>RCMY010003985.1_pt1 | contig 12917 bp, 14 predicted proteins | sample 2041341 | NCBI WGS metagenome assembly RCMY01 (sample SAMN09708234, study PRJNA481090) | Marine sediment metagenome, whole genome shotgun sequencing project. | reverse complement strand
CCAGAATCATGACAAACAAATCGTCAAGATTCATCATTTTTTGCTTGATTTCTTTTTTAGTCTTATACAAGACATTGATTTTTGATTGTTCCATTATCTATTTTTGTTTTATTTTCATCGAAAAACCATGATTTTGCCCTTTATTTTGCGTTTCTACAACGTAACGTTTGCGTTTTTACGTGGAAACGTTTCTGTTACCACGATACAACGTTTGCGTTTCTACGATGTAAAGTTTGCGTTTCTATATAGAAACGGAAATCTTATTTGACGTTTCACCGACAGTTTACTTTTGAAAAAAAGCGCATCAATGTGTTGACAGTCAGCAAAAAGACGCTTCGACGCTAGTATTTTTGCAAAACCTATGTACGATTTTCGGGTACTCTTGCGTATTATTCTCCCGCAGATGACGCAAAGGAATACAGCAGACAAAGACAGTTTGTAGTTAGTGAGTTTGAGATTCTTCTGCGTAACATTACATCACACGACATTATATTATTGTGACTATAAAAATATTGCGGCAAATTTGCCGCAATTATTATTTATCCATGTTATGATTAAAGAAGCGATGTTCTGCCAACTTTTCATATTTTGTATTTGGCATACCATAGTTAGCATACGGGAAAATACTAATTCCACCACGTGGAGTGAAATAACCAGTAACCTCAATATACTTCGGTTCCATAAGCTTTATCAAGTCTTTCATAATCGTGTTTACACAATCCTCATGAAAGTCACCATGATTGCGGAAGCTAAACAAATATAACTTCAAACTCTTGCTCTCAACCATTTTCTCTGCTGGAATATAACTAATACGTATTTCTGCAAAATCTGGCTGACCAGTGATTGGACACAATGACGTAAACTCAGGACAATTAAACTGTACCCAATAATCGTTATTAGGATGTTTGTTGGTAAATGTCTCAAGTGTTTCTGGAGCATAATCCATGCTATACTTAGTCTTTGCACCAAGAGCATGCAATCCTTCGTCTTTTCTTTCCATATTCTAGATATTAAAAATTTTCAATATGTTATAACTAATTCCATTGTCGTATACATCCTCACCTTCATGCAACTTCAAGAACTTCACTACCTTAATGGTGACTGGAAGAACAACAATCTCGTAGACCGTCTTCAACACCACTTGCCACAACATGAGCTTAGGCAATTCCTCCATAGGAACTACACCACCAAGAGCAAGAGGGAAAAAGAGCACAGAGTCTGCCGACTCACCAAAAACGGTACTCAATATGGCACGTGCAGAGAAGTTTTTACCCTTATCACGAATCTTCATTCGGCTCATGACATAGGCATTGACAAAACTACCAGCGATGAAAGCCACAAACGAAGCCATTGCTATACGTGGAGCAAGACCGAAAACGGCATGAAAACCTGCATCATTAGTCCAATAAGGAGCACCAGGAATGGCATCACACAACGCACCTAAAGACACAAAAAAGAAGTTCATCGCGAAGCCAATCCATATAAGCAGACGGGCCTTGCCATATCCCCACACTTCGCATACGCAATCGTTGATGATATAAGACACAGGAAATACGATTAGTCCACCGGTGAGACTGATCCCACCAATAGAAATTTGCTTTGTTTCCAAGACGTTTGCCGTAATAAGACAAACACAGAAGAGTATACTGAAAAGCATAAACAGCACACTTACTGAACTTTTTGCTTTATTCATTTTCTTGTTTTTTACGAGGTTTACCAAGCACTCGGTTATTCTAAAATGCGTGCAAAGATACGAATAATTCTCGATATATGTTGCATCGATTGACGCAATATACATAAAAAATATAAAAAGCAGTTCAAATTCAGATTTATTTATTACTTTTGCACCTTGGAACAAGAATATATTCGAAATAATAATATGAACGTTTTAGAGTTAAGTGAACAGGAGATAATTCGTAGACAATGTCTTCAAGAACTGCGCGATATGGGTATTAATCCATATCCAGCAGCAGAGTTTCCCACAAACGCATTCTCAACCGAAATAAAGGCAGAGTTCAAGGATGACGAGCAGCGCGACGTTGTTGTCGCTGGCCGTATGATGAGCCGCCGTATTATGGGTAAGGCTAGTTTTGCGGAAATACAAGATAGCAAAGGACGCATACAGGTTTATATTTCTCGTGATGAGATTTGTCCAGACGAGGATAAAGACTTATACAACAAAGTATTCAAGAAATTGATGGATATCGGCGACTTCATTGGTATCAAGGGTTTTGTATTCAAAACTCAGACTGGTGAAATAAGTATTCATGCTAAGGAAATAACAATTCTGAGCAAGAGCTTGAAGCCACTGCCTATCGTTAAATATAAGGACGGCGTAGCTTATGACAAGTTTGACGATCCTGAACTTCGCGCACGTCAACGCTATGTAGACCTTATTGTCAATGATGGCGTTAAAGACACTTTCCTAAAACGTGCAACAGTATTGCGTACAATGCGCAATTTCTTCGACAACCATGGTTACACCGAGGTTGAGACTCCTACTCTACAGAGTATTGCCGGAGGTGCAAGCGCACGTCCATTCATCACACACTTCAACGCACTTAACGTTGATATGTATATGCGTATCGCTACAGAACTTTACCTGAAACGTCTTATCGTAGGTGGTTTTGAAGGTGTTTACGAAATTGGAAAGAACTTCCGCAACGAGGGTATGGATAAATATCACAATCCAGAGTTTACTTGTATGGAGCTTTATGTTCAATATAAAGACTATAATTGGATGATGACATTCACAGAAGAGTTGTTGGAAACTATATGTAAAGCTGTAAACAACGGTTCTACTGAAGTTAAGAACGGCGAAAACATGATTAGCTTTAAGGCTCCATTCCGCCGTCTTCCTATCCTTGACGCAATTAAGGAAAAGACAGGTTTTGACCTTTCTGAGAAGAATGAAGAAGAAATACGCAAGATAGCTATCGAAGACTTGAAGATGGAAGGCATTGACGAAAGTTTCGGTAAGGGTAAACTTATTGATGAAATTTTCGGAGAGTTCTGCGAAGGAACATTCATTCAGCCAACATTCATTACAGACTATCCTGTTGAGATGAGTCCGTTGACAAAGATGCACCGTTCTAAGCCAGGACTTACAGAACGTTTCGAATTGATGGTAAACGGTAAGGAACTTGCTAACGCATATTCTGAGCTTAACGACCCTATTGATCAAGAAAATAGATTCAAGGACCAGATGGCACTTGCAGACAAGGGTGACGACGAAGCAATGATTATTGATCAGGACTTCTTGCGCTCATTGCAATACGGAATGCCTCCAACATCAGGTATCGGTATCGGTATCGACCGTTTGTGCATGTTGATGATTGGTAAAGAAAACATTCAGGAGATTATGTTATTCCCACAGATGAAACCTGAGGCAAAAATGCCACAGAGTTCTATCAAGGAATGGGCAGAAATAGGTGTAGCCGAAGACTGGGTTTACGTAATGCGTAAAGCAGGATTCAATCTAATCAGCGACATCAAAGACGAGAAAGCTCAGGGATTGCAGCAGAAAATCGGAGAAATAAACAAGAAATATAAACTTGGATACGAAAAGCCTAGTGTTGAAGACATTCAGGCCTGGATAGACAAGGCTAATGTATAATTGCGGAAAGATAGCAATCATTGGTGGCGGTTCGTGGGCTACGGCCATAGCCAAAATCGTGGTGGGACATACTCATCACATAGGATGGTATATGCGTCGCGAAGATCGGATTGAAGACTTTAAGCGACTAGGTCACAACCCTGCCTATCTGATGAGTGCTCATTTCAATGTTGATGAGATTAATTTCTATAGCGACATCAACAAGATTGCACAGAACTACGATACACTTGTTTTTGTTACCCCGTCTCCATATCTTAAGAATCATTTAAAGAAGCTAAAGATTGGACTCCGTGACAAATTTATCGTCACAGCGATAAAGGGTATTGTTCCCGACGAGAACCTTGTATGTTCTGAATACTTCCATCAGGTATATGATGTTCCTTATGATAACTTAGCTTGCATAGGCGGTCCGTCTCATGCCGAGGAAGTAGCTTTGGAGCGTCTTTCATACCTCACGGTGGGCTGTTCTGACAAAGAAAAGGCACAGTCTTTTGCCGACATTCTCACTAGCGAATTCATTAAGACTAAGACATCCAGTGACGTTGTAGGTATAGAATATTCTTCTGTTTTGAAGAATGTATATGCAATAGCTGCAGGTATATGCGGCGGACTGAAATACGGCGACAACTTTCAAGCAGTGTTGATATCAAACGCCGTTCAGGAAATGAACCGTTTTCTCACGGCCGTTCATGGTATTAACAGAAACATATACGACAGCGTTTATCTTGGCGACCTTTTGGTTACAGGATATAGCAACTTCAGCCGCAACCGTACTTTTGGAACAATGATTGGAAAGGGATACTCAGTAAAGAGTGCACAGATAGAAATGGAAATGATTGCCGAAGGCTTCTTCGGAACAAAATGTATGAAGGAGATAAATCGCCACATGCACGTTAACATGCCTATTCTTGACGCTGTATACAACATCTTGTATGAAAGAATAAATCCCCAGATTGAAATAAAGTTATTAACAGATAGTTTTAGATAGTTTATGATCTTATAAAAAAGATCTTGAAAAATTAAAGATTGAATGAAAAATATTAGCTTAGACATTACAAAGGCAGAACAATTCTTGAAACCAGGAACTGTTGAAGCTTATGAAGGTCAGGTTAAGGCCGCTCAGGAAGCTCTTGAGAATGGCACTTGCCCGGGTAACGATTTCTTAGGATGGCTTCACTTGCCATCAAGCATCACACCAGCATTCCTTGACGAAGTTCAGGCTGTAGCTAACACAATTCGCCAAAAGTGTGAAGTTGTTGTTGTTGCAGGTATCGGTGGTTCTTATCTTGGCGCACGCGCCGTTATCGAAGCTCTCGGTAACAGTTTCGCATGGCTTGTTGAAGATAAGAATAATCCAACAATCATGTTTGCTGGAAACAATATCGGAGAAGATTATCTTTCAGAACTCACAGAGTATCTTAAAGGTAAGAAATTCGGTGTTATCAACATCAGTAAGTCTGGTACAACAACTGAGACAGCTCTTACATTCCGTCTTCTTAAGAAGCAATGCGAAGAGCAGATTGGTAAAGCTGCAGCAAAAGATGTTATCGTAGCCGTTACAGATGCAAAGAAGGGCGCTGCTCGCACTTGTGCAGACAAGGAAGGTTACAAGACATTCATCATTCCTGATAATATCGGTGGTCGCTTCTCTGTACTCACTCCGGTAGGTCTTCTTCCTATCGCATGCGCAGGTTTCGACATCAAGGCACTTGTAAATGGTGCACAGGATATGGAGAAGGCTACAGGAAAGGACGTTCCTTTCGCTGAGAATATTGCAGCTAAATATGCAGCCGTACGTAACGGACTATATAGCCAGGCAGGCAAGAAGATCGAAATTATCGTAAACTTCCAGCCAAAACTTCATTTCATCGCAGAATGGTGGAAGCAGCTCTTCGGAGAGAGTGAAGGTAAAGATGGCAAGGGTATCTTCCCAGCAGCATGTGACTTCACTACAGACTTGCACTCTATGGGCCAATGGATTCAGCAGGGTGAGCGTTCTATCTTCGAGACTGTGATCAGCATCGAGAAGCCAAACAAAACTCTTTTGTTCCCTCACGATGACGAAAACCTTGACGGACTAAACTTCCTTGAAGGCAAGCGCGTTGACGAAGTTAACAAGATGGCAGAACTAGGTACACGTCTTGCACACGTAGACGGTGGCGTTCCTAACATCCGCCTCAGCGTTCCTGAGCTCAACGAATATTATATCGGTCAGATTATCTTCTTCTTCGAGATTGCTTGCGGCATCAGCGGTAACCTTCTTGAAGTAAACCCATTCGACCAACCAGGTGTAGAGGCTTACAAGAAGAACATGTTTGCACTGCTCAACAAGCCTGGATATGAGGCAGAGAGCAAAGCAATACAGGAAAGACTGAAATAAGAAATGAAAATAGATTAGTTGTTTCAACTAACACAATATCAAATATGGTGGATGCAGTTGAATGATTGCGTCCACCTATTTTTTAAATATGATACGAGAAGCTGTAACAGAATATTTAAGCAAACATGGCGTTGACATAACGTCTGAACCAAAAAAGTTTAGCGAGAACTTTAAATGTGTGTTATTTGACATGGATGGAGTTCTTTATGACAGTATGCCTAACCACGCGATTGCATGGCAGGAAAGCATGGCTAAGTTTGGCATAAATATGACGTCAGCAAATGCCTATGCCACAGAAGGCGCAAGAGGAATAGATACGATCAAGAAATTTATGCTTGACCAAATTGGCAAAAATATCACTCTTGACGAGGCACAAACAATTTATGACGAGAAAACAAGAATATTTCATCATATGCCAACAGCTCCAATTTTTGAAGGAGTGACTGAAATGATGGAAAAAATTGTCCAATCAGGAATGTCTGTCAACGTAGTTACAGGAAGTGGTCAACGCCCTTTGATTGACCGACTTATCCACGATTTTGGCAAATTCATTGACGAAGATCACATCACTACCGCTTATGATGTGAAACGAGGTAAGCCATATCCGGATCCTTACCTTATAGGATTAAAAAAAGCAGGAAACCTTAAACCTTCACAGGGAATTGTTGTTGAGAATGCTCCACTTGGTGTTAGATCGGGAGTTTCAGCTGGTATTTTCACTATTGCCATTAATAGTGGTCCACTACCCGACTCTGCCTTAAAAAACGAAGGCGCAAACATTCTATTTCACAAAATGACGGAGTTATCTGACGAATGGAACTATTTATTCTAATTATTGCACAATCAAAATAGGTGTGCGCATTTATTATGCAAAACTATTTTAATATAGTTTAAAATCACTATTGATTTTACGCTATTCACGTTTCTCTTACATAAATTTGTCGTGGGAAAAATATATAAAACACGATGACATCTAAAGATTATTACAAACTAGGCAATACTTATCGCAAGAAAGGAGACTTTAAGCATGCTATTGATTCATACAATGATGCAATAGCATTAGATCCTAACAGTCCTGCTGTTGAAGCTAAAAAAATGCTTGAAAGTATATTTGCTTTCTATTGCAAAGATATGTATAATCCTTAAATCTTGTCATTTTCTAAAACAATTATAATGGGAAAAATATTTGGTGCTGTTGTTATTAACGAAGACAGATGCAAGGGTTGCGCACTTTGCGTAGACGCTTGTCCTAAAGACGTTTTAGCATTAGCAGAAAGAAAAGTCAACGTCCATGGTTATTCTTACGTTGAAGCCATAAAAGCCGATGACTGCATCGGATGTGCTTCATGTGGAATTGTATGCCCTGATGGCTGCATTACCGTTTATCGTAAAAAAATGGACTAAAAGAAAAATCTATCTATGGAGAAGAAAGAAGTAAAATTGATGAAGGGTAATGAGGCCATCGCCCACGCAGCAATTCGTTGCGGAACTGATGCATTCTTTGGTTACCCAATAACACCTCAAAGTGAAATTATCGAGACATTGGCTCTATTGAAGCCTTGGGAGACTACTGGTATGGTTGTTCTTCAAGCTGAAAGCGAAGTTGCCTCAATTAACATGGTGTATGGTGGAGGCGGCGCTGGAAAGCGTGTACTCACAACAAGTTCAAGTCCTGGTATTGCTTTGATGCAGGAAGGTATATCATACATGGCTGGTGCTGAGATTCCAGGAGTGATCGTAAACGTTCAGCGTGGTGGTCCTGGACTAGGAACTATACAACCTAGCCAAAGTGATTACAACCAAGCTACACGCGGAGGAGGAAACGGTGACTATAATGTCATTGTATTAGCCCCTGCTTCTGTTCAGGAAATGGCAGACTTTGTAGACTTAGCTTTTGAACTGGCTTTTAAATATCGCAATCCAGCAATGATTCTTAGTGATGGCGTTATCGGTCAGATGATGGAGAAGGTTGTACTTCCTCCTTTGAAGCCTCGCCGCACTGAAGAGCAGATTGCAAAAGAATGTCCTTGGGCTAGTATCGGCAGACCAAGTTCACGTGAACCGAACATCATCACGTCTCTTGAACTGAAGCCAGAAGTAATGGAACAGAGAAATTTAGCTCTTCAGGCTAAATACCAACTCGCAAAGGATAATGAAACAAGATGCGAAATAACAAACTGTGACGATGCAGACTATGTAATAGTTGCATTCGGAAGTGCCGCACGTATTGCAGAAAAGAGTATTGAGATGGCACGTAAACGTGGAATCAAAGTAGGACTCTTCCGCCCTATCACCCTATGGCCTTTCCCTGAAAAGGAATTGAAAAAGGCTGTTGATGGCAAAAAGGGTATCCTTGTTGCGGAAATAAATGCAGGACAGATGATTCAAGATGTGAAGTTGTCTGTAGGAAGTGGTATACCAACAGAACACTTCGGACGTCTCGGAGGTATCGTTCCTGATCCAGAAGAAATTGTTAACGCTCTGAAAACAAAACTCATAGACAATGAATAACGACATCATATCACCTGAAAATCTGGTTTACAAGAAGCCAGAACTTATGAACGATACGGCAATGCACTACTGTGCCGGTTGCTCTCACGGTGTAGTGCATAAATTAGTAGCCGAGGTAATAGCTGAAATGGGAATGCAAAACAAGACTATAGGAGTCAGTCCTGTTGGTTGTGCTGTATTTGCATATCGCTATCTTGACATAGACTGGCAAGAAGCTCCTCACGGTCGTGCACCAGCTGTCGCAACAGGTATTAAGCGTTTGTGGCCAGACCGTTTGGTATTTACATATCAGGGCGACGGCGACCTTGCTTGCATTGGAGTCTGCGAAACAATACACGCTCTAAACCGTGGCGAGAATATACCTATTATATTCATCAACAATGCCATTTACGGTATGACCGGAGGACAGATGGCTCCTACAACTCTTATCGGACAGAAGACAGCAACATGTCCTTATGGCCGTGAACCAGAATTGCACGGATATCCACTTAACATCACAGAACTGGCAAGTCATCTTACCGGTACATGTTATGTTACTCGTCAGAGTGTTGAGAACGTAGCATCTATACGCAAAGCCAAAGCCGCTATACGCAAAGCTTTTGAAGCATCTATGAATGGACAAGGTTCTAGCCTTGTTGAAATAGTATCTACTTGCAACAGTGGTTGGAAACTATCACCAAAGCAGGCAAACGAGTGGATGGCTGAGCACATGTTCAAAGAGTATCCAAAGGGAGACCTTAAAGATACAACAAATCTTTAGTAACCGGTAAAATCCAAAAGAAATGAAGAAAGAAATTATCATATCAGGTTTTGGAGGTCAGGGCGTTCTCTCTATGGGAAAAATCCTTGCCTATTCAGGACTTCTTGAAGATAAAGAGGTGACATGGATGCCAGCCTATGGTCCAGAGCAACGTGGCGGTACTGCTAACGTTACTGTTATTATAAGCGACGAGCGCATTTCATCACCTATATTAAGTAAATTTGATATCGCAATCGTACTCAATCAACCGTCAATGGATAAATTTGTATCAAAGGTTAAACCTGGAGGTATATTGATTTATGACGGTTTTGGAATCATCAATCCTCCTGAAAGAAAGGATATCACTGTATATCGTATTGATGCAATGGACAAGGCTGCAGAAATGAAGAATGCCAAAGTTTTCAATATGATTGTTCTTGGTGGCTTACTGAAAGTTTGTAAGATTGTAAGTACTGATGGACTTAACAAAGCATTATACAAAACTCTTCCTGAAAGACATCACAAACTGATACCGCTTAATATGCAAGCAGTAGAAGAAGGCATGAATATAATTGAAGAGGTGAAATAAAGAACGGCGGTAACGCTATTCAATATAAAAAAAATACCGCCGGCAAGTGTTTTACTTGTCGGCGGTAACTTTTATATAAATGACTTGTCTGTCTATAATTAACTAAGATATGCTTTCAACGTGTCATTTGTTGTATTCTTGCCTAGTTTCCTTATTGCCTTATCTCGTATCTGACGCACACGTTCACGCTTCAATCCCATGTTTTCAGCAATTTCGGCAAAGGTTATACTGTCTTCACCTATTCCATAGAAAGACTGGACAACACGTCGTTCTCTTTCATTAAGAATATCCATTGATTGAAGCAGTTCCGCCTTAATAGATTGATCAAGTACCAACTTATCTGGACGTGGAGCATCAGGGTCAGACAAAACACTCAACAAACTCAAATTCTTGCCATTCTGCAACGGAGCATCAAAAGAAAAGGCACGGCTGTTTTCCTTTTCATTTTTATTGCTTTCATTTTTAGGAAGATTATAGATTCCACTCTGCTCATTTATTGCATGAATAATAGCATCACGAACAAATGACTCAGCATATCCAACGAAACGTTTACCACGACAACCATCAAAGCTGAGTGCAGCCTTCATCATACCGATATTACCCTCGCTAATCAAATCGCTTATAGCAACACCATTATCGGTATACAGTTTGGCAATAGAAACGACAAAGCGAAGATTTGCCTTGACAAGTTTTTCAACTGCTCTATCCCCCGCACTACCTCCATTTTGTATTTTTTCAGCAAGTTGCTTTTCCTCGTCATCAGACAACAGCAATTCCTTTCCTATTTCATCCAAATATCTATTCAGAGATTCATTTTCACGCTCTGACAAAGGTTTTCCTGTTTTAATTTTCCTCATAATAAATTTAATATTGTTTGTTACTTCGCATTCAAAAATTCAGAGACATCATTCAGTATATTATTAAACTGAGGTGACATGGTGTAACCCATATTTTTCTTAAGCATTGCAGTTATGTCTCCTACACTATTCTTATAGCTTGAAATCTCTGTCTGATACTGCATGCTGTGAACTGACTGTTCACCAATTTCCTGCTCACGCTCACGATATAATCTACCGCAAACTTTATCCATAATCGGTACCACGACATGATCAAACAGATGATGCCCCTGTATGAATAAATACGTATTAGAAGGCTCAACCCCCAACCTGTTTAAATCATCCTTTAATGCCAGATAGCTATCACGGGCATTAGAATTCTTCTTTTTAAAGTTATCAACTGCACGTGACACTTTCTTGTGAAGTTTGTCAAGAGAATATTCAGGGTTATCTATCCTTACATCACCTAGCTCAATAATATTGTCAAAATCAGTTATCGTGAATTCGCTATAATGTTCGCTACGATAATACCAAATATTCCATACGAACAGTGGATATATGATTTCAGAATATCTTTCCATAAATCCTTTGAAGTCAAAGATACTATGGTCATTGAGTACTACAGCCACAACCACATTATGCAATGAAGGAGCATAGCATTGCAGATTTTCTATCGCATAGGCGTAAGTATGAAATATATACTTATTGGTCAGCAGAGTTCGTGAAGCAGGTGAAGCTCCCTGTATCAGATAATCGTAATCGGCATCAACACAAGCAATCATATCGTGGCCTACGCCCTCAATTATATTTGCAATAGCAGCCTTCTTGCCGCGTTCCAAACGATTCATTCGTGTAGGAAGCATCACTTCAAAATAACGATTGTCATCTTCATAGTTACCAAGAATGGTACGCCAAAAGAACACATCGTCATAACTCTCAACATAAGCAATAATCTTACGACGTGCATGTTTTGAGCCGAGTCCATTCGCAGCCTCGAAATATCTTGATGTTATATTTTCCTTTAATCTGTTAGACATCTACACCCTCCTGACTTCAAACAGTTAATAACAATTTATATACTCATTAGAAAGTAATATCCGTTACTTCGGTCACATGCTCCATCCAACCATTCATGATGACTGCCGGACTATGTGTTGTCATTATCAACTGCAAATTAGGATTTAATTTCATCACAAGTTCAATAAGCCTTTTCTGCCATTCAAAATGCAAGCTCACTTCTGGTTCATCCATGAACAGCACATAAGGTTTTTGATCTTCTACCAATACAGTGAGCAAGATAGCAAGCATCTGTTTTTCGCCACTTGATAACTGATAAGGAACAAGAGTTTCTCCTATCTGCGAAAATCGTATTTCATTTTCAGTACGGATAATCTTCTTTCCTGTTTCCTTAAACAAATCATCTATCATATCCTGAAACATTTGTTTAGGATGCGATATATTCTGTGCCTTCAAAGCAGCATCAGGATCACCACATTGCAATGCTGTTATAATTCTATTGCCAATGTTTACCTGATAATCAAGAAACTTACGCTGAAGCTGAAACAGTTGCCAATCAAGTTCTGTGGCCAGAGACAAATCCATTTTTGATATCGTATCAGAATTCATCAGTGGTCTATCAAAAGAGCGGATGGCATCAAAGCGTATCCACTTAGCATCTTCGGGCTGCATTTTAAGATGTACCCCTTTAAGCATGTGACTTGGTAACTCGCCACCTTGTGCAAGACTTTTCACAACCTTATTAAGGATGGTACTTTTTCCGACACCGTTAATACCACTGAGGATATTAACCTTACGGTCCAAATTCCACACAATGTGTTTTGTTCCGCTCCAAAGAGATTCTATCTCTATCTGCTCAATATAATCAGCATATTTCATATTAATAGAATTATATACCGCAAATATAGCAAATAAAAATCACAGACAGTCCTAATTAGTGTGATTTTTTTTATAATTTTGCACACTAATAAAACTATTATAATGGGTAAGAATAAGAATATTCCTCTTCAAGCGCATCTCAGCATGTTTACAGCTGAGTTCTTCTGGGGATTAATGGCTCCACTTGGAAAGGATGCTATGACACATGGTATTGACGGTATTGACTTGGTTTCATTCAGAGTGATGGGTGGCGCAATACTATTTTGGATAACCGCGTTATTCGTGAAAAAGGAAACGGTTCCTACAAAAGACAAACTATTATTTGCTGCAGCAGCAATTTTTGGACTGGT
>RCMY010003984.1_pt1 | contig 12917 bp, 12 predicted proteins | sample 2041341 | NCBI WGS metagenome assembly RCMY01 (sample SAMN09708234, study PRJNA481090) | Marine sediment metagenome, whole genome shotgun sequencing project. | reverse complement strand
GTGTGGACGGGCGCTATAATCAACTGTCCAAAGCCTCGGTGACCTCGTGCCGTGTCTGCGAGGACGGGCGCGCGCCGCTCTGGCAAATCCGGGCAAAACGGGTGATCCATGATCAGGTGGAAAAGCAGCTTTATTTTGATGAAGCGCAGTTCCGCATTCTTAACGTCCCGGTGTTTTATCTGCCGCGCCTGCGCCTGCCGGGGCCACAGCTGGAACGCGCCTCCGGCTTTCTGGTGCCTGCCATACGATCAACCTCGCAACTGGGCACGGGTCTGAAAATCCCCTATTTCATCAAGATCGGCGACCATCGCGACCTAACGCTCACGCCCTATCTGTCCAGCGTTACCCGCACGCTTGAGTTGCGCTATCGTCAGGCGTACCGACGCGGGCGCATTACCTTTGACGGGGCCATAACCCGCGATGATCAGCAACCGGGGAAACTGCGCGGTTACCTCTTTGGCGAAGGTGATTTTGACCTCAAGCGTGGCTACAAGCTCAACTTTGACATTGAGGCAACAACCGATCGCGCCTATCCCAACGAATACGGATATTTCCTTGAGGATCGGCTGGAAAGTCAGGTCACGGTAAGCCGCGCCAAACGGGATCAACTCCTGCGCGGCAGTTTTTACAATTTCGAAAGCCTGCGTGTCCGCGATATCAATGACAATCTGCCCACTGTGGTGGTTGACGGTGAATATGAACGCCGGTTTTTCCCAAAAGCCTTGGGCGGCGAGTTGCGCTTTCAACTTGAGGCGCATGCCCACCGGCGCAATTCGGACGATGATTTTGATGGTGCTGATGATGATCTGATAACGGATGGACGCGACGTGGCACGCCTTCATGGACGCGCCGGTTGGCTGCGGCGCTTCACCTGGACCAATGGTTTGGTGGCGGACGTCAAGACCGGCGTCAGCCTGAACCTCTTTGACATCACCCAAGATGCCTCGTTTGCGCAAAACCACACCGATATCGTGCCTGAGGCTGCCGTAACCCTGCGCTATCCGATGCTGCGCATTGGCAGCAATGGCGTGACACAATTGCTGGAACCCGTTGCCCAGATCGGCTGGACCCGTGGCAGCCGCTTGTTGGTGCCAAATGATGAAAGCACACGGGTTGAATTTGACGAGGGCAACCTGCTTGCCCTGTCGCGCTTCCCACGTCCGGACCGTCGTGAACGCGGGGCCGTAGGCGCGCTTGGGCTTAGCTGGTCACGGATTAACCCCAACGGTTGGGACAGTAATCTCACCATCGGACAGGTGTACCGCGCGGATGCGGACCCTGATTTCTCGGCCTCCTCTGGTCTGGGCGGGATTTCATCAAGCATCCTTCTGGCCGCACAGGTCAAAACGCCAAGCGGCGTCACAATCACCGGCCGCAGCCTTTTGGATAAGGAGTTCAGCTTTGCCAAAGCAGAGCTGCGCGGCAATTGGGGGTTTCAACGGGGCAGTCTGGGAGGCAGCTATGTCTGGCTTGACAAAGACGTGGATGAAGAGCGCGACGATGCGGTATCCGAAATCCTGCTGGCGGGGCGCTTTGACATTAACAACCACTGGGAGATCAAAGGCGACTGGCGGTTTAACCTGGCGGATGATCGCGCCGCGACGGCCGGTATCGGCCTCAGCTACAACAACGAATGTGTGGCCGTCGATCTGTTGGTAGCACGCAGTTATTCTTCGTCAACCAGTGTTGAGCCTACCACCAATTTCGGGTTTAACGTGGGCCTGAGGGGCTTTGCCGCCTCATCGGGCACTAAAAAATACATTCGCTCATGCAAGAGGTGAACAAAATGAAACTATCCGCCATGATCCACGGCATTGCTCTGATGGGCGCGCTTGCCTTTGGAGGCCACTCGGTGGAGGCACAGAACCTCTTTGCACCTGCCGCTCATGTGGATGACGCCATTGTCACCGAATTCGAGGTGCAACAGCGCATGCGTTTTCTGCAAGTGCTGAACGCGCCGGGATCGGATCGTGACAGCGCCCTGCGAGGTCTGATTGATGATCGCTTGCGCGCAAAAACGGTGGCCCAATCGGGCATTCAACTCTCGGCCGGTGGATTGCAATCCGGCATGGAAGAATTCGCTGCACGTGCGAACCTTTCGGTCGAAGAATTCACCAAGGCCCTAGGACAATCCGGCATCTCCCAGGAGACATTGCGCGATTTTGTCGGCAACTCATTGGGGTGGCGCGAGCTGATCCGTGGGCGATACCAAAGTCGGGCAACTGTTTCCGAAGATGAAATTGACCGCGCCCTTGGCAACACCCGCTCGACGGGCTCGGGCATTCGTGTGCTCTTGTCCGAAATCATCATTCCTGCCCCGCCGCAGGATGCCGCGCGTGTAAACGCATTGGCCGCGCGGATATCGCAATCCAAATCGACAGGCGAATTCTCGCGCTATGCATCACAGTATTCGGCAACCGCCTCGCGTGGACGTGGGGGGCGGATGCCATGGACGCCATTGGAAAAGCTGCCGCCCTCCTTGCACGGTATTCTACTGGCGCTTGGCCCCGGCGAGGTAACAGCACCCCTGCCCATCCCCAATGCGGTGGCCTTGTTCCAGCTGCGCGACATTGAGGAAACCGGCAAGCCGACCAAGGTCTATTCATCAATTGATTACGCCGCCTATTACATTCCCGGAGGGCGCAGCGAAGTGGCATTGGCCCAGGCCGCGCGCCTGAAATCCCAAGTGGATGGTTGTGACGACCTTTATGCCACCGCCAAAGGCCAACCCGCCGAGGTGCTGGAGCGTGGCGCAAAGAAACCAGCCGAGATTCCACAGGACATTGCGATTGAGCTGGCAAAGCTTGATCCCGGCGAGGTTTCTACCGCACTAACCCGCGCCAATGGGCAAACGCTGATGTTCCTTATGCTGTGTAAACGCACCGCAGAAGCCAACTCTGAAGCCTCGCGCGAGGATGTTATTACCGCGCTGCGCCAGCGCAAGTTACAGGGGTTTGCGGACCTTTTAACCGACCAGTTGCGCGCGGATGCGCACATCGTCTTGCAATGACCCAAAACGCCCTGCCGGTTGTCGTATCGTGCGGCGAACCGGCTGGCATCGGACCGGAAGTCGCAGCACTTGCCTGGAAGCAACTGGTGGGCGAAGTGCCTATGGTCTGGCTTGGTGATCCGCGCCATTTGCCTGCGGGAACACCACATCAGGTGATCACTTCGCCCAAGGATGCCACCGCCGTAAGCGCGAATGTCCTGCCCGTGATCGCGCGTGATTTTGGCACACCGCGCCAGCCTAGTGTACCTGATCCGGCCCACGCACAGCATGTCATTGATATGATCGCGCTTGGTGTGTCTCTGGTACAGGAAGGTGCCGCTTCGGCCCTGTGCACGGCACCGATCCACAAAAAAGCACTGAAAGACGGCGCTGATTTTGCCTATCCCGGCCATACCGAATACCTTGCCGCGCTTGCGGGCGTGGATCATGTGGTGATGATGCTGGCCTGCGAACAATTGCGTGTGGTGCCCGCGACCATCCACATTGCGCTGGATCAGGTGGCCCTGCAACTGACCCCCGAAGGCCTGCGCCAGGTCATTGAGATTACCCACGCGGGTCTGCGGGATCGTTTCGCAATCGCCGCGCCACGTCTGGCCATCGCGGGCCTTAACCCCCATGCGGGTGAAGGTGGCACTATGGGTGGCCAAGAAATTGCATGGATCAACCAATTGGTCGAAACCATGAAGGCCGAAGGGTACACTCTCACCGGCCCGCTGCCCGCCGACACGATGTTTCACGCTGCTGCCCGCACCCGTTATGATGCGGCGATTGCGATGTATCACGATCAAGCGCTGATCCCGATCAAGACGCTGGATTTCGACAAAGGCGTGAACGTCACGCTTGGCCTGCCGTTCATCCGCACCTCGCCGGATCATGGCACCGCATTCGACATCGCAGGCAAAGGCATCGCCAACCCGACCAGCATGATCGAGGCGATCAGCATGGCGCACAGAATGGCCAGCAAATGAGCGCCATCGATAACCTGCCACCGCTGCGCGAGGTCATCGCGACCCACGGGCTTTCTGCGCGCAAATCGCTGGGCCAGAACTTCTTGCTCGATCTGAATCTGACGGCCAAAATTGCCCGCCAAGCCGGTGATCTCAGCGCATGTGATGTGCTTGAAATCGGCCCCGGACCGGGTGGCCTCACACGTGGGTTATTGTCCGAAGGCGCGCGCCATGTGCTTTCGATTGAAAAAGACAGCCGCTGTTTGCCCGCCTTGGCCGAGATCGCGGATGCCTATCCCGGCAGGCTGACTGTGATTGATGGCGATGCGCTTGAAATCAACCCGCTGGTGCATCTCACGCCGCCGATCCGGGTGGCGGCGAACCTGCCCTATAACATCGGCACCGAACTGCTAATCCGCTGGTTGACCCCGCCGGAATGGCCCCCGTTCTGGCAAAGCCTGACATTGATGTTCCAGCGTGAAGTGGCCGAGAGGATTGTGGCCACACCGGGTTCCAAAGCCTACGGGCGCCTTGCGCTCCTTGCCCAGTGGCGGGCCGACGCGCGCATTGTGCTGCAACTGCCGCCAGAAGCTTTTACACCTCCGCCGAAAGTGTCCTCAAGCGTGGTGCATCTGACCGCCCTGCCCGAGCCGCGCTTTCCGGCGGATGCTGCGGTGCTAAGCCGCGTTGTCGCGGCCGGTTTCAACCAGCGGCGCAAGATGTTGCGCGCCTCGCTCAAAGGTGTCGCCCCCGATATCGAAGACCGCCTGATTGCAGCGGGCATAAAGCCCACGGATCGCGCGGAACAAATCCCGCTGGAAGGATTCTGCGCGCTCGCCAGAGAAATTGCGAAGACGTGAGACTTCTGGCGGCTCTGCTCATCACTGCGATGATCACCGCTTGCACGGTGCAACGCCCCGTGCCCGCTTCTAAAACGCAAATCGCCGCGCTCGCCGCCAGCATTCGCGCCATGTCGCCGCAGGTGGACCCAACCGAGGCAACCCGTGCCGCGCGGCTTTCTTATGAAACCGCTTTTCAACTGGCGCAGGCGTATCAGATCACCGATCCACCGCTGATCCACAACACCAAGGTAAACGCGGGCACCCGTCCCCGAGGGCTTTGTTACCATTGGGCCGAGGACATGCAGGCGCGCTTGCGGGCAGAGCAGTTCAAAACGCTGGACATCACCCGCGCCATTGCCAATTCGCAATCCCTGCTGCTGATCGAACACAGCACTGCCGTCATCATCCCCAAGGGGTCCTCGATGGAGGATGGCATTGTGATTGATCCATGGCGCAAAGGCGGGGCGCTGTTTTGGTCACCGGTGCGTGAGGATACGCGTTACCCGTGGCTGCCCCGCGAACAGGTCATGCGCGCCAATGGCAGAATCCGCTATGTCCAGCGCAGCGAAGGCTCGCTTGCCGTGCCGCCCATTGAATAACGCACTTTGCATTTTTCTGAGTTCTTCTTGTGCAATGCGCGTTCGACCTTGGAGAGATGCAGCCCGGCGCATTTCATATCGATCGCAAGGCGCTGTGGCCAAGAAAAAAACCCGCTGTTGAGCGGGGTTTTTGAATTATTCTGCGGCCTCGGGCTGATCGCCACTGCCGCTGCCGCTATCGTCATTCTCGACTTTGGGTTTGGGCTTGCGTCGGGGCGCACGTTTCGGCTTGGGCTTGCTCTCTGGTGTTTCTACCAGCCCGCTATCCTGATCAGCCTCCTGTGCGTCGACCACAGGCTGTGGTGCATCGGCAGGGACAGAAGAACCGCGCTGATCATCGCCACCCTGCTGATTGCCATCACGTTCCTGACGCTCGGCCCGCTCACGGTCACGTTCGGCTTGACGCTCGCGGTTCTGGCGCTCTTGCTCTTCGCGCCGTTGGTCCTGCTCTTCGCGGCGCTGGTCCTGTTCGCGCTGCGCCTCGGACAACATGCGCAGATAGTGTTCTGCGTGTTGTTGAAAGTTCTCGGCCGCAACGCGGTCATTTGAAAGATGCGCGTCGCGTGCCAGCTGATTGTATTTCTCAATCACCTGGCTTGGGGTGCCGCGCACTTTGCCCTCGGGGCCGGAGCTGTCGAATACGCGATTAACGACATTGCCGCCGCCTTGGCTGTTGTTGTTACTATTGCGGTTGCGGCTATTTTTCGACCGGGATCGTGATCTGGTGGATTTCATGAAGGGATATCAGCCTTGTGTGCTGGTTTGCGTTGGTGAACCAAGATGTGCATAAGTTCCAGGCAGCATCAGTCATTGAATTGTTGGGCATAAGCCGCGCGGGACCGCCAAAAGCATCCACCGCTGCAACACCTATGAATAAGCACGGGGGGAGCGGCTGGGCAAGGGCAAAGTCACACTATTTACCTAAAAACCAAATGAAAGTGCAGAATTACGCCGGTTGACCCGCAGAGATCACCCGTGGCCGCCCATCCAGATCATGGGCCAGATCAACACCGGCCCATCCCGCGCGGGTGAAGATATCGGCAACTGCCTGCCCTTGTTGCGAGCCGATCTCGACCAAGACCGTGCCTTCAGGTGTCAGATACCCCTGCGCTTGGCTTGCAATGATCCGGTACACCGAAAGCCCGTCCGCCCCATCCGTCAGCGCTATTTCCGGTTCGTGATCGCGCACTTCAGGAGCGACATCCGCCATCTCGCTTTTCGCCAGATATGGCGGGTTGGCCACGATCAGGTCAAAGCGCCCCTCAACTTTTTCAAACCAATCGGATTGATATATTTCAGCCCGCGCTGCAACGCCGTGCAGGACGGCATTCGCGCTGGCTTGCAAACATGCGGTTTCTGACAGATCAACACCGACGCCCCGCAGGTCATCGCGTTCCGCCAATAACGTCACCAGAATGGCCCCCGATCCGGTGCCAAGGTCGAGCACCGTTTCAAACGGAATGCTCAGCGCGAGATCAATCAAGGTTTCCGTCTCAGGGCGCGGGTCCAAGACCTCGCGGCTGATCCTGAAATCGCGGCCATAAAATGCACGCTTCCCGACAAGCTGGGAGACTGGCACACGCACCGCACGCAGGGCAATCAAATGCTCGAACCGCTCGGCAATCTCGGGCGCGATTTCCTCGGGTGCGATCAATGTCACCCGCGCCGCGTCCACGGACGCCGCATGGGCCAGCAACAGCCGTGCATCGCGAGCAGGGTCAGGAACGCCTGCCGCACGGAGACGCGAGGCCGCGGCCGCCATGGCTTGCGCCGCGGTGCTCACAAGTTCATCTCCGCCATCATGCGCGCCTGAGCATCCGCTGTTAACGCATCCACAATCTCATCCAGATCGCCCTGCATCACCGCATCCAGCCGATAAAGCGTGAGGTTAATCCGATGATCCGTCATCCGGCCTTGCGGGAAGTTATAGGTCCTGATCCGCTCGGAACGATCCCCCGACCCAACCTGTGCGGCGCGATCCGCCGAGCGTTCGCCATCAATGCGCGAGCGTTCCATATCATAAAGCCGCGCCTTGAGGACCTGCATCGCTTTATCGCGGTTGCGATGTTGGGATTTTTCCGAAGACGTCACCACAAGACCTGTCGGAATATGGGTAATCCGCACCGCAGAATCGGTGGTATTCACATGCTGCCCACCTGCGCCCGAGGATCGCATCGTATCGATGCGCAGATCATTCTGGTTAATCTCGATATCCACATCCTCGGCTTCGGGCAGCACTGCCACGGTCGCCGCAGAGGTATGGATGCGCCCTTGTGATTCCGTGCTGGGCACCCGCTGAACCCGGTGCACACCGCTTTCAAACTTGAGCCGTGCAAAGACGTTTTTGCCGGTGATATGGGCCACCACCTCTTTAACACCGCCAAGTTCGGTCATCTGCTCTTCGATAAGCTCAAACCCCCAACCGCGCGCCTCCGCGTATCGTTGATACATTCGCAACAAATCAGCGGCAAAAAGGGCTGCCTCATCGCCACCGGTGCCGGGCCGTATTTCCAGCATCGCAGGTTTGGCATCCGCTGCATCACGCGGCAACAAGGCCAGCTGCAAGGCTGATTCGGCCTTGGGAAGCGCCGCTTTGAGCGCTGGCAGTTCCTCTTGCGCCAGCTCCGCCATCTCGGGATCACCCAACATGGCTTTGGCTTCTTTCAGATCACCAAGCAGCTGTCTGTAAGACTCTATCTGCTCCACAACAGGGCGCAAATCGGAATATTCCTTGGCCAAAGCGGCAAAACCTGCCCCGTCCGACCCACTCGCCATCGACGCTTCCAGAAACTGGAAACGCTGCGAAATTTGCTCAAGACGGTCCAATGGTATCATGTTGATCTCATGTCGCTGATGGAAACACTTTGGTCAAGGCCCGCTTCGTGCTATACACGGCACATGAAACGCTTGTGTATCCTTGCCTGCATCATGGCCCTGCCCGCCGCCGCTGACGTGAAATATCCCAGCGGCAAGACGGTTGATTGCTATTGTACCGACCGCAGTCACAACCGGATTGAGCTGGGCGAGACGATCTGTTTGCAAGTGGACGGGCGGATGTTCATGGCGCAATGCCAGATGTCATTAAACGTGCCGATGTGGCGCGAAGTCCAAGAAGGCTGCCTGTCCTCCTCACTCGACAGCAGCGAGCCAGCCCTTAACCCGCTTGGCATTTACCCCCAAATCTAAACTGCCAAAACGCAAACGGGCGTTGATTTCCAGATAATACTGATCCGGGTTTTCAATCAGCCCGTCATACACCCCAATTGTCGTGTAATCGGGAAATCCAAACACCTTTGAACGGGTGATATAGGTGATCTGGCCGTCTTCCAAAGACCCCGCCATCCGCTTGGTGCGGGGCGTTTTCATTGCGACGGCGTCCAACGCGCGTAGCTTCTCGGTGCCATTGCCTTCAACCAGTTCACGCCAGACATAGCTTTGATCGGACCTGATTTCCTCAATGCCAAAAGGTTTGGCCTGCTTGTGCCAGCGCGCGGGATCGGACGGTGCCAAGCGGATAAACGCTAACAGCGTAACGGTGGCGATCACCAAAAACCAAATCAACAATTTTCGCATTCTTACGTCGTCCTTCTCAACGGGATCACCCCCCAAGCGTTAACGGTATGTCACGCCAGGCAAGACACATAACATCTCATAGAGGATATTGGCCCCCGTCAGCGCGGTATTGCCCGTTGTGTCATAGGGCGGTGATACCTCGACCAGATCACCGCCAACAATGTTCAATCCTTTGAACGCCCGGATCAATTCCAGCGCCTGCGGCGTGGTTAACCCGCCAATTTCGGGCGTACCGGTGCCAGGTGCATAAGCCGGATCAAGGCTGTCGATGTCATAGGTGATATAGACCGGAACATCGCCGATATCGCGCCTGATTTCCGCGCCCAAAGTCGCAAGGCTGCGGCCCCACAGGTCTTGGGCAAGAAACTGCTGAAATCCCCAGCCGGCGGCCTCTGAGAAATCCTCGGATGAATACCCCGTGCCGCGCAGACCAATCTGATAGGTTTTGGCAGGGATGATCAGTTCTTCTTCATAAGCACGGCGAAACACGGTGCCATGCGCTTCTTTTTCACCAAACATGTGATCATTCACATCCGCATGGGCATCCACATGGATCAACGCCACAGGCCCGTGACGTTTGGCCATCGCACGCAGGATCGGCAAGGTGATCGAATGATCGCCGCCAATCGCCAATGGCATCGCATCCGACATCAGGATCGCGTCATAACTCTCTGCAATAATGCGCAAACTGTCACTTAGCGAAAATGTATTAATCGCCAGATCACCAATATCCGCTACTTGCAAGCTGTCAAATGGTGCTGCTCCGGTGCCAAGGTTGTAGGGCCGAAGCATCGCTGATTCCGCACGTACTTCCTTGGGCCCAAACCGTGTTCCCGAGCGCCAGGATGTGCCGATATCGAGCGGGATGCCAAGCACCGCCACATCAAGCCCCTTAAGGTCATTGACCGCAGGCAGTCGCATAAAAGTATTCGGCCCGGAAAACCGCGCCAGATCATTGCCGCTTATCGGTTGGTTCTTCTCGCTCATGTGCTGCGCATCCTGTGCCCCAACAGGCAGAGGATTTCGGTAGCAATATGCGCACCCGCAATCGCCGTGGCTCCGGTGGTATCAAAGGGCGGTGAAACCTCGACAATGTCACCGCCAACAATATTAATTCCCGCCAGATCACGTAGCATGATCGACGCTTGTGCAGACGTCAGCCCGCCCCAAACCGGCGTACCCGTCCCCGGCGCATAAGCCGGATCAAGCGCATCAATATCCCACGTCAGATAGCAGGGATTGTCGCCCAACACTTCCTTGATGCGCATAACCGCCGCCTGCGGCCCGCGCTCATGAACCTCGCGCGCATCAATTGTGGTCACTCCCAAAGTATCCGGATTGGTTGTGCGGATGCCTACTTGTACGGAAGTATGCGGGTCAACGATCCCAGACTTCACTGCCTTGTAAAACATCGTGCCGTGGTCAATCCGATCCATATCATCGTCCGGCCATGTATCCGAATGAGCATCGAACTGTAACAGGCTGATAGGACCGTATTTTTCGGCATAAGCCTTGAGGATCGGGAAGCTGATGTAGTGATCACCGCCCAATACAACGGATGCCGTGCCAGCGTCCAAAATGCCCTTGATATGGGCCGTCAAAGCGGCGGGGAATTTCGACGTATGCCCATAGTCAAACGCCAGATCACCGTAATCCGCGATGGCAAATTCGCTCAGCACATCAAAATCCCACCCATAGGGCGGATCGTAAGGTTGCAACGTCGACGCCTCGCGGATCGCACGTGGCCCCAACCGCGTGCCGGGCCGATTTGTCACCGCCTGATCAAAGGGCACGCCTGTCACTGCGATATCGACGCCCGTTAAATCCTTGGTGTATTTGCGCCGCAAAAACGACGTCGCACCGCCAAAGGCATTCTCGAAACTTGGCCCTTTCAGATCATCGCGGGTAAAGGCCTGATCAACTTGGGCAGCTGCGTCCTCTAATCCCATTGTTCAGGCTCCTGAAATTGGCTGCGCACGCTCAACAAGCCGCGCGAAAAACGATGCACCTATCGGCGCAATCTCATCGTTGAAATTGTATTTCGGATGATGCACGCCCGCCCCTTCGCCTTGCCCCAACATCAGATAGGCACCGGGCCGCACCTCCAACATATAGGAAAAATCCTCGGCCCCCATCACAGGTGCAAACGCGGGCTCTACACCTGCTTCGCCTGCCACTTCACCCGCCACCTCAACCGCGAAATCCGTCTTGGCCGCATCGTTCACGGTTGGCGGATAGCCAAACTCGAACACAAGCTCGGCCTTCAAATCAAAGCTCGCCGCATGGCCGTCCACGATGGCCTGCATCCGCCGTACAACCATCGCCTGCACCTCCTTGTCAAAGGTGCGCACCGTCCCGTTGATATAGACTTCTTCGGGGATCACATTGTCGGTTGTGCCGGTATGTATCTGCGTGGTCGAAATCACCAATTGTGCGGCAGGATCGGTGTTTCGGCTCACAATTGTCTGTAAGGATTGCACAATAGCACAAGCCGCCACCACCGGATCAACGCTATCATGCGGGCGCGCAGCGTGCCCGCCTTTGCCCGTGAGGTTGATCGTAAAAGTATCCGCGGCCGCCATGATCGGCCCCGGCGTGGTGTGAAACCGCCCGAAATCCAGACCCGGCGCGTTATGGATCGCATAGACCTGAGCGATATCAAACCGGTCCATCACACCTTCCTGCACCATCACCTCGCCGCCGCCGCCAAATTCTTCGGCAGGCTGAAACAACAGCGCCACACGGCCAGAGAAATTACGCGTTTCCGCCAGATATTTCGCGGCGCCCAACAGCATCGTTGTGTGCCCGTCATGTCCGCAAGCATGCATCTTGCCCGTATGGGTGCTGGCATAGGCCACGCCGGTTTCTTCCGTGATCGGCAGCGCGTCCATGTCGGCGCGCAGACCAATTGTTGGCCCCGCGCCCTGCCCGTTGATGATCGCGACAATCCCGGTTTTGGCGATGCCCTCGTGCAGCTCATCAACACCAAATTCACGCAGGCGCTCCGCCACAAAGGCCGCCGTCTGATGACACTCCAATCCCAATTCCGGGATCGTATGCAGGTGCTGACGCCAGGCGGTCATATCCGCGCTGAAATCGGCGATACGGTTGACGACGGGCATGGGCTGGACTCCTAAGGCTGGGTTGATCAGGGTGCATCTGACACCAGACAGGACCCAGCCGCAATGCCCGACACGCTGATAAACGACCAAGATGCAGGCATTGAGCGCTTGTTGGAAATCATGCGACAGTTGCGTGATCCAAAGACAGGCTGTCCATGGGATATCGAACAGGGTTTTGACAGCATCGCGCCCTATACCATTGAAGAGGCTTACGAAGTTGCCGATGCCATCCAGCGCAAGGATTGGTCTGAACTGGAAGGCGAGTTGGGTGATCTGCTGTTGCAAACAGTATATCACACTGCAATGGGCGAAGAGGCAGGGCATTTCACCTTCCAGTCTGTTGTACAAAATATCTCTGACAAAATGGTCGCGCGCCATCCCCATGTCTTTGGTGACGCAAACCGAGATAAATCCGCCGAACAACAAACCATTGATTGGGAGGCAATCAAAGCGCAGGAACGTGCAGGCAAAGCCCAACAAGGCACGCTGGACGGGGTTGCCCTCGGGCTGCCCGGCATGACCCGCGCGGTCAAATTGCAAAAACGTTTGGCGCGGGTCGGTTTTGACTGGGACAACACCGACAGCGTGCTCGGCAAGATTGTCGAAGAAGCTGCGGAACTGGTCGAGGCGCGCGATACCTTAGGTGCGGACGAGATAGAGGATGAATTCGGCGATCTGCTGTTTGTCATGGCCAATTTGGCAAGGCACCTTGGCGTTGATCCGGAAGTGGCTGTGCGCCGCACCAACAGCAAGGTTGAACGCCGGTTTTCCGAGATTGAGAAACGACTAGCCGCGATAGGGAAAACCCCGATTGAGAGCAATCT
>RCMY010003983.1_pt1 | contig 12919 bp, 9 predicted proteins | sample 2041341 | NCBI WGS metagenome assembly RCMY01 (sample SAMN09708234, study PRJNA481090) | Marine sediment metagenome, whole genome shotgun sequencing project. | reverse complement strand
ATGAGATACAATCCGACAAAGAGATTACAGAAAAGGATGCCCTCGGTTTTCATATTCCCGGGATGTGGGATAAAATTCTGGACATCAAAAAATGTCATTTACAGGAAGACCCATCCAACGCCATCCGTTTAGCGACTAGGAATTTTGCCATAGACAATGAGCTATCTTTTTTCAACCCCAGACATCAATATGGCTTGTTGCGTACCCTGATGATCCGTACGACATCCACTGGGGAAATTATGGTGATGGTACAATTTTTTGAGGATGACAAAATGAAACGGGATGTACTATTGAATCATCTTCAAGATAAATTTCCCGAAATCACATCCTTATTATACGTCATCAACCAAAAGGCCAACGACACCATTTACGACCAAGAAATCCTTTGCCATGCCGGTCGCGACCATATTTTTGAGGAAATGGAGGGGCTCCGGTTCAAAATAAACGCCAAATCGTTCTATCAGACCAATTCCGATCAGGCCTATGAGCTGTACAAAATAACCCGGGAGTTTGCCGACCTTAAAGGCAACGAACTTGTCTATGACCTATACACCGGTACCGGTACAATCGCCCAGTTCATCGCCAAAAATGCCAAAAAAGTAATCGGAATCGAATCGGTCCCGGAAGCGATAGCCGACGCAAAGACGAACGCAGAAAATAACGGAATAACCAACGCGGAATTTTTCGTCGGGGACATGAAAAACGTTTTCAATGCGGACTTCATCCAAGCCAATGGAACTCCCGATGTACTGATTACCGACCCACCCAGGGATGGCATGCACAAAAACGTAGTACAGCAGATTTTGGACATAGCCCCAAAAAAAGTGGTCTATGTAAGTTGCAATAGTGCGACCCAGGCCCGTGACCTCGAACTGATGGCAGCTTTTTATACGGTAACCAAAGTACAGCCCGTTGATATGTTTCCACAGACCCACCATGTCGAAAATGTTGTACTTTTGGAACGTAAATGATGGAGAGGGCTACTGAGTTATTTAGTTGTTAGATTATTTTGTCAATCCGCAACAGTATCCAAAATAACATTATAACCCAGTAATACAATAACTTATCCCCGATGAATAAACTTAAAATACCGCTTATCATTTTACTGGGCATACTCGCATTTTCCGCCTGTGAAAAAGATGATATTTGTATCGATGCCGATACGCCGCAGTTGGTCATCCGGTTTTACGATGCGATGGATCCAACAGAGTCCAAAGACGTACAGAACTTGGTGGTTAAAGGCTTCGATGAATCCGGACTTCGGGATACCATTATCAATGCCGCGTTAGATTCTATCGTACTCCCTTTGCGTCCCAACAAGACCAGTACTACTTTTACGCTTTCCCGCCAGACGAGCATTAGTGACATTAATATTGATACGCTTCGATTTACCTACGATCCAAAAGAAGTGTTCGCATCACGTGCTTGTGGCTATATCGTCAACTACGATGCATTACAAGCGACGGTACAACAAGATGATAGCCTTTGGATACAGCGGATAACCGTTGACAGCACCTATATAGAAAACACAGCAGCTACCCATGTCAAGATATTTCATTAGCCTCCTTTTGTTGCTAGGGTACGCCTTGGGATCTGCGCAAGACCGACCCATCGACCTCAATCGCAAGGATACCATAGAATACAAACAACCCTACGGACTGCGGGCAGGAATCGATATGAGCCGGATTCTAGTATCGTTTTTAGAGGACAATTATACCGGTCTGGAGATTGTTGGCGATTATCGCCTGACCCAAAAATTATATGTGGCTGCCGAGTTAGGTAACGAGAAAAAAACGATAGGGGTCGGTTTGGGCAAAGAAGTGGAAAGTGTCGAAGGCGAACTTTACAATTTCACCGCTTCGGGCAGCTACATTAAAGCCGGAATCGATTATAACACCTACGGAAACTGGTACGGCGAACAGAACATGATCTTCATCGGTGGCCGCTTAGCCTATAGCACTTTTAGCCAGACCGTAAACGATTATAAGATTTTCGACACGAATCGGTATTGGAATCCCGAAGATTTTGGTTTCGGTTCAACCCAGGAAATGGAATTCAAGGGGCTTCACGCCACATGGCTCGAATTTGTTGTGGGTATCAAGGCGGAAATGGTTAAAAACCTTTATTTTGGTGCGAGTGTACGATTAGGTTTTTTGGTCAGCAATAAAGATCCCGACAATTTTCAAAACCAGTTCATTCCTGGCTTTAATAAGGTCACCGAGGGTAGTAAATTTGGGGTAGGCTATAATTATTCGATTACCTACCTTATACCCTTCTACAAAAAAGCGAATGTTCCAAAAGAGAAAAAGAAAGAAGAGATTACCCCCAGTTCTGAGGAAGTTCCCACTGATGAAAACCCTATCGATGAAACACCCATCGATGAAAACCCTATCGATGAAATACCCATCGATGAAAGCCTTATCGAAGAAACACCTATCAATGAAACACCTGATGAGGATATCCCTATGGATGATGATGGTGTACTCCAAAATGACAAAGGTCTGTAGGAACTACAAGACGGATTTGGTAACGGGTTTAGGTCTTATATCCTATAGAGACACATTCTCTTTACCCATATCCTACAACTGTTTTACCCACGAAATTAATCCTGGTGCTTTGCCTTCTTACTCCCCTCGTACATAACGTACTTTACGAAGCGGGATTCCAAATGGCTATTAAACACCTTAATTTTTCGGGATGTTCGAAGTCCCACAAATTTCAAGGCCTCTAGATTCGAAGTGATAAACCAAGCCTCCGTACCCGGATAGCTTTGTTTTAGGGTGTCACCGATGGAGGCGTAGAATTCCTCCATATCAAGGCTGAGTCTTTCCCCATAAGGCGGGTTAAAGACCATGTGCAGTTTCTTTTCGGTAAACTTTTCGGTCTTGAAGAAGTTTTTGCGTTCTACGGTGATGTACTCCGATAGGTTGGCATTTTCGATATTATCCTGCGCCTTGCGAACTGCGGAAGGTGCCTTATCGTAACCGACTATTTTATGATGGAACTCCCTTGCCTTATTCAAACTGATTTCTAAAATTTTATCATAAAGGTCTTGATCGAAGTCGTGCCATTTTTCAAAGGCGAATCCTTTGCGGTTAATATTCGCGGGAATGTTGCAGGCAATCATCGCCGCCTCGGTCAAAAATGTACCGCTACCGCACATGGGGTCTAAAAAGTCGCATTGACCGTCCCATCCGCTGAGCAATAGCAATCCTGCTGCCAGTACTTCATTGATCGGTGCAATATTGGTAGCCGTTCGGTAGCCCCTATGATGTAAAGATCTCCCTGAGCTATCCAAGGAAACGGTACAAAATTCTTTGTTGATATGCACATTGATCCGCACATCGGGAGTTTTCACATCCACATCGGGGCGGCTGCCGTCCATATCCCTGAACTTATCGACGATGGCATCCTTTACTTTTTGGGAAACATAGAGCGAATGGGTGAAATTATCGGAATTCACGGTAGTATCTATGGCAAAAGTCGTGTCGACGGACAGAAATTCCGACCATTCCATTGCGTAGATTTTCTTGTAGAGTTCATCCTCGTTCCGCACCGAAAAGGAATGGATGGGCTTGATAATCTTGATCGCCGTACGCAGGCAAAGGTTGGCCTTATACATAAAACCTGTATCGCCCTCGAAAGTGACGCTACGTATACCCTCGGTTACGTTCGCACAGCCAAGATTTCGGATTTCCTTAGCCAAGATTTCCTCGAATCCGAACATGGTCTTGGCGACCATCTTGAAATTATTGTTCATAAGCCGTTTTAGTATTTTGTCAAAAATAAGGTAATTTAGCCCCATTAAGGAAAATTACAGGCACGTAGGGGTTATCAAAAGTAAAAATCGTTCCTGTTTTCAGGTCGGGCCCGGTATTCAAGAATTTATCCGAACAAAACCAAATGAATTATCTTCTTCTTATACTCGCCGTTCTGCTAAGTTTTGCCTTCGTATTCATTACCAAACCGAAGAACAAAAACCATTTTAAACTGCTTTTGGCCTTTAGCGGTGCGTTCTTACTGGCTTTGACCGTGTTCGAACTGTTACCAGAAGTCTATGAAAAAGCAGATGCCAAGACCGTCGGCGTTTTTGTGATGTTGGGGATTTTACTTCAGATTTTTTTGGAGTTTTTCTCCAAAGGCGCCGAGCACGGCCACGTACATATCGATGAAGGAAAGACCGATTTGCCTATAGCTTTATTCGTGAGCTTATGTGTCCACTCCCTTTTAGAAGGTTTTCCCATAGAAAAGCACAATACCATTCTTTATGGTGTTCTCATCCATAAAATACCTATTGCCCTTATTCTGAGTATATTTTTGTTGAATTCAAAAATTAAATTCGGGAAAGCCCTACTATTTATCATCGCCTTCTCATTAATGACGCCTCTAGGAAGTTATATCGCCGCACATTCGGATTTTGCGGAAACCTACTATGTGCCCATAACCGCTTTGGTCATCGGAGTTTTTCTACATATTTCTACGGTAATACTCTTTGAAACTTCAGAAGGACACCAGTTCAATCTGCGCAAAATTGTAGTGATCATTTTGGGAATCGGAATGGCGTATTTATTGTAAAAGGGCAGTGTTTATGGCGGTAACCGTCACAAGTCTTAAAAATGCTTTTTTCTATAAACGCATAGCCCCTATAAACACATAAACTATTTCCCCTTCGCCATCTTATACCCCTCAATGGTCGTATAATACTTGGCAATCATATTCGGCACTTCCCATTCGGGAAGTTTTCCTGTCTCCAAATACTGTAAATAGTTCTCCGTTACTTGTCCGAAATGGGCCTCGTGGCCTACTTTGAATTTATCGGGGATGTTGATTTTATATTGGGTGTCCGATACTTTTTCCATCGTAGTTCCCGGAAACGTATTGGTTACTTCATTTTCAAGGGCAGCTTGCAATGCTGCTTCCAAATCGGTATTCCCTGCTGACTCGATGTATAGAACGGGGGAATACTCTTCTTCCTGACCTTGTTTGATGATCAAGTTGCTTTGGGTGCCCCGCATGATACTGTAATGTGTATCGGCCGTACCATCGGGAGCTTGATAGTTCCATATCACGGAAACCTTGGCGTATTTACCTTTGATTTTGTAAATCATTTCGCCATTGGAAAACACCTCCAATTTTCCGTTTGTAATATCTTTTTGTAGATAATCGGGATAGGAGTCAAATCCAGTTACTTTCTGGAATTCCTTCTTGGTCAAGACGGTAGGCCAGCGTTTGGCCTTTACCATTTCGATATCGGACGAATCGATGATTTGCCCCGGAAAGGCCTCCCATTGTACCAAATCGACCAAATGGGTCGTTACGTCTACAATGCCCTCGCCCTCTTCATTGATATCAAAAAACCAAGGTGGACGCACCAGCGGATTTCCCGATACATATTTAAAAAAATGGTGTACGCTCTCTTTAACGATGGCGGGCTCATCTGCACTTCCTTCGACCAATTCCCCAAAAACATCCGGGAGGGTCGAAAATAACTTTTGCAAAGCGGTCGTAGATTCAAAACGTTCCGTCATGATGTCGTAGATCAAGACCCCTTTTTCATCGGCAATGCGAAAAGCCTCCTTCAACTTTTCAAAACCTTCGGGATTGATTACCAAAGGCTTGTCGGCATACACGTTCAATCCCGATTTAACAGCTTCGAGCACGTAGTCGATTTTTTTGGAATTCTTTCCGGCTACGACCATTACGGTACCGGGTTTTTCGACAATCATTTTCTCGGCAAAATCATTGCCAAAATAGGATTCGATGTTCCAGACAGTCGGTGATTCGCCACGTTTGTTGTATTGCTCTATCTTGTTCAAAAAATCTTTCACTTCCGGACCTTCCGGTGCAAATACATAGATAGTGGAGTCGACCTGCGGATACATAGTCTTATGCACCAAGGCTGCATGAAAATGACCGGGATCCAAGGTCATCAATCTGATTTTGGAAGTGATTTCTTCGTTCGTCATCTTTTCAGTCTGCTTTTGTTCCCCGCAGGATAAGCAGAGAAGCGCAAGTAATAAAAGAATAGTGTTTTTCATTCGGATTTCGGTGTTTGGCTCCTCGACTGCGCTCGGGACGACATTCTCGCCTGCGCTCGGGACGACATTCTCGCCCGCGCTCGGGAGGACATTTTCGACTACGCGCGATTTTCAAGAATTTTTAAAGCTATACTTTTACATAGTCCGTACCATAAGGTTTGCGCTGCTCTCGGTGTAACAAAGCATTGGCCTCGTCGTCGTTGATGAACATTTCCTTATTCGGATCCCATTCGAATTTACGGGGAAACTGCATGGCGATATCGCTGATCAAGCAGGTTACGCAGGCTTTATGTCCCTTTTCGATGGGCGATATCGGGGCTTCCCGAGATTTAATACACTCCAACCAGTTGCCATGCTGGTCATCTATCTTATAAAGATGGGTTTCGTTCTCGCCGATTACGGATTCCAAAATTTTGGGATCGGAGGCATTCAAGGCTTCATTGCTTTTCTCTTTGTCCACTGGATCCGTTGCCGACGCTTGATAAGCGCCACGGGAAACAAAAATCCACCCATCGTCACCAATGTATTTTATTCCGTTAGGATAACCACCACTGGTGTATACCGTCATTCCGTTCGCATATTCGTGCTTTACGAAAAAGTCGCCGTGCACGTTCCAAAGACCGGATTTCGGAAATTCAGCCAACGCTTCCACAGAAATCGGCCCTGTCAATTCGGTATCCATACCCCAAGCCGCGGAATCGTAATGGTGCTGGCCCCATCCGGTAATCATGCCTGCACCATAGTTACGTATACGAAGCCATCCCGGTCTGCTATAATCCGCTTGAGGATGAACGCCTATTTCAGTATAAGGCACCTCGGGCGTTGATCCCAGCCACATATCGAAATTCAGATTGGAAGGCACAGGCATCTCCGGTGCTTCTGGACCTGCGGGATCCCCCGGAAGTCCGATCTTAACCGTGTGTACTTTCCCGATACGGCCATTGCGTACCAACTCGGCCGCACGACGAAACTGCTCCATCGCACGTTGTTGCGTGCCTACCTGCAAAATAACCCCGGTGTCCTGAACTGCTTTTCGAAGTTGTTGGCCTTCCTTTACGGTCAAGGACGTAGGCTTTTGCAGATAGATATCCTTACCGGCCAAAGCAGCTTCCATGGCAGGTTGTGAATGCCAATGGTCGGGTGTACTGATCATTACGGCGTCGATATCCTTTTCTAGAAGCATTTCCTTGTAATCCTCATAGATTTTGGTATCCATGTACTTCTCCTTTCCCGTTTTCTTCTTATAAAACGAATCTACCAAGATCTTGGCATCGGCAGCCCTTTTTGAATCTACATCGCAAACGGCCATAATCCGGACCTGATCGAATTTTAAGGTGTCCGCCAGATCATGGTCACGGGCGATTCGGCCACATCCGATCTGGCCGATATTGATTTTGTTGCTCGGGGCGTCCTTGCCCAGCACATGGGCGGGCACAATACTCGGGAAGCCCACGATGGCAGCCGTACCCAATGTGGTTCTGTTTATAAATTTTCTTCGTTGCATATGAATATCTGAATTAGGTTTTAAGGTTTGTTGGATTTTAGGGTTTTAGGGTTTTAGGATTTTACAGACTGTCTATAGCTTCCGGTCTATCAAAAGTAAAACGTCAATTTGAGACAACCTGAACTTCCAAAGGATGCGCAAACGCCTGCCAATACGCCTCGGCTTCGTCCGCTTTCAATTCGCCATCAAAAACTACCATTCTATAATTCAGTTCGTACTCCTTTTTCGGTTCGATTCGCCATTCCTCGTGCCGGATGGGGCAGAATTCAAAAAACATATCTCCCCTACCCCCGTTGGCGTCAATGGGCCAGACCCGCATCGGTTCCGGATGCGCACGGTTTTCGGGATGGCTCATAAACAGGATACCGCTTTGGCCATTTCCATCAGTTGATTCACCGCTCACGATACACCAACGGGCGCTGGTACCGTCAGCGGTCAGTCTATCGTTGCCTTCGGAAGTCAATACAGAACAATTATCTGCCTTCCAGCGTTCGGTGAAGCGCATGCCGATACCACCACCGTAGCGATAGGCCTCAAAAAGGACACCTTCTTCCAAAGGAGAACTAAAACTACTATTGTAATCGAACATGTAGCGATCGTCGCGTTTCAGGTCCCAAAGGATTACTTCGAGATTTTCGTTCAGGGCAACCTGAGGTTCTTTTTGGGTCAGAAAGTCAATATGTTCTTGGGCAGCGCTGAAAGAAGCGAAGATTTCTCCTGATCTGGTGTCGTTAAATTCCTTGAAAAGCACCGTGCCTTTACGGTCGCCCAAGTTCCAAAAATCAACCTGTTGGCTGTCGATCTGTGTATGCGTCCACGGCCCCCAAATTCCGTAATGATGGTAATGATCTGGTGGCTGAATCCGTGACAGCGTATCTCCATTCATTGTTATTATCGGATGGATATAGCCCGATTTTTTATACACGGAATCCACACCTTTTGGAGGGTAGGTTATATCGTAGCGATAGCTCAATGCATGGTGAGGGCCCATCATCAATTGTAAATCTCCCTTCTCTTTGAGCTTCCATACAAAAGAGTCTAATTCTCTTTTCACCGTCATATTTTCGATGCGATAAGAAACATTCTCGCCAGTATTTGCCCCCGCATCATGAACAAACCAAATTACCCCTTTGACCAAATCTATCTGATGATCGAGCCGCATCTCTTTCCCATCGATTTCCTGCACAACTTGCAGAGATTCTTCAAGGTTAATCCCCGAAATCTTAATACTTTCCAAATCAACAGCTATCGGTTGGGAAAGCAGACTTCTGTTTTCATCATTTATTTTAAAATAGAAAGCCTCTTTTTCTTCCGAACAGGAAACCAACAACAGCATTAAACAGGTAAAACCTAAAAAAGTGGATTTCAATGACATGGTATTGTTGGTTATTCGATAAATTTAACGAAATTTTTAATGAACAATCTTTCAAAATAGTACTTTATCAAGAATTGCTTAAAAAACCTATCAAAAACAAACATCATGTCGAAAATTAAGATCAGTATTTTCTTACTTCTATTTTGCGTAACCATAAACGCTCAACAACTCGAGCCCATTGAGATTACCGATGAATGGCTTTCCAAAATAGAAAGCCTTGCGCCTTCAGAACCGACGATTAAAAATATAGAAAAGAAGAAAATGCTCGTTTTCTCAAAAGCAACGGGATTCTACCACTGGACGATTCCCCATAACATCGAAATACTGAAAATTCTGGCAAAAAAAAGTGGAGCTTTTGAAATCCGGAATGGCTACGATATCGAAAATTTTGAAAAAGAAAATCTCAACAAGTACGCTGCGGTCATTCTCAACAATTCGAACCCCAGTGGTCCTGACCGCGACCTTTTTGCAGATTTACTCCGGCAGAATACAACTTTAGGGGATAGCGAAGTTGCCGAAAGAGCTGCCCAATATGAGAAGAACCTGATGGACTATGTTGCCGAGGGCGGGGGACTGATGATCATGCACGGTGCGATTACCGTGCAAAACAACTCGGAAGCTTTCAGTAAACTCACTGGCGGTAGTTTTGACTATCATCCGAAACAACAGAAAATGCATGTGAAGGAAGTGGATTCCAAGCATCCCTTGGTACAGGCTTTTAAAGGGGATGGTTTTACCCATATCGATGAACCTTACTTTTTCAAAAACGCCTATTTCGAGTATAACTTTAGGCCGCTGCTCTACATAGAAATAGACGAATTGGAAGGCTTGCAGCATCCCGTGGAAGAAAAAGTAAACTATGTGGCCTGGATCAAAAAGCACGGGAAAGGAAGAGTATTCTATAGCTCCCCCTCCCACAACGTCCAAAGCATGGACAACCCTGAACTGTTGCAATTCTTTTTGGATGGGATGCAGTATGTCGTCGGTGATCTGGAATGTGATGATAGCCCGATGGAGGTCGAGAGGTAAGGAAATAAACTAGGTAGTGGCAGTAGCTGTTAGCGGTTGAGCGCTTGGGCGAATGCCGGTGGCGGTCGGCGACTGGGCTCTTGGACGGTTGGCGTTTGGCCGCGGCAGTCAGTGGACGACGGTTGGGCTTTTGGGCGGTTCGCGGTGGCAGTCATCGGACGGCGGTTGGGCTTTTGGCCGGTTGGCAGCGACAGTCAGCGGACGGCGGTTGGGCGGTTGGGCTCTTGGACGGTTCGCGGTGGCAATCATCGAACGGCGATTGGCCGTAAATGTAAAGCAAATTCCAGGACTTTAAGTCCCTTATATTCGTTGCGGATAAACCTAATAAAATGATATAAAAGGGATTAGGACTTTCATTCTGAATAATTTTGCAAACTCATTTCGGTGTATTCCCCGCTATTTTCTGGTATTTTGTTTCGAAGGTCTTTAATTTTTTCGGGTTTTATCCTTCGGGGTGATTTGGAAAATGCGTTGGTCACATAGGTGATTATATCAGAAATGTCTTTATCGGACAGATTGGGGTTGGCGTTTAGGCCGGGCATTGCTTGATTGAACTCGTACAATTTACCGTTGATATGAACCGGTCCCGACAGACCATGCAGAATTACCAATGCCAATTTCTCAGGTGATTTGGCTACATATTCAGAGTTCAAAAGTGGTGGTGCTACACCGTCGGCACCTTCACCATTTATTCCGTGGCAAGCCGAACAGATCTGACGAAATAATTTTGCTCCTTTGGTACGCGTGTCTATAGTAACCGCGGTTTTAGTGAAGATAGGATTAGGCTTGTCCTGCTCTTTTCGTTGGATGCTCTGCGTTATTTTTGTTTTTAGATCGCTGCCCTTAAAGTTGGGATTCTCTTGTAAATGGGTCAATAGGCTTTCAGCAGTATCTCCCATGCCGCTTAAGAGCGCTTCCTTCATTATCCTATTATTTTTATAGGTGTCAAAGAGCGTATCGACCATTGGAACAAAGTCTTCTTCGGAAATTTTTGCCCAAATTCCGACTGTGGTTGCTAAATATAAATCGATGGATTTGTCGTTTTTGGCCAGCAAATCCTGAAAAATTTGATGGGCCTCTTTAGCCTTTTCTTTGGATACATATCCCTCAATCAGTACAATAGCATGCGAAATAACGTCAGGATTGCTTTTTTTCGCTACTGACTTCAATAAATCGAACGACAAAGCATTCAATCCCTTTAATGTATATAAGGCATGTATTTGTGACAAGGGATTATCAGTTTCTAATGCCATTTTTTCAAGGTCGGGCCCCGCGTCCTTTTTATCCTTAAAAATAAGATAGTGCTGAGCGCGGTCCCTGATCCATCCGTTTTTATTTTTGAGCAACATCACCAATTCCGTTCCGGACAAAATTTCGAAATCGGGTATTTTAATATCCTCGATATCCTTAGTTTTTATCCTCAATATTCTGCCATAACCCGTTAGGGTGTCTAACTGCTTCTTTTTGGCGGCCTTTTTTAAATAGGGACTCAAAAATGCATAGTGCTGGATAACACCAATGTGCATATCGACCACGTAGAGACTTCCGCCAGGACCGTTATACAGGCTTACCGGGCGAAAACCTTCATCGGTGGTCGCCAAAAATTCCTTTTCTTGCCAAGCTTGTTTAGCACTGATACTATCTCCGTGAAAGCTAAGAATGTTGCGTTTTATCAAATTACCCTCTGGAACACATACAAAAACGTTTTGATCATAATCCTCAGGAAACGCCCCACCACGATATACCAAAGGTCCGCAAGCGGCCGTTACCTCTTGCAGCAGACTGTCTTTGTTCAAGACCCCGGGGGCGTAGCCTCGGTTTACACTGGCAGGATGTAGCGGATGTACCCGTTGATCATCGGTCAAAAGTCGGTTTATGCCAAACTTAGGTTCGGTATATTCATTGCGGACCAACCTGTTCGGCAACACGTAATCTCCCAAAAGCTGTCGTGCATTGTCGTTGTAGAAGAGTCTACCGAAATTATCGTGGGTTATGCCCCATTGCCCGCGAACGCTGGTAGGCTCTTTAATCCACTTGCCATTTTTGAGCTGGTATCTGTAGGGTAGTTTTGCGTTATATATCCAATTATCTATATTTAGCACCAGTCCGTTGGGCTGGTATTCCGGGTTGCCTTCCGGAGCGTATAATGAATCCACTAGGGCACGTTGTCCCGGTCTGTCATTCTCGATATCAACAAACCACAAGTTTGGGGGTTCGGCGTAGAGTAAACCCCCATAAACCAAGGCCAGGGCCCTGGGCATGACTAGACTATCCAAAAAAACTTTGGAATGATCCATTACGCCATCCCCGTCCAAATCCTCTAAAATCCGAATGGCGCCTGTGGGCTCATCCTCACCCTTGCCTTCAATGTCGTTCATAAAACCGGACATTTCGGCTACCCAAATTCTACCCTTGGCATCGAAATCCATTGCCACTGGTGCTTTCAAAAGGGGTTCGGCAGCCATCATTTGCAACTCGAAACCTTCTTCTATCTTGTAACCTTCTAAGGAAATTTGCGGTTCTTCAAAGGACTGCTTACAGCCCATCATCACACATAGCAAAGCGATGAAAACACCTGTTTTCATTCCATTCATTCGTACTTTCAAAAGCAATTTTTTTATAGAATCCAGCAAATTTAATGAATACAGATCAGACGGCATCCAAAAGCATCAAGTTCCATTGGCTTATCGCGTCACCTAAAGTGGAGAATACATAAAATGATAATAACATCAAGGTAAATTTTTTACGAAACATTGACCTTCTTGGCCCCGGAGGCCTTCCGGTACCTCTGTTCCCCGGCTTCCCGGTTTCGGTTTCCCCGATTCCCGGTTTCCCGGACCTCGGTTTCGGTTTTCCCGATTCCCGATTAGCGGTTTCCCGTTTGCGGGCATAAAAAAAGTCCCGATCGGTTCAACGATCGGGACTTTCCGAGGTAAGGCGGCATCCTACTCTCCCACCTTTCGGCAGTACCAT
>RCMY010003982.1_pt1 | contig 12920 bp, 2 predicted proteins | sample 2041341 | NCBI WGS metagenome assembly RCMY01 (sample SAMN09708234, study PRJNA481090) | Marine sediment metagenome, whole genome shotgun sequencing project. | reverse complement strand
TTGCGATTTCGGTTATCCCTTCGGGTAATCCGAGTTCAGGGATGCCGCCATGCAAAACAGACAAGGACGTGATGGAGACACAACAACAAATGCCGGCAATGAGTCTGGAAACAGCCAGGGTTTCGTCCAAGCCCCCACTATTTCCCTGCCCAAAGGCGGCGGTGCCATTCGAGGGATAGGCGAAAAGTTCGCTGCCAACCCGGTTACTGGCACCGGCTCGCTGACGATACCTATCGCGACCAGTCCCGGCCGTTCCGGGTTCGGGCCGCAACTCTCGCTGGCTTACGATTCAGGCGCGGGAAACGGTTCGTTCGGGCTGGGCTGGAATCTCTCCACGCCAGCAATTGTTCGAAAAACAGACAAAGGACTGCCGCGCTATCAGGATGCCACGGAGTCCGACGAGTTCATCCTCTCGGGCGCCGAAGATCTGGTGCCGGTGCTGGTTGAAGAGAGTGGCAATTGGGTACGTGAAGCGTTGCCACCTCGAATCGTGAACGGTGCCATCTACCGCATTCAACCCTACCGGCCCCGCACGGAGGGGCTCTTTGCCCGGATTGAGCGCTGGACGAATAACGGCGATCCAACCGATTGTTTCTGGCGTTCGATCAGCCGTGACAATATCACCACCTGGTACGGCAAAGCCGCGAGCAGTCGTGTTGCCGACCCGGCCGATGCTGCGCACATTTTCAGTTGGTTGATCTGCGAGAGTCACGATGACAAAGGCAATGTCATCGTTTACGACTACAAAAAGGAGGACTCGACTGGAATCAACCTTTTTCTGCCGCACGAACGCAACCGTAATGATGCAACGCGCGCGGCAAACTGCTACCTCGAGCACATCCGCTACGGCAATCACACGCCTTATTTCCCAGTGCTCTCGGCAACGGACCCCTGGCCAGAACCGCCGGGCAGTGCGGCTCTGCATGCCAGCGACAATTGGCTTTTCGAGGCAGTATTTGACTATGGCGTGCACGATCCGGATGCGCCCGCGCCGGGAGCGAATGGCGCATGGGATGTGCGGCATGATCCGTTCTCTACCTATCGCGCCGGTTTCGAAGTACGCACCTACCGGCTGTGCCAGCGCGTGCTGATGTTTCACCATTTCCCCAACGAAACGGACGTAGGCGCCAATTGCCTGGTGCGCTCCACCGACTTTACCTACCGCTACGAGCAGCCCCCTGCCGATCCTCGCAACCCCATCCACACGGTGTTGACGTCGGTCACGCAATGCGGTTACTGCAAACAAGCCGATGGCAGTTACCTGAAGAAAACGCTGCCACCGGTGGAGTTCGACTACAGCCAGGCGGTGATCGGTACCGAGATCAAGAGCGTCGAACCTGGCAGCATGGAGAATCTGCCGGCTGGCGTCGATGGCGCTAACTATCAATGGCTTGATTTGGATGGCGAGGGGTTGTCCGGCGTTCTCACCGAACAGGCCGGCGCGTGGTTTTACAAGCGCAATGAATCGCCCATCACGAGATCGATCGAAAACGGTTCGCCGAGCTATGCGGCGCGGCTGGCTGCGGTGCAAACCGTGGCTTCAATGCCGATTGGTGGATTGACTGGTACAGGCAATCGGCAGTTCCTCGATCTGGCCGGGGATGGTCAGGTCGATCTGGTTCAACTGACTGCCCCGCTGGCCGGTTTCTATGAACGCGGCTATCAGATCGCCGAGGGCGGCGAACCGGGTTGGGAATCCTTTCGGGCTTTCGAGTCATTGCCGAATATCGCCTGGAATGACCCTAACCTGAAATTCATTGATCTCACCGGCGATGGCCACGCGGATATTCTGATCACCGAAAGCGATGTCTTCACCTGGTACCCCTCCCTGGCGGAAGCTGGATTTGGCGAATCCGAACGCGTTCCCATCCCTACCGACGAAGAGCACGGCCCGCGCGTGGTGTTTGCCGACGGGACCCAAACTCTGTTTCAGGCGGACCTTTCGGGCGACGGACTGACCGACATCGTTCGTATTCGAAACGGCGAAGTGTGTTACTGGGCGAATCTCGGTTATAGTCGCTTCGGCGCGAAGGTCAGCATGGACGACGCGCCCTGGTTCGATACCCCCGATCTGTTCGATCCACGCCGAATCCGCCTGGCGGATATCGACGGCTCGGGCGAAACCGATATTATCTACCTTGGCCGTAACGAAACACGCTACTGGCTGAATCATTCCGGTAATGGCTGGAGCGCAGCACAGCTTCTCGAAAGTTTTCCAGCCGTCGACAATATCGCCGCAGTCGCGGCGGTCGATCTGCTCGGTAACGGCACCGCGTGCCTGGTCTGGTCATCCCCGCTTCCCGGTGAAAGCAATGCGCCGTTGCGTTACGTCGAGCTGATGGCCGAAGGTAAACCCCATTTAATGGTGGGTAGCAGAAATAACCTCGGCGCCGAAACCCGTGTGCAGTACGCGCCCTCCACCTACTTCTACCTGAAAGACAGGCAAGCAGGAAAGCCCTGGATCACCAAGCTCCCGTTCCCGGTGCATGTGGTTGAACGGGTCACCGTCACCGACCACTGGCGGAAAACGAGCTTTTCCAGTACCTATTCCTACCACCACGGCTATTTCGACGGCATCGAGCGTGAGTTTCGGGGTTTTGGCCGGGTAGAACAGATAGATGTGGAATCATACGGCACGTTCGAGCAGGGCAATACCGCCAGCCCCTATATCACCAACGACAAAACGCTCTACCAGCCGCCGGTCAAAACCGTCACCTGGTATCACACTGGTGCTTTTTTCGATCGTGAGCAGATCCTTTCGCACTTCGAACACGAATATTTCCCCCGCTGGTTCGAAGATCTGAAGCCGAACGAAAAAAACGTCCTGGGCAATTTTCAGGAGAATGTCCTGCCACAGCCGGACCTGGATGCGAAAAATCTCAACACTGAGGAATGGCGCGAAGCCTTGCGTGCCTGCAAGGGCATGATGCTGCGTCAGGAAGTGGTTGAACTCGATATCGATACATTGGAGCAAGGCGAACAACGCCCGGTGAAACTGTTCTCGACCGCCTACCACAACTGCCACATACGCCGCCTGCAGCCGAGGGACGGCAACCGCCATGCGGTCTTCCTAGTCGCCGAAAGCGAGGCCATCACCTATCACTACGAATTGGATCTCTCGCAGGACACGGTGCGCCCCGACCCGCGCATTGCCCACACGCTAAACCTCCAGCTCGACGAGTACGCCAATGTGCTGCAGTCGGTGGCCGTCGTCTATACGCGCCTAGGACAGTTTGAGGACAACACGCTCAAGGCCGACGAACTCACTCTAATCAGCAAGGTCCAGCGGGAAACCCATCTAGCCTACAGCGAGACGCGCTACACGGAGGATTTCGGAACCAGACTGGAAGATAAAAACGCGGCATTGGATAACCACCGATTACCCTTGCCGTGCGAGGTGCTGACCTACGAACTGACCGGTATCCGGCCCGAAGACGCGGACGATAAAACCAGCACGGATCCACGTGACAATCTTTACTTCACGATTGATGAACTGAGAGCTTTTCAACTCAGCCTCGTGCATCAGAAATCGGGAACACCCGTGACGGACATTCCCTATCACCAGGTACTTAACCGGACGATTCCGGAGAAACGCCTGGTCGAGCACGCACGAACGCTGTTCTTCAATGAAAACCTGATCGATCCATTGCCTTTCGAACAGCACGGTCGGCTGGGTCTGACCTACGAAGTGTACAAACTGGCGCTGACTGACACATTGCTCGATGCGGTGTTCAAGGATTCGACCGGTATAAATAAGCTGGATGAAACTATCGACGGTACGACAACCGCCCGCGACACGCTCATTGATGCAACTGTCAGCGGGTACCTCAGCGGCGCGAAACTCGCCGCGCTTTTTGCAGAGATACCAACCATCGAACTGGCAGGCCAATACTGGATCCGCTCCGGCATCGCCGGTTTCGCCTCGGATGCGGCGCAGCACTACTACCTGCCGGAACGCTATACCGATCCCTTTGGAAATATTACGACGCTGGAATACGATCCGCGCGACTTGTTCGTAGCGTCCAGCACGGATATGCTGCAAAACAAGACCGAGATCACCCGGTTCGACTTTCGTGTGCTGGCGCCGCACGAAATGAAGGACATTAACGACAACCTGTCCGAAGTGTTCTTCGATGTATTGGGTCTGCCCACCGCCATGGCACTGAAGGGTAATGGTACGGAAGGCGACAACCTCACGGGATTCGACGATACTCTCGCCAATCCGGCGCGGGATCAACTCACCGCGTTCTTTGTCACGCAGAAGCCCTACGATGAGGCCCAGGCAAAGGCGTGGCTGGGCAACGCCACCGCACGCCACGTCTACTACTTTGGTGAGACGCTTAAAGACGGCAAAACCGTCTGGGGCGCACACCCTGCCTGCGCGTGCGGCATCGTACGCGAACAACACGTCAGCCAAACTCTGAACAGTCCGATCCAAGCCTGTTTCGAGTATTCGGACGGCCTGGGCAGCGTCGTTGTCAAAAAGGTCCAAGCCGAACCTGAAAAGGTGGGCGAGCCACTGCGCTGGGTTGCCAATGGCAAGACGATCCTCAACAACAAGGGCAAGCCTGTCAAAAAATATGAGCCGTACTTTTGTGATCCAGCGGCGGGACATCAATTTGAGGAACCGCAGGAAATCGGCGTGACGGCGGTTGTTTCTTATGACGCAATCGGCCGAATCATCCGTACTGACCTCCCGGACGGCAGCTTTAGCCACGTCGAATTTTCACCGTGGCACGTTCGCACCTTTGACCCCAACGACACAGTAAAAGAAAGCGCGTGGTATGCCGCGCAAAACCCCGTCAATCCAGATCAGCCGTTGCCGCGCAATCCGCTCACGGGCGCACTGGCGGTCACGCTCAATCAACGCGCCGCATGGCTGGCCGCCCAACATGCCGACACCCCTGCGCTAACCCTGCTCGACAGCTTGGGGCGCGATGTGATCAGCGTTGCCGACACGGGCAGCGCAAAGCATGTCACTTTTACTAAGCTAGACGCCGAAGGTAAACCACTCTGGATACGCGACGCACGCGGCAATTTCGTGATGCAATACATCACGCCGCCTGTGCCAAATGCTGAAACCAGCGATCCAACCAGCGGCTTTGCGCCATGCTATGACATTGCGGGGAATCTGCTCTTTCAGCACAGCATGGACGCGGGCGACCGCTGGATGCTCAACGATGCGGCGGGGAAACCGCTCCTGGCGTGGGACAGTCGCGGACATCTGTTGTGGAGTGCGTATGATGGGTTGCATCGGCCGATTGCCCTCTTCGTCAAGGGCGCCGATCCGCAAAATCCCACTCGCGTCATCCAATTTGAGCAGATCATCTATGGTGACACACCGAACAACGGCTTGACCGACGCGCAAAAAATCGCGCTCAATCTGCACGGCAAGCCGTATCGCCATTTTGACACGGCCGGTGTCGTGACGAGTCTGGGGCGCAATCCGCTGACAAATGCGGATAACGCGTTTGATTTTAAGGGCAATCTGTTACGCAGTACGCGCCAACTGGTGCAGAATTACAGGGGCATTCCCGATTGGTCGCAGAATCCGCCCTTGAATGCAGAGATGTTTGTCAGCAGTACGCTATATGATGGGTTAAATCGGCCGATTCAACTCACTGCTCCCCACAGCAACCAGCCCACCACAAAGCTCAACCTTTTTCAGCCCCGCTACAACGCGGCGAATTTGCTTGAGCGCGTGGCGGTTTGGTTGGAGCAATCGGCCGAAACCCCCGCCCTGCATAATCCAGACACGGCGACTCTGCACGCCATCCGCAACATCGACTACAACGCCAAAGGGCAGCGTACGTTGATTGACTATAATGAGGGGAATCGGCCGATACGCACCGCGTATGAGTACGACGCGCAGACGTTCCGCATGCAGCAGTTGACCACCACGCGCCTCAACAACAACCGCACCCTGCAAGACCTGACCTACACCTATGATCCGGTCGGCAATATCACCGACATCCACGACGCGGCGCAACAAGCTTATTTCTTCAACAATGGCCTAATCGAACCGCACAACGCCTATACCTACGACGCGCTTTATCGTTTGGTTGAAGCGGAAGGGCGCGAACATGCGGCGCAAAACAACTTGCAGCGTTATGAGAAAGCGTTTGATCCAATCGTCGGCATTCCGTTTCCAAATAGTCCGGAGGCATTACAGCGGTATACAGAATCGTTTGATTATGATGCGGTCGGCAACATTTTGCAGCTACAGCACAGCGGCGGCAACGTCGAACGCTGGACGCGCCGCTATCAGTATGCGCTAGACAGCAATCGTCTGCTCGCCACGAGTTTGCCCAACGATCTCTCTGACCAGCCGTCCTACATTGATATTAACGCGCCGTCCTACAGTGCCAAATACGACTATGATGTTCACGGCAATATGACGACGATGTTACATCTGCCGATCATGGCATGGGATTTGAAGGATCAGTTGCAGATGACGCAGCGGCAAAGTGTCAACAATGGCGGCAGTGCCGAAAAAACCTACTACGTCTACGACGCAAGTGGTCAGCGCATCCGTAAAGTAACCGAAAAGGGCAATGGACAGCTTAAAGACGAACGCATCTATCTCGGCAACTTTGAAATTTATCGCCAATACAGTAACCAGTCGGTCATACTCGAACGCGAAACCCTGCACATCATGGACGACAAACAGCGCGTCGCCCTGATCGAAACGCGCACCCAAACCGACGGCAACGACCTTGCGCCACGTCAACTGATCCGCTACCAACTCAGCAACCATCTCGGCTCGGCCGCCCTGGAGCTAGACGCAAATGCCCAAATAATCAGCTACGAGGAATATCACCCCTACGGCACAACCGCCTATCATGCCAGCCGCAGCCAAACCGACACCCCCAAACGCTACCGCTACACTGGCAAAGAGCGCGACGAGGAAACTAGTTTCACCTATCATGGCGCACGTTATTACATCCCTTGGTTGGGGAGGTGGATTGGGGTTGATCCGTTGGGATTTACTGATGGAACCAATCTGTTTGCCTATTGCCACAATTCTCCAATCGCACATAGTGACCCTCAAGGTACACACACGCAAGCTAACGAATCATCGGTGCTTGACACAGTAGACAAAACACTTACTGAGAAAAACATCGCCTATAACACAGAAGTAACTGTGCGTGTAGAGTTGCCAGATAAGAGTACCGTTGTTCGTCGTTATGACCGCATGTACCAAGACCCTCAGTCTAAAAACTGGGTCGCAATTGAGGGAAAAGGTGGTCGTCCAAATCAATTGACGCAAGCTGAGAAATTAGCGGATAGAGTTGTTCAGGAACAAGGTGGACGGTTTGAGGTGATTGAGAGCGCAGGAAAACCCCCAACTTCTCCCAAGGTAGAAGGTATTCCATTTACCAAAGGTTACAAAGGAGAGATAAAAAAAGGCGATCTGCACTTTGTTCACGGCAAAGTTGGTCACGTGGCTGATGCCACAGAGCCACATGGCTTAGACGTAGGAGCTTGGCGAGAGGGTATGAACGCAAAACACCCTGATGCTAAACCACCTTCAAACATGGCACGCAAAACTGTTCCCAACCAAGCGCCGCAATATGTTACACAGGAACAAGCAATGATTGAACGGGCTAAAAATGTCGGTGCGAAAGAACAGGCAATTGCTCGTACAGTTAAACGGCAAAATTCTGGTGGCTTTGGACCAAACACGGTGGAAAGTGGTATTAAGGCGTTGCCAAAGGCTGTACGCATCGTTGGACAGGTCGCCACCGTTTTTGGAGCGGCTACCGAAGCTGATAAGACAGATAGAATGCTAGCAGAGCGCGGCGAAGGAGCATTTAATCGAACCACAAACACCGCCGCTGTGCTGATTTTAGGTGTCGCGGCGGGTGTAGTAGATGACGCAATGGCCGTTGCATTGGGCCCGTCTGGTTTACCTGTCGTCTCACAATCATGGGACGATCATGGCTCTGGTCCAGTACAGCACGCGGTAGGAGAAGCCTACCGTGGGATTCTCAAATGGGCCTGGAGGCACGGAATTTAGTGGGTTGGTCGGAGCGCGGTGACAAATTATGAACAAAGTTAATTTTCCATTGACCGACGGGATGCAGGGGCAGCCAGTCGCTGATTTACAGGCAGCACTGCGCATTATATTGGATCGCAATGTGTTGGATTTGGACGCCGGCGAACGGGAGGAACTCGACGGCGGGTTGCAGCTGGAAAGCGCGTCGCAGGTGTTCAAGGGGGCGACGATGCGGATGGTCGAGTTGGTGCAGGAGCGACGGCGGTTACAGCCTGAGAATTTTAGGCAAGTTGATGTGGTGACGGCCGATGCGATCAACGAGATTTTGCAGGAGATGGGGCTGTTGGATGAAGGGTCGGAGGGGTGGTCACGGGTGGTTAAGGCATTGGCGGTGCAAAATGCAACGTTGAGCGCGATCAATGCGGGGACGGATCATCTGGCGCAGATTGATGAGCGGATCGGGGCGTTGCAACAGCCGCCGACGCTGGCGTTATATATGCGTGGGGCGGAGGTGGGTGAGTTGCATACACAGTTGGGGCAGATTGGGGTGCGGTTGCCAAGTGAGGAATCGGCCGAAACCCTATTCGGCATTGGCACACAGTCGGCCCTTTTGCAACTGCAAATAAAATACAACCTCACCCAAACGGGCAGCTTTGACGATGCAACTCGCAACGCGCTTGCCATCGCCGTCAGCAACGCCGCCAATCTGAGCCGTGTCGAAGGGCGCATCTTTACCGAAAACGGTCTCCCCGCCGCCAACATCAAACTGCGGATTGTCAACAGAGGGTTTGGCGATGACGCGCCGCTTTTGGGCGATGGCGAAATCGAGACAGACGAGCGCGGTTATTATGCGCTGCCATATCAAGGCGCGACCGCCAATATCGAGATTCATGCGCTTGCGGCCGATGGCACGACGGTCAAGCTCTCCAATCCCAAAATCAACGCAGATCGCACAGAGATCATCAACCTCGTTACACCCTCCGCCGTGCAGTCACAGGCGAATGAGTGGCAGTTATTGGCGCGTGATTTGAAAACGGTGATTGGGGAAGATATGGGCAGACTGGCTCAGGCACGCGAACGCGGTGCTGAGCAGGACATCTCGTTGCTGAGTTTGCAAACAAGTTGGGATGCACGTCTGGTCGCCAGCGCAGCGACCGCTGCCAAAGTCACTGCCACGACTGGCATTGAACAAGAAGCTCTCTACGGCGCGCTGCGTGCAGGCCTGCCAGCCGATAGCGAGGCATTGGCAGAGGTGAGCGGGGAGGCATTTGCCAGCGCGTTGACACAGGCAAATGCGGCGGGAGTGATCGCGTTGGATGAAAACAGAATGACCGACGCGCTGAGTGCCTTTGACACATTTCGGCTTGAGACACGTCGCAAGACAGTTGTACCGGGTGCGCTTTCTAACGTGGGCGAGATGTTGGCGGCGGCGACGATTGACACGGTGCACCTAGCGACATTTGAAAAGCTGGCACTGCTCAACGATGGGGATCACAAGGCGTTATGGAAAGATGCGGAGGCAGAAGGGATTCCATCTGACCAGATCAGCACTTTGCAATTGCAGGGCAAGCTGGCCTATTTGACGTTAAATAATGCGCCGCTGACGGCTGCTTTACAGCCTGAAATTGGGACACAAGATCAGTTGGCGCAACTGGTTGAAAAGGATTTGTATCGCCAAGAGCAGTGGGTGACGCGGCTGGATGAGTTGTCACAAAACGATCCCGACAGACTGGCGCAACTGATTCCATCGGCGTATGCACAGCCCGACCTCAATGACCGTCGCAACGCCTACGCGGCTGACATGGCACGTATGGTGCGCCAAACATACCCAACGCAGGTCGTCCAGCGCATGATCGGCAAGGATGAGTTGAAATTGGGGGCGGAACATGCTGCGCTCAAAGCACCTATGCAGACGTTCTTGCGGAATGCTGTGGAAAAAGGATTCCAAATCGGCCGAACGCCCGTCGATCAATTTATCCAACAACACGATCAATCCCTGTTTGCAGGGATCGATGCAAGCAATCACGAATTAGCCGAAACGGGTGCAAAACTGCTCACCCGTGCCTACCAGATGACCCCCAACGACAACGCGATGACCGCGCTGCTCGATCTAGGCTTCACGTCAGCACGACAAGTGACCGAGCTTGACCGAACTGATTTTGTTGAACGCTATTGGGGCTACTTTGGATCGCGTCAGGAGACGGAAGTTGTCTGGGACAAAAGCAAGCAGATTACGTCGGTTACGTTTAACCTACAAACGTTGGGGAAGAAGATCGATAGCGACCCGCCGCTGATGGCTATTTCGGGGTCGCTACAAGCGCACAACGCGGAAAAGGCGCAGCTTAAATCGTTGCTCAAAGCGTATCCAACGATGGAATCGCTATTCGGGGCGCAAGATTTTTGCGAGTGCGAACATTGCCGCTCGGTGTTGAGTCCCGCCGCCTATCTGGTCGATCTGCTACGCTTTGTTGATCCCCCTGCTCAAAATTGGCAGCACACGCTTAAATTCTGGAAGGAGAGTCACAACGGCACGGATTACGGCGATCCACCGTACAACTTCCTCAAACCTTATGATGCGCTGGTTGTCCGTCGTCCCGATATCCCGCATTTGCCATTGACGTGTGAGAACACCAACGTCGCGCTCCCCTATATCGATCTGGTCAATGAAATTTTGGAGTATTACGTCGCCAACAAGGGGTTGGATGAAAAGGCGGCGCGTGACACGGGAGAAGCAACTTCGGCCGAACTGATCGCCGAACCCCAAAATCTGATCCCAGAAGCGTACGACATCCTCAAAGAGGCCAAATATCCACTCACCCTTCCGTTTGATTTGTGGTTGGAAACGGTGCATCGTTTTTGTGACTATTTTGAGACGCCGCTCTGGCAGGTGCTGGATGTTTTTCGGCCGAATGACACCCTTTTTCCTCCCGACGGTGCATACACGCGTGCCGCGATCTTCGCGGAATATCTGCGGATTCCAGCGGCAGAATATACCCTCTACACAAACGAGACCGACCTCTCCAAACTGTATGGCTATGCAGGGGAGGACACACCCACTGTTTTAACCCATCTAAAATCAGCCAAAACACTCGCTCGTCGCTTAAAGGTCAGCTACAAAGAGATCGCCGAACTGATCCAAACGGAATTTATCAATCCAAACTTAAACACGTTGGTCATGTTACACAAGCTGCGCGTTGAGGTGAGCGATGTTTTAAGCTACAAAGCCCTACCCGCTGACGACTTGCTGACCGATGAGCAGAAGCTCGACAAGGCAGCATTTGAATTGCGGCTGGCACAGGCGACGGAGAATTATCAACCGTTTGACGCGGCGCAATGGTTGGAAGATGCGTGGAATGATGGGCAATTCAAACAGGTTCTCCTGCTGCTTGACAGCGATGGCGGGTGCAACTTTGACGAAACGACATTACTCTACAGCGATGGCAGCGACGCGATGGCGTATGATCTGCTCAAATTTAATCTGTTTGTGCGACTGTGGAAACGCTTAGGCTGGTCGCTTGACGAAACAGATCGCTCCCTGCATCTCTTTCTGCCCAGTAATCCCGCGCTTGACGCAACGGCTATCGGCACGGCAATGCAGACGGCCTTAGTTTATTTGGCACATCTTAAAGAGTTGACGGGATTGCTCAACGTGGGCAAAAACGGTCGCTTAAAACTGCTGACGCTCTGGGCGGATTTGCCCACACGCGGCAAAAATTCACTCTATGCCCAACTGTTTTTGACGCGCAACATTCTTAAGGATGACGCGATTTTTGATGATGCGCTGGGCAACTATTTGAGCAAGCCCAATCTATTTATCAACGCGCATCTACCCGCATTGCAAGCGGCGCTGACATTGACGGCGGATGAGCTGCGCCAGATTTTTCAGGATGCTGAACAACAGATCGACAGTGCCGAGTTGACACTGAAGAATGTCTCCCTGCTCTATCGCTATGGATTGTTGGCAAAGGGGTTAAAGTTGTCGGTTGGTGACTTAATCACGCTCAAAACGTTGAGCGGTTTGAATCCATTTCAACCATTGCAGACAACGGCGCTGACTACCATTGAGGAAGATCACGCACTTAACCAAACGTTGGCCTTTGTAAAACTGGCGCAGCAGATCAAGGCGAGTGGTTTTGAGATCAACGATCTTGACTATCTGTTGCGGCATCAGGTTGATCCACTCGGGAAACAGACGATCGTTGCACTTGATTGGATTGGCAATTTAGCGGCGCAGTTGAGCTTGTTATCGACCGAATTCAACCTTCCAGCAACCATTACCGATGAGCAACTGCAGCAAAAGATGGCGCGTGTTTTCGCGCCGAACGTGGTTGAACGCTTTATGATGTTCTGGCTCAATCGCTACAGCGCGACACTGGAAAATGTGTCAGTCAGTCAGCGGCTCCAGCCCGACATCTATGCTAAAAATGGGGTCAGCGTCAGCTACGATGCGGTGAAAGAGCGGCAGCAGATTACGGTTGTCGGTGTTTTGACAGTGGCAGCAAAGGCAGCGATAGTGGCGCAGATAGCAGCATCGGCCGATCCCGACGCAACCGCAGCCCGCAACAACTTCTCTACCTTACTCGATCAAATCGTCGATCAATCGACGGTGCAGGGCGCGGCATTCTTTGCCATCTATTTTGATGGGTTATTGGATTTCCGGGAAGCTGATTTGTTGTTCGGACTCAAGCCAGACTGGATATTTTTTCATCACCGATGTAAATAATTGTGAGTTGATAAAGTTGGCTAACCATATTTTTATAAACGGGTAGTCACTTTGTTCAAACCAGTCTTTATCAACGCCGGAAAATTGCCGTATAAAGGGCAAGATAGCCATATCGGCAAGGCTGATTTGTTGGCCGAAAAGATAAGGACTATTGCTGAGGCGATTTTCTAATTGCAGTAAAAAATCTTCTGCATGCTC
>RCMY010003981.1_pt1 | contig 12920 bp, 8 predicted proteins | sample 2041341 | NCBI WGS metagenome assembly RCMY01 (sample SAMN09708234, study PRJNA481090) | Marine sediment metagenome, whole genome shotgun sequencing project. | reverse complement strand
AGGAGGTATGGGAGATGACGATATTTACGGATTTACGGAGACCGATAAAATCGCATTTTCATGTAAGGTAATGCTTGAAGGAACGGTAAAAGACGATGAGACAGGCGAACCGATCGCCGGCACTACTCTATCGATTTTCAACAGCGCGGACGAAAAGGTCTCTGAAACTATTTCTGGCAGCGATGGCACTTTTATTATGGCGGGCGATTGTGCCACCGACCGGTATAAAATCATGGCCATTAAAGAAGCTTACGACGACGCTTATCGATTATTTCCGATTAGCGATAAAAAGGATGTCCTACATATCGAAATCGTTCTAAACAAGACAAATAAGTCCGCACCTATCGGTACTGACCTGTTTAAACATTTAGAACTACAACCCATCCTATTCGATTCCAACAAAGCAGAAATTCGACCCGATACCGCGAATATTCTGGTTAAAATAATCAACTACATGCAGGAATTTCCAAACACAAAGATTCAGGTGCGTTCACATACTGATGCTTTAGGAAAGGCAGACTATAACCTTAAACTTTCCGATAAAAGAGCACAAAGTACCATTGCCTTTTTTGTTTCGAAGGGCATCGATAGCTCACGGTTGTCAGGGGAAGGTTTCGGAGAAAACGAGCTGCTCAATGATTGCGGATCAGAAAAAAAATGCTCATCCGTGAAACATCAAGAAAACCGAAGGTCGGAGTTTGTAGTGGTGGAGTGAAAATTTTAAATTCCAAGTACCGTTTGCCAAGAAAGAATGGTAATTTTGCATCGCAAATCTCCCGTGCAAAATGCAAGAACGCTTTCGAAAAATTGCCAAAATCTCTTTAGTACTAGTGTACCTGGTCATTGCCGCCGGGGCTATCGTAAGAATGACCGGTAGCGGCATGGGCTGTCCCGATTGGCCCAAATGTTTCGGCTATTACATTCCCCCGACAGAAGCATCGCAACTGCAATGGCAACCGGATAGGGAATTTAAAAAAGGGCAGGTCATTATTGTCGATGAAACCCTGCAGGTCGCGAAGTCCGATTTCAAAACAGCCTCGGAATATACCCAGCAAAACTGGGAACTTTACACCAAGCACGATTACGCCATCTTTAATCCCTGGCACACTTGGATAGAATTTATCAACCGTCTTTCGGGGGCTTTGGCCGGTCTCGCCACCCTTGTACTTGCCATCTTTTCCATCCAGTTTTGGAAAAACAATAAAAAAATCACTGTGTTTTCGTGGCTGGTGGTCTTCGGTATGGGCTTTCAAGCTTGGCTGGGAGCGACAGTCGTTTATTCGGTATTGGCCCCGGCCAAAATTACAGTCCACATGGTCATGGCCTTACTTATTGTTGCCCTTTTGACCTACCTGATTCATATGACCGAGAAAACCTCCGAAGGTTTTACTTACCAAAGAAATCTTGGTAAGTGGCTACTCGTTGCGTTTACCGCTACTATGATTCAGATTGTGTTGGGCACCCAAGTACGACATTTTGTGGATGAGCAAATCGATACGGTAGGGGAAACCGCAAAGCACCTTTGGCTATCCGATTTCGATTGGACGTTTTATGTCCATCGCTCTTTTTCCATTGCAGTAGTTTTGTTGAACCTGTTTTTAGCACAACGTATCTATAAATACAAGCTGGGGTATTCGAAAATAAAATGGGTGTTGCTTCTCTTGGCCATCGAAATAGTAACCGGCATAAGTATGTACTACCTTGACTTTCCTTTTGCCACCCAACCGATACACTTGATCATCGCGTCAATACTTTTCGGCGTTCAGTTTTATTTAGTTTTAGAAGTTTTTCGAACCAAGAAAGTTTCAAGACCTCGCCCAACACCTTGAACTATTTAAGGTTTAAGCCTGCCAAAGGCAGGTTCAAGGTTTAAGGTTCATCGTAAAGTAACCTTGAACCTAAATCTTTTCTAGCGGGATTTCTACTTCCACTAAACTTCTAAACTCATATTTCTTCGTAACTTTGCCCTCCCACAAAAACGAAGACCATGATTTATAAAATACGGATAATCTTGGATGCCAAAGAGGATATTTTTCGGGATATCGAGATTAAGGACAGCAGTACGATGGAAGAATTCCACAATGCCATTGCCCAGTCTTTTGGTTTTTTGGGCAACGAGATGGCCTCTTTCTACACTTGTGACGAAGAATGGAAGCAAGACGAAGAAATCGCCCTTTTCGATATGAGCGACAGTAGCTCCGATGTACGCCTGATGAACGAGACGTTTTTGGAGGATGTGATGACCGAAAGCAGTCCCAAATTGATATACGTTTACGATTTTTTAAGCATGTGGACGTTCTTGGTCGAATTGGCCGATATTGTAGAGCCGGAATCGGGAACCTCCTACCCTAACCTATTGTTCAGTTTTGGTGAACTGCCCGAAAATCCACCCGAAACCAATTTTAAATCGGAAGCCACCTTCGATTTTGAGGATACCTTTGAAAATTATGATGACCTCGATTTTGATGAGAATTGGAATTAGGTGTCAGTTGGCTGCTGAAGTTGCAGTGGGCAGCAAAAACGCAATGCATTGCGTCTCTACCGACAGACCATTAACCAATAATGATTAACACAAACAGATTTCCGTCTACACGGAAATGACAAAAAAGAATACCATTCAATGATAAACCTATATTCTACCCAAATCGAAACTATTTCCCTGCATCGCGTGGGGAACAAAAACAAAGCTGAAGGGCTTTTTCTATCTGAAGAACCCTTCAGGCTCAACGACGAGACTACTGGGCTTTTGAAAGAATATTTCTTTAAACCCTTCCGGGAAAAAGAGGAAAATTATTTTACACTTTCCAACGAGGTCGATGTGGAGTTCAATGAGCTTTACAAAATCGCATCCGATATTTTTACAGACCCCGGAACAACCCACAGCAATTCAAAGAAAATCGCCAAACACTTGTTTGATCAGTCCAACCATCCGCACATCAAAAGCGGGGAGGTCTATGTGGCGCATCTAACGGGCATCCTGCTGGACAACGTCAAGGTAGATGCCATCGGCATCTTTAAGAGCGAGCTAAAACATGATTTTCTACAGTTCGAGGAAAAAGGAAGCAATCTCGATATCGTCATCCAACAAGGTATCAATATCAACAAACTCGATAAGGGATGCCTGATTTTCAACGTCAACAAAGAAGATGGCTATAAGGTATTGTCCGTTGACAGTAACCGATATGACACCAAATACTGGTTGGAAGAGTTCTTGGGAGCGACCGCCTTGGCCGACGAGAATTTCTATACGAAAAACTACCTGAAATTCTGCCAGAACTTCGCCAAAGACGTAGTACTACCTGCCGAGGACAAACAACAGGAAGTGCTCTTTATGAACCGTGCGGTCAACCATTTCGCCAAGAACGACAGTTTTGAGGAAAGCAATTTTTTGAACGAGGTCATGGAAAACCCCGAGTTCATTCCCGAATTCAAGAACTATAAATTGGAAAAGGGACCCAAATACAGCGTAGAGGACATCTCAACCTTCAATATCGCCAACAAGGCCGTTTCCGACGCCCGAAAAAAGATAAAGAACGTCATCAATCTCGACACCCACATCCAAATCAAAATGGACTTCATCAACCCCGAATCCGCCCAAAAATTCGTAGAAAAAGGCTGGGACGAGGAGAAGCAGATGTATTATTATTTGATTTATTTCAATAAAGAGGAGAAGAGCTAGGGGCCAAGTAGTCAGTGGTCAGTGGTCAGTGGTCAGTGGTCAGTGGTCAAAAAAGTTAAATTTTACGTTTATACGGTTAATAGTTCATAATCTGATAATTTTATTTTGAACCGAATTTTCCGGGGTTATTAATCATGAAATGAATCAGTTTTCCTACTTGAATACTTTCATCCATCAGCATATCAAATTGTTCCTTATTTATATAATTACATTCCAACGAGAACTCTAACCAAGATTGTGTCTCTAGGTTTTCTGCATCGCTATCGATCAGTTTGCTTATGAAATTTCTAGGGAAACGTCGCTTCCCATAGGACACCGCATATTTGATGATACGCTTCTAGAACACCTTCCGATTTGATCGGTCATGGAATACTTTTCCTCTTTGGGAAAAGACTTCGATAGCTCGTAAATCCTCATTACAAGTGCAAAGGGCTTCCGATAAGCCAACAAATCTTGAAATCTCATAAGATAAATTTAACAGAACTACTGCTACGATCAATTGACTCGACTCCACGCTAACACTGACTACTTTTTACTTTTTTCACTGATTACTGATTACTGGTCACTAGATTTTAATCTTTCGCTCGATAATTTGCTTCACACTCACGCCTTGATAGTTACGGCGCACGAAGTTAAGTGCTAGGTCAAGTATATCGCCCATGGTCTTACATTCCTTGAATTTAATATCTAAAGTGAGTTCTAAAACCTGATCACGAAGCATTATAGTATTTTCTTCGGTCGAGATGGTATCCTTTTTAGCGATGGCCCTTAATCTTTTGATGCGATTTCCCGAACTGAGGATGCGTTTGGCTACGATGGAACGCTCTTCCAGTTTATATTGATCGACGGAGTCTCGCAACAGTTTATGGCGCACGAGTTCGACCATTTGAAAGTTTTCCTTAAAAAATTGGGGACGGTAGACATTCAATTTTCCTTCATAGCACTGCTGGTCAAAATCGATCGCACGTATGCGGTAGACCACGTGGTCAAAATCGTGTACAGGTACGATCACGTAATTATAGGAACGCATATCGCCCAAAAGGCGGATCATACAGCGCTCGTTGAATTTAACGAATTCCTTGGCCAATTGTGCCTTTTCGGATTCGGTACACCGGGGCAGCATATCCTTTATAAAAACATCTCCGGGAATACCGGCAATATGCTCTTCTATCAAGGTATTTTTACAGACCAAAAAATTCAGGTTGTAGGGAGATAGCATATGCTCCAGTTCCAGTCCGTAAATTCTGGAGGCATCGGTTTTTTTGATGTAGAAATAGGTGAAGTTATCGTTGAGGATATTCCTGACTCGGATTCTAAAAGGTTTTGAATTACCAAAGGTACAGTAATCTACGGCATCCACATTCAAGTATTGGTTGATGCTATTACTGCCGTCGGAATGTAAGATGGAATATACTCTTTTAAGGCTATCATCGATTTCCCTCCGCTCAAATTCGGGGTAGTAGACCCGGATCCAGAGCGTGTCCTTATCATCGGCGTCATAAACTACTACAGACCCGGAGAACCGCAACAAATCCTCATAAAAAATCGGAATCTCAATTTTACGGTTGTAATGGTCGAGATAATCATCTAGCTTATCGTTGACGGGATAGGCGGGTTTTTTCTTCGACATTAATCTTTCTTCGGACATATTCCTTTTACTTTGTAACAAAATTACGGTTTTATCGTCATGTTAGTAGGAATCAAAATTTCCGATTCCATAATAGTCACCTCCGTGAACATTCAACTGGCTAATTCCTTAATTCTCAAAAATCGGTTTATACGTTTATTGATCGGTATATAAACAACGGCCTAAGCACTAATTTATTTTGGAAAAAATACTAACAGTAAACCATCTGACCAAAAAGTTCGGTCATCTGACTGCGGTCAGCGACTTATCGTTTACCATCGAAAAAGGAAACGTCTATGGCATACTGGGACCAAATGGTAGCGGTAAATCTACAACACTGGGCATTGTCCTGAACGTGGTCAACCGAACCGCAGGAAATTTTGCCTGGTTCGATGGCAACATCTCGACTCACGAAGCCCTGAAAAAGGTAGGTGCGATTATCGAAAGACCGAACTTCTACCCGTACATGACCGCCATTCAGAACCTGAACTTGGTATGTAAGATAAAGGAAGTCCCCAACACCAAGATCGAAGAAAAGCTTGAACTGGTCGGCCTGCTTGACCGGAAGGACAGCAAATTCAGAACCTATTCCCTGGGAATGAAACAGCGCTTGGCCATCGCCTCTGCCCTACTCAACGATCCTGAAATTCTGATTCTGGATGAGCCCACGAACGGACTGGATCCACAGGGCATCCACCAAATTCGGGAAATCATCAAAAAAATAGCATCCGAAGGCACCACCATTCTACTAGCCTCGCATTTGTTGGACGAGGTAGAAAAAGTCTGTAGCCATGTAGTCATCCTCAGAAAAGGCGAAAAATTATATTCCGGTCGTGTCGACGGAATGCTCGCCAGCTATGGATTTTTTGAACTGCGGACTGCTAATACAGAAATATTGACCCAATATCTCGAAAAAAACATCAGTTTCGGGACAGTAAAAATCGAAAACGGACTTATAACTGCCATTCTCAAGGAAGAAATGGATGCCGCGGAACTCAACAAAATCCTATTCACCCAAGGCATCATACTCTCACACCTCGTCAAAAGAAAAGAAAGTTTAGAAGAGCAGTTTTTGACATTAACCAAAAAACAGGCGAACTAGAAGACGCCTTGCGCGTTACGCCATACGCTTTTCGCTAGTATTTGCGTATAATGCTAAGTGCACATCGAACCGCCTACCCATACATTAAATAACCCATGATACGACTTTTACAGATCGAGTTTATAAAACTTTGGAACAACAGAGCCAGTAAAGTATTGATTATATCTTATTTTGTGCTGCTGACCTCCATTGCACTAGTGGCCGCGATAAAGTTCGATATCGGGCCCATAAAATTCCATTTGGCGGATCAGGGTATTTTCAATTTTCCCTATATATGGCATTTTAACACCTATGTCGCAGCACTTTTCAAACTGTTTTTGGCTATTGTGATCGTATCGATGATGTCGAACGAATACAGTAACAAAACCATCAAACAGAACCTGATAGACGGGCTTTCGAAGAAGGAATTTGTCCTATCTAAATTTTTGACGGTTATCTCCTTTGCCTTGATTTCGACGGTTTTCGTATTCGTAATCTCTTTGATTCTCGGTCTGATCTATTCCGATTTCAATGAGTTACCGATTATTTTTTCCGATTTGGACTTTTTATTGGCCTATTTTCTCAAATTAGTTGGCTTCTTTTCTTTTTGTCTTTTTCTGGGAATATTGGTAAAACGTTCCGCTTTCGCTTTGGGGTTTCTCATCTTATGGTCCATCATAGAACAGATCTTATTTGGAATCCTTGGCTGGAAATTCGTGTCATGGGACACAGCAAACGCTATAAAAGGATTTTTTCCGCTACAATCCATGTCCAATTTAATCGAAGAACCTTTTTCGAGACTCAAAGCCGTGCAATCGGTAATCAACGAAATCGGAGAAAAGGTTATACTGGACTACCAAGTACACTGGTACGAAATCTTCATCGTACTCTGCTGGACAGCAATTTTCATTTATCTATCGTATGCCCTGTTGAAAAAGCGTGACCTGTAAATCGGAATTTTCTACTGGATTACCAGTAGAATTTAATCGTGATTTTCTTGTATTTATCAGATCACTTATAAACTCATTCGGTATTTGCACTATATTGTTCGACAGAACAGTATATGAAAGATGAGAAAAATATTTTTGTCGGTCTTTTCCCTATTTTGCGGATTGGGACTGGCGCAAACGGCGAACGATTGTACAAATGCAATTGTAGTATGCGGCAACAGCGTTATTACCTCCAACGTTTCAGGGTTTGGCACACAGGAACTGGACGGCAGCGCCAACCCTTGCGAATATGCTGAAAAAAATAGCCTCTGGCTTCAGCTTAATATTGATGAGTCGGGCACCTTGGAGTTTACCCTCACACCCGATGATACGGATATCGAAGCCGACTACGACTTCTACATTTACGGTCCGAACTTCACATGCGACAATTTCGATGCCCCGATACGATGCTCCACTACCAACCCCGAACAGGCGGGCCTTACCAGTAACCTAACGGGATTAAAGGCCGGAGAAACGGATGAGTCCGAAGGTCCCGGTAAACTCGGCAATAGCTTTATCGCTCCTTTGGAAGTTATGGCGAGCGAGACTTATTTTATGCTCATCGACCGGCCCGAGGGCAACGGGGGATTTAGCCTAGATTGGGAGGGATCTTCGGATTTTGTCGACCCGCCGCCGATTATAGGTGATCCTGATCCGCTAATAGCTTGCTTCGCCGATTCCGGTACCCCTCTTGACCTCACACAGAACGAAAGCCAAATCGCTACGGATAGCCGTGTGTACTTCGAGTATTATGTTTCTAGGGAAAACGCTTTCGATGGTGTGTCGCAAATTCCGGATCCAACAGCATATCCTATCGATAATTCGACTACTATTTACGTAAAAGCCACCAGCGGTAACAGTTGTTTCGAAATATTGGAGCAACGAATAGAAATCGACCCACCGTTCTCGGCCAATCTCGAATATACTGCCTGTGACGGCAACAACGATGGCACCGAAACCTTTCAGCTTCAACCTATTTTCGACGACATTGATGCAGGACTCCAAAGGTCAACAAACCATACCGTTAGTCTTCACCCAACCGAGAGCGATGCCGATAATAATCTGGCCGCCATTACCACCCCGACCTATGACGCACGCAACGGCCCTATATACGCCCGTATTGTCTCGAACACCGATGCCAGCTGCTTCTTGACCGTACCCATAAACCTGAACCTTCTTGACACGCCTGTGGCACTACCGACCGAATTGGTACAATGTGATGTGGATTTAGAAAATTCAACGGATGGCATCACTACGTTTGACCTTGAACAGATTTTCAAGACCGTAACCTCCGCCGAGGTCTTCGAGTATTCCTTTTATGAAAGCGAGGCACTACGAGATTCGGACACTAGAATTACAAACATCAATAACTATGTCAACATCACCCCATCTTCACAAACGCTCTATTACAAGATCATTACCGATACCTGTGAGAGTTTTGGTGAAATAGGGCTCAGCGTTCTGGCTACGACCATTGAACCGAACGCCCAAAGTCCATTGATTTCTTGTGATATCAATTTTGAGGATAACATTTTAGAAGCATCCTTCGACCTTGATGCTTTTCGCGAGAACTATTTTCCCGATACGGAAATCGCCTTTTACTCCAGCTTGGACGATGCTACGTTGGAACGCGACGCCATTTCTGGAGAAATCGGCTCCAGTGACACTTCCATCTACATCCGCATAGAAGATGACAATCAATGCCGTACCGTAGAAGAACTGCAATTAACGGTCAATCCGCTTCCTGAAATAGATCTGGCGTCAGCATTCTACATCTGTGAAGAAAATCCTGAACTGGTAATCCCAGGGCCATCAGGATTTGATAGTTATTCTTGGGCAAAGATCGAAGAGAGTTCGGCCAGCGAAATAGGGACTACCGATTCCGTAACGATAAATGCATCAGGGAATTACCGCTTGACCCTAGAAAAATCAATCACGAACAACGGGCAAACCATTCTTTGTGCCAATCAAATGGATTTTACAGTACTACCATCGAAACCGGCGCAGATTACCGATATCTTTATTACCGGTACAGGGAATGCTACGACGTTGGATGTAAGGGTAAGCGGCGACGGAAATTATGAATATTCTACGGATGGCACGACCTATTCGGACAGCAACATCATTGAAAATATAGTCTCAGGTTCGGTGACCGTATTCATACGCGATAAAAACGGATGTGGGGAAGTGCAGGAAACCGTAACGGTCTTCGGGTATCCAAAATTCTTCACACCAAATGGGGATGCCGTAAACGATTTTTGGCAGATCATCGGTTCCGATCCCGAATCTTCGACAACGGCGACCATCGCCATATTTGACCGTTACGGAAAACTTGTAGGTCAGGTAGACCCCCTCGGTCAAGGATGGGACGGCGCCTATAACAGTACAGCTCTGCCCGAATCGGATTATTGGTTCAAGGTGAGGATCAGTGGCCAGCGTGAGGTTAAGGGACACTTTAGCTTAAAACGATAGTACTTGCCTTGAACATTATTTTTAGGCATTTGGTTCAAGTAGATTTAGTACCTTGAGGCGTTTGATTTTCGTTTCAGATGCAAAAAGGATTGCTATTTCTTATGTTATTGATTATGGGACCGGTAACCTATGGCCAAACCTGTTCGTCATTGATCGAACCCCGGAACGGAGCCGTAGCAGTACCGGTCGATACCAAAATAAGTTGGTCTGAAATTCCCGATATTATTGGATTTGTGGTCTCTTTTGGCACTACCCCCGGTGGCGGCGACATTATCAGAAATCGCTCCTCAGGCCTTAACAATTTTTACGTTCCCGAAACGGGCCTCCCCGGCGACACCCAGATTTACGTTACAATAGGATACTTCAAGGCGGGGCAGGATTTTACGACCTGTGCGCTAGAGACTTTCCGTACGACCGCCGTAACCTCTTCACCCAACTGCACAAAGTTGGTCGAACCCCTTAATGGTTCTGAAAACATAGCGGCGGAAACCAAATTGGAATGGAACTATGCCCCCACCGGGACAGGCTATTTTCTTTCCATTGGAACTACTCCCGATGGAAACGATGTAATTGACAATTTAGACATCGGCAATGTATTGAATTTTGAGCCCTCGGACGGACTCCCGGCAGACCGACCGATATATGTGACGCTCACTCCTTACAACGACTTCGGGAAAGCGACGTCTTGTACCAGAGAAAGTTTTAGCACTACCTCTGTCGTAATTGATTGTGGGCCGTTTTTTGACTACACAACCGGCCAATCGGTAACCCATGGCCCTGAACTCGATTTTCCCGACCGAATAGGACTTTGCAAAAATCAGTCGATAACCACGGTAGAAAGCAGTGATACGGCCGACGGTTACCGGTGGTATGCCATAAACCCTGATAGCACGGAGACCCTTTTATCTTCGACCAAGTCCATAGAACTATCCAAAATAGGGAGTTACCGTTACGAAGCTTTTAACTATGTGACGAGGTCGACCAATACCGTCGAATGTCCCAACTCAAAGACGTTTACCGTAAATCTATCCGAAAGTGCCGTTATTTCTACTATAGATGATAATCAAGTCTCCGGCGGCAGAAGATTAAAAATAAATGTTACCGGTGACGGAAACTACGAATATACACTGGACAATAGCGAAGGAGCCTATCAAAACGGAAACGTTTTCGAAAATGTTTCCAGTGATTTTCATTATGTCTATGTCCGCGACAGAAACGGATGCGGAATTACCGAGGGCTCGGTACAGCGGAATTTGAGCCCTAATGATTTTCCGAAGTTCTTCACGCCGAACGGGGATAATGTGAACGATTTTTGGCAATACGTTACTCCCAGGGTCGAGAATGAAATCATTTTGACGACCATCCATATTTTTGACAGATATGGAAACCTGCTTGTAGCCATTGACCCCGAATCAAGGGGATGGGACGGCACTTATAAGGGCCGTGAATTGCCTTCTTCCGATTATTGGTTCAAAGCTGTTGCATTGAATCGTGAAGAAATCAACGGCCATTTTTCCCTAAAACGATAACATCCAAATTATCACCGAATCCACCCTCTCAAACCGACCTTCTTTTGTATTTTTAGGGGATGAAATTCAAGGTAGTATCAGAGTTCAAACCAACGGGCGACCAGCCCGAGGCGATAAAGCAATTAACAAAAGGCATGGAGTCCGGGGAGCGGTACCAGACGCTTCTTGGTGTAACCGGGTCGGGCAAGACGTTCACCGTGACCAAGGTTATCGAGAATGTACAACGGCCGACTTTGGTCTTGGCGCACAATAAAACCTTGGCCGCCCAGCTCTATTCGGAGTTCAAGCAGTTCTTTCCAGAGAATGCGGTGGAATATTTTGTTTCTTACTACGATTATTATCAGCCCGAAGCATTTATTCCCTCATCGGGACTCTACATCGAAAAGGATCTTTCCATCAACGAGGATATTGAGAAGCTGCGCTTGAGCACGACATCTTCCTTGCTTTCCGGACGGCGCGATGTCATTGTAGTTGCCTCTGTTTCCTGCCTGTACGGTATCGGCAACCCCGTTGAATTCAAGAAAAATGTGATTTCCATCAAGAAAGATCAGGTAATTGCCCGCACCAAATTTCTGCATCAACTGGTTCAAGGATTATATTCGAGGACTACGGCGGATTTTAAAAACGGGAATTTCAGGGTTAAAGGGGATGTGGTGGATGTTTTCCCCAGTTATGCCGACCATGCCTTCCGTATCCATTTTTTTGGGGATGAAGTCGAGGAAATTGAAGCATTCGATCCGTTCAACAATAATGTGATCGAAGTGTATGAGACCCTAAACATCTATCCGGCGAACATGTTCGTTACTTCTCAGGATGTCCTCCAAAACGCCATCCACCAAATTCAGGACGATTTGGTCAAACAAATCGATTATTTCAAGGAAATCGGAAAGCCCTTGGAAGCCAAACGTTTGGAAGAACGCACCAATTTTGACCTGGAAATGATCCGCGAACTCGGCTATTGCTCCGGTATCGAGAACTATTCCAGATATTTGGATGGACGCCAACCGGGCACCCGCCCCTTCTGCCTTTTGGATTATTTTCCCGATGACTATCTTATGATAGTCGATGAAAGTCACGTAACGATTCCCCAAGTGCACGCCATGTACGGAGGCGATCGTTCGAGAAAAGTAAACCTTGTGGATTACGGCTTCCGGCTTCCGGCTGCAATGGACAACCGCCCTTTAAAGTTCGAGGAGTTCGAAGCCTTACAGAATCAGGTTATCTATGTCAGTGCCACCCCTGCGGATTATGAACTTCAATTGAGCCAAGGCGTTTATGTTGAGCAAGTTATCCGCCCAACAGGACTCCTAGACCCTATCATTGAAATTCGCCCCAGTCTGAACCAGATTGATGACTTGGTGGAGGAAATACAGCAACGGGTGGAAAAGGACGAACGTACTTTAGTCACCACGCTTACCAAAAGAATGGCCGAGGAGCTGGCCAAATATCTGAGCCGCATCAATGTCCGCTGCCGCTACATACACAGCGATGTCGACACCTTGGAACGTGTGGAAATCATGCAAGACCTGCGAAAAGGAATTTT
>RCMY010003977.1_pt1 | contig 12925 bp, 11 predicted proteins | sample 2041341 | NCBI WGS metagenome assembly RCMY01 (sample SAMN09708234, study PRJNA481090) | Marine sediment metagenome, whole genome shotgun sequencing project. | reverse complement strand
ATCGTGGTCTGTTCCCAGCTGCTCTTGCGGGCCTCGACGTGGGCGCCGCAGGTTCCACACTCCACCGTTGACATCGGAGCGTTCTCGAGTCGTACGTCGGGTCGAACCTCGTGCCGAACCGTGGGGCCCTCGTGGTGCGGGAGCGCCATCAAACTGGCATTCCGGGAGTAGCGGGTTCGCTCGCGGCCGCGCGACGGGCGAGGTTTGCCTGGACCTCTTCACGCCAGACCTCATTGGATCGGGTGGTGTCGATCTCGAACTCGAAGCGGTCGGTCATCTCGGCAGTCACATCGTCGACGTCGACGTAGAACTGCTCATACCAACGGCGTAACTGGTAAACGGGTCCGTCCTCTTCGCAGAGCAACGGGTTATCGATACGGGCCTTGTTGCGCCAGATCGCGACGTCCTGTTCGAACCCGATCGCGATGAACTTGCCCATCGAGCGGGCCATTTTATCCGGGTCATCGAGGTGGTCGGCCTTCTGCACCATGATGCCGTACTGAAGCACGAAGGAGTTCTCGTCGATGGGGTAGTGACAGTTGATCAGAACGCTGTCGACGTCACCGTCCTCGTAGTGGTAGGTCAGGTCGTCGATCATGAACGACGGACCGTGGTAGGAGGCCACGGAGGTGTTGGCCAGGAGCACCGGTCCGCCCTTGCCCTTGCCCTTCGGCGGTCGGGCGTCCTCGCGGCCCTCGCCGTTCTGCAACTGCGTAGCGACCTGACCCTCGAAGACGTTCTTGAAGTAGGTCGGGAAGGAGTAGTGGACGTAGAAGAAGTGCGCCATGTCGACGACGTTGTCGACGATCTCGCGGCAGTGGGAGTTCTCGATCACGATCGTGGCCCAGACCCAGTCGGTCCAGTCGTCGCGAGAGGCAGCCTCGATGCGCGGGATGGTGACGTCCGCCGGCGGCGGCTTGCCCTCCGGGTCGTTCCACACGAACAACATCTGATCCTGGACCAGCGTGGGCCAGGTCGAGGTGCGGGCACGAAGGGGTACGCGGCGGGCGTAGGGGATCTGCTTGCAGCGGCCGTCGCCGCCCCATCGCCAGTCGTGGAAGGGGCAGGCGATCTCCTGACCCTTGACGGTGCCTTGGGAGAGGTCGCCACCCATGTGCCGGCAGTAGGCGTCCAGCACGTTGATCTCGCCGTCGGCGGTGGCAAAGACCACCAACTTCTCTCCGAAAGCCAGCACCTGGTGCGGCTTGCCGTCGGAGAAGTCCTTGGCGAGACCGAGACAGTGCCAGCCTCGGGCGAAGCGCGTGGGGGCGGAATCCGCCTCAATCATCCTGACCTGAGAGTCGGCAGTGTTCATGGAAGCAGCGTGGGCTGAGAGAGACGACGAGGCGGTCATGGGTCCCACTGAGCGGTAGGCTCCTCGCGTTGTTGGGGGAGTGGCGGAAGACTTCACACGATCGCAAGTCTCAATTCGCGCAGGACGACAGCGGAAGGCTGTTATGCCCAGAGTGGCGCAGGGGCGTGCCCCCGCAGAGCCCAGTTCTCCTGGTCAGATAGCGCGCTACCGTCGCATCCTGAGCGCCGCGGCGGCTCACGGCGCTGAGCAGGGTTTCGACCGCGTCCAGATGCACGACATCGCGAAAGAAGCAGGGGTCGCGATCGGGACGCTCTACCGCTACTTCCCTTCCAAGACTGTGCTGTTCACCTCGCTGCTGCACAGTCAGGTCGGTCGCCTGGACGTGACAATCGAGGATCCTCGGCCCGGGCAGAGCCCGGCCGAGGCGGTGGCCGACGTGTTGATCACGGCAGGTGAGCAGCTGATGCGCCAACCGCTGTTGGCTCAGGCCATGTTCCAAGCCAACAACGCCACCGTTGCGGGGGATTCGGTAGGGCCGCCGGTGACCTCAGCTTTCATGGGCGTGATCTTGCGCGTCGGAGGGGTGACGGTCCCGACCGCGCACGACTTACGGCTCGTGCGGCTCATCGCGCAGACCTGGTACGGCGTGCTCATCTCCCAACTCAACAAACTGGTGGACGCCGAGGCGGCCGAGGCCGACACGCGCTTGGCCTGCGAACTCCTCCTCTCCGGTCTGGGCGCGGACGGCCCGTCCCGAAACTCCCGCTGATCGGGATCGCGGATCGTCGGGTGACCGGGCTCCCCCTAGGTTCAGCCACCTTCCGCTGATCCCATCCAAGGAGTCCCATTGAGCACCACGCAGCCCCGCAAGATCGTCGTCACCGGTGCCGCCTCCGGCATCGGGGCTGCCATCAGCCAACTCCTGATCTCTCGTGGTGATCGCGTGATCGGCGTCGACCTGAAGGGGTCCGATGTCGACGCGGACCTGTCGACGCCCGAAGGCCGACGGGCCGCGTCGGACGAGGTGGGCCGGCTGGCCGACGGCGTTGTCGACGGTGTCGTCACCTCCGCTGGGACCTCCATCCCCGGAGAAGCGATGGTGACGGTGAACTACTTCGGCAGCGTCGAGTTCGTCGCCAATCTCCAACCGGCCCTGGCCAAGTCCTCCGCCCCGCGGGTGGTCCTGGTGGGCTCGATCTCGGCCACCCACCCGGCCGACCCGAGCGTCGTTGCGGCCTGCCTGGCAGGGGACGAACCCGGTGCCCTGGAAGCAGCACGCACCGCCATCTCTGAGGGCCGCTCACATGAGCTCTACCCGTCCTCGAAGTCTTCGGTCGCCCAGTGGGCGCGACGCACCTCCGTCAGCCCCGGCTGGGCCGATCAGGGCATCGCCATCAACGTGGTCGCTCCGGGCGTCGTACTAACCCCGATGACCGCCGGGTTGGTCAAGGACCCGGAAATGAAGAAGGTGATGGACGCAGCGGTGCCCATGCCTCTCAACGGCTACTCCGCCCCCGAGGTCATCGCCGACGCTGTGTCTTTCTTCCTCAGCGCCAGCAACACCCACATCACTGGACAGGTCCTCTACGTCGACGGCGGCGCCGAGGCGACCCTGCGGCCGCCCAGCCACTTCTGAGCAGCCCTGCCCGGTTCCGCATGTGCGGAACCGGGTTTCGAGTCGGTCGCTAGCGCGACCTCCTCAACCAGCGGTGGTCATCTCCGGTGGCTGAGGAAGGGCGGAGTCCTGTCTCGAAACCCAGCGGGACTGCCTACGGGGCGACGGCGGTGCGGTTGATCTTGCCGGTGGCGTTGCGCGGGAGTGGGGTGGTGGTGAAGCGCCACTGAGTGGGGGTCTTGAAGTAGGCCAACTGCTCCTTGACGTAAGCGGTCAGCGCGGCTTCGTCGATGTCGGCGCCCTCGTTCGGGACGACCACAGCGGCCACGATCTGACCGAGGTCATCGTCGGGTACGCCGAGCACGATGGCTTCGGAGACGGACTCGTGCTCCATGAGGACCGCTTCGATCTCGGCCGGGTAGACGTTCTCCCCGCCACGGATGATCAGGTCGGAGCGACGGCTGCTGAGGGAGATCCGGCCGGCCTCGTCCATCTCGCCGATGTCGCCGGTGTGCAACCAGCGGTCGGCGCGAATTGCGCCTGCAGTGGCGGCTTCGTCGTTCCAGTAGCCGAGCATGTTGTAGGCGCTGCGAACACAGATCTCGCCCTCTACGCCGGGGCCGACGGGCGCTCCGGTGGCGTCGCGGATCTCCACCTGGACACCCATGACCGGTCGGCCCAAGGTGCCGGGGGCCGACTCGAGGTCCATAGGGGTGGCCACGGAGACCGCGGTGCACGACTCGGTGAGCCCGTAGCTGTCTACCAGGGCGCTGGCGAAGGGCAGGCCCTCACGCATCCGTTCCTTGAACATGGTCGACGAGGGAGCCGAGGCCAACGAGAAGGCGCGCAACGAGGAGGTGTCGTAGCGACCCAGGTCGCCATGCTCGAGCAGGCGACGCGCCATAGTTGGGACCGCGCCCCAGTTGGTGACGGACTCCTTCTCGATCAAGCCCAACACCTTGTCGACGTCGAACGCACCCTCGTGGAGCGCGATCGTGCTGCCGGTGGCCAGGCGGGGTACGGCGATGTTGTGCAGACTCGCGATGTGGAACAGCGGCAGCGCCATCAGGTAGCGCCGATCGCGCGGGTCGGTGGGGTCGCCGAACGCCGCGGCTAGGGCGTCGTTGAGTCGGTGGTACTCCACCACCGACAGCAGGTTCCGGTGGGTGTGGGTGGCGCCCTTGGGAGTCCCGGAGGTGCCGGAGGTGTAAAGGATGACGGCAGGATCGTCCTCCTGAACCTCCGCGGAGGGCAGCGGAGCGTCGGGGTGTGCAGCGATCAACCGGGGTACGTCGTCCTCCAGCGAGACCAACTGGGTGCTGTCGAGGGCCAAGCCGGACAGCGTCTCGAAGCGCTTCTGGTCAGCCACCACGATGACCGGGCGTGAGTGCTGCAATCCGTGTTGGAGTTCGCGACCCGACCACCAGGCGTTGAAGCCGACTGCGATGGCGCCGATGGACACCGTGGCCCAGAAGGCGGTGATCCACTCGGGGGTGTTCGCGGCACAGATCGCCACCCGATCGCCGGGTTGCACGTTGTAGTCCTCGCGCCAGGCCTGAGCCAACGAGGAGACCGCTGCGGCGTTCTCGGTGAAGCTGATGCGTCGGTCCGCGGTGACGATGTAGGGACGATCTCCGTGTTCGAGCGAGGCAGCCAGGACCTCGTGCAAGGCCCGCTTGCGGTTCGCGAACACCGGGAGTGAACTTCCCAGGACTTCCTCGTTGACGAGCTCGAAGGGGCCGTTGGGCCCCATCAGTTTGCCCATGACGGCAGCGGCGGCGGCTTGGGCGTCGACGGGCGTGGGCGTGGTCATGTGCACTCCAGGGAGTTGAGGGATCGAACGAACTGCGCAGGGGATAGCGGTCGTCTCCTGAGCAGGTCCAGTCTCGGCGTGGGCTGCGGGCCGGTGGGGCGGGGGATACCGGTGAGCGGGACGAAGGCCGCTGGTGGTCGACACCGTTGACGATCATCCGGCGAGAGCATCGAGAGAGGACCAAGACATGGAGAACAAGCGGAGTGGTGGCCCCCTCGCAGGCCGAGTGGCCCTCGTGACCGGAGCCGGCCAGGGCGTCGGGCAGGGCATCGCCCTCGCTCTCGCCACCGAGGGAGTTTCGATCGCGGTCCTCGGCCGCACGGAGTCGAAACTGCTCGACACCTGCGCGATGCTGCGCGAGCGCGGAGTGGAGGCGGAGCCCGTCACCTGCGACATCCGTGACACCGAGGCCATCCCGGAGGTCGTCGAGCAGGTAGCCCAGCGTTTCGGGCGTTTGGACATCTTGGTCAACAACGCCTGGTTCGGCGCCCACGGCCCCCTGCTGGGCATGAGCGACCGCGACTTCCGTAAGGGTTTCGAGACTGGCCCCTTTGCCTCGTTCGCGTTCATGAAGGCCGCGTACCCCCACCTCAAGGCTTCAGGGGACGGCTCGATCATCAACCTCGTCACCTCCGCCATGGTGCGCTGGGACGGCGCCACCTACGGCGCCTATGCCGCTTCCAAGCAGGCGCTGCGCTCGCTGAGTCGGACCGCCGCCGTGGAGTGGGCGCAGGACGGGATTCGGGTCAACAACATCGCACCGCATGCACTCTCGCCAGGGTTGAAGTGGTGGACCGAGACCAACCCCGAAGAAGCGGCTGAGTTCATTGCCTCGATCCCCATGCGGCGGATCGGCGACTGTGAGGACGACATTGGCCGAGCGGTGGTCTCGCTTGTGGGCCCCGATATGCGATACCTCACCGGCGCCACCATCCCGCTGGATGGTGGGCAGGCGTTCTTCGGCTGAGGTCGCGGGAACGGGGCCCACGAGAAATCGATATCGAACAAGGAGAGCCGGGCCATGTCCACGACTGAATGGGCGACGGCGGATGCGGTTGCGGTTGCTGCGGCCATCCGCTCCGGGGAGGTCAGCGCGCACGAGGTCGCCACGGCCGCCATCGAGCGCATCGAGCGGTTGAACCCGACCCTCAACGCTGTGGTGGCCACGAGGTTCGAGGCTGCCCTCGACGAGGTGGCTGCGGGTCTGCCGGACGGTCCCCTCACTGGTGTGCCGATCCTGATCAAGGACCTGGGAGCCGATGTCGCGGGGCTACCCAGCACCAGGGGGAGCCGGCTGTATGCCGATCACGTGGCCCGCCAGGACAGCGAATTGGTACGTCGCTACCGGGCCGCGGGCATGGTGGTGTTGGGAACGACGAACACCCCGGAGCTCGGCAAAAACCCCAGCACGGAGTCGCAGTTGTTCGGACCTACGCGAAACCCCTGGTCGCACGAGCACTCGCCGGGTGGCTCCAGCGGTGGGTCCGGGGCAGCGGTGAGTGCAGGGATGGTCCCGGTCGCCCACGGCAGCGACGGAGGCGGTTCGATCCGCATCCCTGCCGCGCTGTGTGGACTCTTCGGACTCAAGCCGAGCCGCGCACGAGTTTTCTAGATGCCGCGAAGCGTCCGCCGGGTCGACTCCGCATCGGGGTAATGACCGAACTGCGCGGCGTGGCCGAGAACGGCATGGTGACCGACGAGGAAGCGGTCGCGAAGGTCCGAGCGGCCGCCGAGCTCTGCGAACATTTGGGTCACGAAGTGGTGGAGTTGCCCGCGTCGTGGGATCCGGTCGATGTGGGCGCGACCTCGGGGGCAACGATGGGTTCCAACCTGGTGGTGTCGGTCGAGGACCGGCTTGCTGTGCTCGGTCGCGAGCTGGCAGACAACGACCTCGAGCCCTTCACCATGATGCTGCTCGACCACTATGCGGGCCAGTCGGCCGCCTCGTTGAACCGGGCGCTTCGACGGGCGGCTCACATCGGTTGGGAGGTGGGGGCGGACTTCGGGCAGGTGGACGTGCTGTTGACGCCGGTGCTGCCCCAGCCCCGGCTACGGCTAGGGGTGCTGAACACTATGGACCCCGCGACGATGTATCAACGGGCTGCGCACTTCTCGGGCTGGACCAGTGTGGCCAACGTGACGGGCCTCCCTGCGATGTCCGTGCCGTGGGGACTCCTAGACGATGGGCTTCCTGCGGCGGTTCAGTTCATGGCCGACATGGGGGACGAGGAGACGCTGCTGTCCCTGGCGGCCCAAGTGAAGCAGGCTCAGCCGTGGCAACGCCACGCGACCATTGGGGCGTAGATGAGCGCGGAGAGAATCACCGCTTGCGTTGGCGCCGGAATCTCCCGCCGGACGAGCCAGCAGAAACAGGTCGCCGCTTGTTCGGCGGTGAGTCCATGACCACGTCCACCACCACCGGCGGGCTCTGCTGAACCGAGGCGACTGGCGCCTTTGGAAGGGTGAAGCGGAAGGTCGAGCCGCGCCCGATCTCGCTCTCGGCCCAGATCCTTCCGCCGTGGCCCTCCACGATGTATTTGGTGATCGTCAGACCCAGACCCGCACCCGCGTACCTACGGTCGTCGCCCGCTTCGACCTGGTGGAAACGCTCGAAGATGGAGGTGAGTGCCTCCGTCGGTATCCCGCGGCCCTCGTCGGCAACGGAGACCACAACGAGATCGTCGATCGTGGCGACGGACACCGTGACGCTGCCTCCCGCCGGGGTGAACTTCAGGGCGTTGCCGACAAGATTCACCATTGCTTGAATGATCCGGTCGCTGTCACACCAAGCGCTCTGATCGACCTGCTCCAAGGTGAGGGTGATGCCACGGTCCGCAGCCAACGTCACCATCGGGGCGACGGCGTCGGCGAGCAGCGGGGCCAGGGGCTCGGGTTGGGGCCGGAAGCTGAAGGAGCCTCGCTCAAGTCGCTCCAGATCGATGATGTCGTCGACCAGTCGAGCGAGTCGCTGGGTGCCTCGGTTGGCCATGTCGACGACGCCCTGAGCTGGTTTCGGAAGTTCTCCGGCGTCACCATCGGCGAGCATCTCGAGCGCGCCGTGAATGGCGGTCAGCGGGGTGCGTAACTCGTGGCTGACGGCGGACACGAATTCGTACTTCATCAGGTCCAGTTGGTCGTGAGCCGCGGTGAGTTCCCGCAGCTCCACCGTGCGTACGGCGATGCGTTGCTCAAGATCCAGTCGGACTCGCTGTCGATCCGAGGTCAGCGCCAGTTGTCGGATGCCGGTCAGGGCCAGCGCAGCGGCCGCGAGGATCCAGGAGGCAGAGCCGTGTTGATGTTGCAAGGTCACAAAGACACCGAGCGCAGCGATGGTGCTCAGGTCGGGAAACAGCGGGGCCACGACCCCATTGAGGTGACGCTGCATCGTTCTCGGGGTGTGGGGGCGGGTGCCCGCCCAGATGGCAGCACACGCCATGAAGAGGGGCGCAACGATGAAGCCCAGATCCACCACGGTGCCCAGCGAGTCCTGGCCTCGGATGGTGAGAAGCGCGTAGCCGTTATCAGCGACGCCGTAGGTCGCGAAACACAGACCCAGGAGGAACAGATCGGGCCGGGGTTCGCCCACGCTGCGGATGAGCAGGAGCAGCACGAGGCACACCAACAGGACATCGGTGATCGGGTACACGAGGAGCAGGAACATGTCGAGGAACGTGCAGTCCGCACGGACAACCTCCTCGAAGACCAGTACGTAGCTGATCAGGAGTGCTGCGGCCCCTAAGACAGCCGCGTCGAACACCAGCGGGCCGAGCGTTCCCTTCCATCCTCTCGTTGCGGGGTAGAGCACCAGTCCGAAGACCGCGGGGACGAGCGCTGAGAGGTACAGCGCGTCCGCCGCGGACAGGATCGCGGGGGTGCCTGCTGCGCCCCCGTAGATGAGCCAGAGGGTGTCGCCCCAGCCGTACAGCGATAGCACGAGCGCGAACAGCGCCCACGACAGTCGGGCGTCCTTGGAACCACGGATGCCGGCGTACACACAACAGGCGGCGCCGAAGAAACTCGTGATCACGCTCATGTTGGCATGCGCGATGAGCGCTGGGAAAGGCGCTCCTAGGCCGACCGCAACGAAGCCAGCGCAGATTGCGGCGAGGCCCAAGCCCGCGACGAGATACGCGCGCCGTTCCCGCAGCGCGAGAAGAACTTCGTTAGTGCCCAATGTGGTGGCCTTTATCGTGCAGGAATCACAGACCTAGTAGCCCGTGACCCCCCACGTGGCGCGGCGAGGTGCCCGTACACGCCACGCCCATGATGACACGGGCCTGCGCCTTCGGGCCATAAACCGGCTCAAGATCACAGGGCCGGCGTTGTTGCGGTGGCGCTGTGATGGCAGATGATGGGGCCAACGGGTCGCTCATCACCAGCACAGGAGAACAACATGACGGCAACACCGGCTCTACGGATCCTTGTCACTGGCGCTACGGGATATGTGGGGTCCCGACTGGTCCCGGAGTTGTTGAACGCGGGCCACACCGTCTTGGCGGCGACTCGCGATCGTCAGTCTCTGGAGGACTACCCCTGGGGTGCGCAGGTGAAGGCTCGTGAGTTCGATATCGAGGACCCTGACCTGATCCGCAAAGCCGTCGAGGGCTGCGACGCGGTGGTCTACCTCGTGCACTCCATGGAGTCCGACGACTTCGTCGCCAAGGACCGGGCGGCTGCCGAGAGGATGGCGGCGGCCTGTGAGGAGGCGGGCGTCAGCAGGATCGTCTACCTCTCCGGGCTGGTCCCGGAAGGTGACCTCTCCGACCACCTGCGTTCGCGCCTCGAGGTCGAAGAGATCTTCCTCGATTCCGCGGTCCCGACTGTCGTCCTGCGGGCGGCGATGATCATCGGGGCCGGATCGACCTCCTACGAACTGCTCCGACGGATCAGCGACCGGGTGCCCCGGGTGACCCCGGTTCCCCGGTGGATGAACCGACGCCTCCAACCGGTCGCCGTCGACGACGTCGTTCACCTCATCCGCAGGGCGCTCGAGGGCCAGGAGCGCAACCGGCACTACGACGTCGGAGCGGACGACATTGTGAGCTACCCCGAGTTGCTCGCCGCCTACGCCGTGTCGGCCGGGCTTCAGCGGCGCCAGATCCTGGTCCGCGGTCTGTCGGTGTCGGTTGTGGGCCACGCCTGTGCTCGGATCACCGGGATGCCGGTTAGCACAGTGGCCTCTCTGGTGGAGAGCCTCGAGCACGACATGGTCTGCGGCGAAGATGACGTCCGACGCGATCTCCTGGAGCCCGATCACCGGTTCACCCCGCTCGCCGAAGCCCTGACCCGTGCGCTGCGACCCGAGCCCCGGCCGGGCACCGCACCCGACGTCGACTCCCTGGCGGGTGCTCCGACCGACCCCTAGAGGCCGGACAGAAGCAGCCGGCCGGCGGGGCGGTGATCTCACCCGTGCGGGTGGCGACCTGAGGCTCAGGACGTCACAAGATGGATCTATGCGATTCACCTCTCGCCACCGGACCGCTTTGAGGCGACGCTGACGTGGAGCCGGTTCCGGCCTCGCGCAGAGTCGACGACGAATATGGGCCTTTCAGCTACGACGACGCGGATCTACTTCAGGATCTGATTGAGAAGAGCGCTCGTATCCAGACGTTGGTGCCGCAGTGCGTCGGGTTGAGTTTCGCCCTGCTTGCTGACGGGGTCACGTTCACGCTGGTGGCCCCTGGTGTGCAACCGGTGTTCGGGTCGGCCGCTGAGGCCGCGGGGGTGCAGAGCACGCTGACCTTTCCGCTCACTCGGGAAGGCCAGCTTCTGGGGCTCTTCAACCTGTACGCCACCTCACGCGACTCTTTTGAAGGTCATCACGAAGCGATCGGCATGGTTCTAGGAGTTCGGCCGGCAGCGGCGACCCGGGACGACGACCTGGGTTTCAGCACGCACGCGCTAGCGCTCAGAGCACCGCAGATCATGCGCGACGAGACCAACCTGGCGGTCGCGGTGGCCATGCTGTGCCGATGGCGCGGCCTAGAGGCGGAGCAGGCGGAGGCGCGGCTGCGGAGGGCCTCCCAGCGGGTGGGGATCTCCGTGGAGGTCATGGTGGCCGCGCTGCTCGAGGTACTGATCGAACAAGCGCCCACAGGGGGAGACGATTGGCCGGCGCCGGCCTAGAACTCTCGCCGGCGCCCGGATGTCCCGTAGGTTCACCTCGTGCCCAACACCCCCTCGAACGCCCCCCTCGCCCAGCAACTCCTCGACGCCCAGGTCGCTTTCCACCTCGACCGAATCGCCGGGGACAACCTGAGTACGACGGTGGTCGGGCTGGCCGAGGAGCTGTTCGCCGCCGCTGGGTCCCACACGCTTGATGAGGTGGTGGACCGCGAGGCGATCAAGGACATCGTGACGCGCTCCCTCGTCACGGTGCCGCCCAGTGCTGCCGTGAACGATCTGAGAGATCTCGTCGCGGCGGTGGTTTTCGCCGGACCGGCCGAGTCCTACCCGCTAAGTGACATCGTCGATCGGGCCCAACTCGAGACCGTCGTGGATGAGTTGCTCGCCCTGAATCCAATCCTCGAACGGGGCATGGAGCAGCTCACCGCCAGCCCGCTGGTCGGCACCATGGCGTCCCGCTTCATGGGTCGCATCGTGGGTGAGGTCGTCGCGACGAACAACGCGATGGCGAACAAGGTGGTGCCGGGGTTGGGGTCTCTGATGTCGTTCGGCACCAGCACCGCCGCGAAGGCGATGGGCGTGGCCGACAAGCAGTTGGAGGGTCTCCTCGGCGACACCGTCGGCAAGGGGGGCGCCTACGCCGTTCGCCGCCTGAACCGCATCCTCCTGGAGACACTGCGCGACCCCACGACCCGCGAAGCGGTGCTCCAGGTCTGGGACCTGGTGGCCGAGCGGCCGATCACGGGGCTGGAAGCGGAGGTGGCGCGAGAAGAACTCGCTGGCCTGGGCGACGCCATTCACGACCTGGCCGTCACCACCCTGGCCCACGAGCACGTCGCGGCCTTGGCGCTCGCCATCGTCGAGGCCTTCTTCGAGCGGTTCGGCGGATTCACCGGCCCGCAGATGCTCGAACACCTGGCGATCGAACAGTCCGACCTCGTGGCCGACCTGGTGCGACTGGCGCCGGGCGTCGTGGAAGCGATGCGGGAGTCGGGGGACCTCGAGCGCCTCATCCGGCAACAGTTGGAGCCGTTCTACGCCTCGCCGCAGGTTGCTTCGATCCTGGGTTAAGACCCCACGGTCAGCGGGTAGCCGACCAGGAGCGCAGCCAGACGGTCTGAGGTGATGCCGCGATGGCAGCCAGTGCCTGTTCCGAGAGCGGCTCAGCAACGTCGGTGACGACGTACCCCTGCTCGCCCGCCGTGGCGAGGTACTGAGCGATCACGTTGACACCCTGGTCGGCGAGGTGCGCGTTGATCTCGGCCAGGACACCGGGAACGTTGACGTGGAGGAAGCCGATTCGCGCCCCGCTCAATGCGGGCGCCTGAACAGCAGGCAGGTTCACCGACAACTCGGTGCGACCCTCGAGCGAGAAAGCGGCAAGTTTCCCGGCGACGAACCAGCCGATCTCCTCCTGCGCCTCCTGGGTGGATCCGCCGACGTGGGGGGTGAGGATCACGTTGTCGAGGCCGCGCAGCACCGAGGCGAATTCTTCACCCTGCTTCTTGGGCTCGACGGGGAAGACGTCTAGGGCGGCGCCGGCGATGTGGCCGGAGAGGATGTGCTCCCTCAGCGAGACGTCGTCGACGACCATGCCGCGGGCGGCGTTGATGAACAGCGAACGGGGCTTCATCTTGGCAAACTGCTCGGGACCGAAGAAGCCGGCGTTGCCGGGACGACCGTCCACGTGCAGGCTGACCACGTCAGCATGTTCGAGGAGTTCGTCGAGCGAGCGCATCCGACGAGCGTTGCCGTGGGCGAGACGGTCGGCCTTGTCGAAGAAGATGACCCGCATGCCGATCGCCTCGGCGAGGTTGGAGAGTTGGGTGCCGATGTTGCCGTACCCGACGATCCCCAGGGTGCGGCCGCGGATCTCGTGGCTGCCGGCGGCGGACTTGTCCCACACGCCGTCGTGCATCCGCATGGTCTTCTCCGGCAGGCGACGGGCGAGGGCGATGATCTCTCCGATGACCAGTTCCACCACGCTGCGGGTGTTGGAGTACGGCGCGTTGAAGACCGCCACCCCACGCTCGGCCGCGGCGACCAGGTCGACCTG
>RCMY010003976.1_pt1 | contig 12926 bp, 12 predicted proteins | sample 2041341 | NCBI WGS metagenome assembly RCMY01 (sample SAMN09708234, study PRJNA481090) | Marine sediment metagenome, whole genome shotgun sequencing project. | reverse complement strand
GGCCGCCGAGGCCGCTGGTGGAGCCCTTGCCGCCCACGGAGGGCAGGGGGGTAAAGGTGTCGATATCAATGCCGGGCACGGCGTGCACGGAATTGATCAGGGAAATGGCGCTAGCGCCCGCGGCCAGGCATACTTTCACGGCCTCGGGCAAACCGGGCATGGCCGGCATTTTTACCCAGATAGGGGCTTTGCTTGCGGCGCGCACCCAGCCGATGATGCGGCGGATGGCTTCCGGGCTTTGGGCGATGCTGCCCACTCCGCCGGATTCCGAGCCGCCGTGCGGGCAGGAAAAATTAAGCTCCAGAGCGTCGGCCCCTGCTTCGGTACAAGAGGCGGCCGCCTCACGCCATTGCGCTTCAACAGGCGCGCCGCCATAGAGCATGCTGGCCACCAGCGCCCTGTCCGGATAGTCTTTTTTAAGGGCGTGAATATCGTGCAGCCAGTCGTCCAGACTGCGCATGGTGCCGAGTTCAATATCCACAAACCCGATGATTTTGCCGTTATGCTTAACCGCTTCAATGCGCGGGCGCACGTTGCTTTGCGGCGGGTTTTCCACCTGACTCAACGACTTGATGACCGCGCCGCCCCAGCCGGCGTCAAAAGCGCGGGAAATCATAGCCCGGTTGGAAGTGGGCGGCGCCGAAGACAGCAGAAACGGGTTAACCAATGTAATGCCGGTAAATGTGGTTGACAGCAAAGACATCTTCATGCTCCTTGGGTAGGCTGAGAGTTCAGAAGTTTGAAAACGGCTGCCCGGTGCGGGATTTGCGCTTTGGTCCGGACGCTTGCAAATATGCCTTTTCATAGCGTATATTGCGATAAAAGTCATCAAAAAACACGGTTTGCCGCAAATCTGCCCCGGAATAAATCCCGCTTGGGAAACAACCGGGAACAGGTTATCAGCCCAAAGCCATTGTCGAAGTCGGAACCATTTTATGCTGAGAAGTTTTATGTTGCGCCCAGCCCCTGTTTTCCGTGCTCAGACCGGAAAACAGCGACACTATACCTCAACAATTGTTGTCGCTCTTTTTTGCGCCGTTTTTTTACTTGCGACTCCCGGCCTGAGCCGGGCGGAGCCAGAAACAACAAGTGCAGATCAAGCTTACCAGTTGGGTAATCTGCGTTTGATTTTACCTGAAAACTGGCGCCCGACCGGGGTTTGGGCCAAAGACTCCAGCGCCGGAGAGCAGCCGGGGGGCTTGCTGTTTGCAGGCGAAGCTTTTGCCCCCACAGGCGAAGCCGTAACCGAGTTCACCATAAATCGACTGCTCCCCATAGATATTCCTGCGGAGGCTTTTTCGCAGATGACCCCAGCGGAGCAGCAGCAATTCTGCAATGAACAGTTGCGCGGCTTCAGAGCTGCGCTTACCAAAAACGCAGGGGTTGAGCCCGTGGAGGCCAGAGCCATGCTCAAAGACCTGGGCAATTGGCACGTTCTTATGCTCACAGCCCGGTTCATCACGGATGACAAGGATTTTATCATCAATCAAATCGCTTATTCCCTACCTGACCGCCTGCTGGTCTTGACCTTTTGCACCGATACCCCCCTAATTGCGGTTATGGCTTCGGATATAGCTTATATTCTAGAAAACTTCGAGCCGGACACCTCCGCCAGACCACGCATAGCCCCCCAACGCAAACCAAACGAAGCTTTGTACAGCTATTTGGAGCGCATAAAAACCCCGTAAGAGACGAGGGAAGGCCGCCTTCCGAAATACCACAACATATTGTTGCGGTTACACAAAATTATTTTTTGGGTTTGATTTCGTAGCGTAAAATTTTCAATTTTTTAACACTTTACATCTGGCGTTCAAAAACAGACCTGTGTATAACCGGTTCCAGGTGACTGGATGTGACTAATTCCCATACGCAAAATACCTCGCCTGTTTTAGCTTCCCCTCCACAGAACCACAGGCTGAAACCCTGGACCATAGCGATTGCCGCCGCTCTGGTGCTGGTGCTTGCCTTACTTGTCTGGCTGGGCGCCCGCACGCCGGACATCACTTTGCCGGAGGCGCACACCAGCGCGCAGAACGCCACGGACCAAAACATGGAACCGACCATCGCCGATGAGTCTGAAGTGCCGCATATTTTCAAGGGCGAAGTGAGCCCCGGCGACACAGCCAGCACCATTCTTTATGACTGGATTCCCCATAACGATGTTCAATCCATGGTCGACGCCTGCAAAAATATTTACCCCCTGTCCCGCTTACGGGCCGGCAACCCGTATATCGTCATTGCCGACCAGGAAGGCCTCAACCGCTTTGAATACGAAATAGACGCGGACCGCAAATTGGTCATCAGCCGGACCAGCGACAGTTACGAAGCCTGCCTGGAAGCCATCGCCTACGACATCCGCCTGGCGCTCATCGACATCAATATTGACTCCAACCTGTTCCAGGCCGTGGCCGACGCCGGAGAAAGTCCCAACTTGGCCATCTCTCTATCAGATATCTTTGGTTGGGAAGTGGACTTCATTAAGAGCATCCGCGAAGGCGACACCTTCCGGGTGTTGGTGGAAAAACGCTACCAGGACGGCGAATTCAAGCGTTACGGGCCTATCCTGGCCGCCCGCTTCACCAATCAGGGCAAAGAATATGAGGCCTTTTACTATGAAGAGGCCGAAGGTCCGCAATTCTTCACCCGCACAGGCGACAGCATGAAGCGCGCTTTCCTCAAGGCTCCGTTGTCGTTTACCCGTATTTCCTCGGGCTATAACTTGCGGCGCCTGCACCCCATCTTTAAGGAAGTGCGGCCCCACCCGGCCATTGACTATGCCGCGCCCGCAGGCACGCCGGTAAAAGCCATCGGCAACGGCGCGGTCACCTATGCGGGCTGGGGCAAAGGCGCGGGCAAGCATATTGTGTTGCGTCACAGCAACGGCTACGAAAGTATTTACATGCACCTGTCCGGCTTTGCCAAAGGCGTGAAAAGCGGCTCGCGCGTGCAGCAGGGACAGGTTATCGGCTACGTGGGCAGCACCGGGTACTCCACCGGGCCGCACCTGGACTTCCGCATCAAACACAACAACAAATATATCAACCCGGCCACGGTAACCAGCCCGCGCTCCGACCCGGTCAGCAAAGGCAACCTGGCCGATTTCAAAACCAAAGTGGAGCTGTATCTGTCCTGGCTGGACGGCGGGCGGCCCCTGGCCGACTACCCGCGCGCCTTGGCCGGCGATGTGGACCTGGAAGAAAGCGCGCCCGGCGCGGGGCAGACTAACGCCACGCAAGTGAACGCAACCCGCGTGGCCGGGGCGACCAATTCCGCAGCCGGAGCGCCGCCAAAACCTGAAAAGAGCGCCGCCAAACCCCGACGCGACGAAGCAGAGCCGATTTCAGCTTCTTCCGGACCGGCCGACCACTAGCTCCCGTCGGCGAATAATCGCCGCCTTTTCTCCTGGTTTTACCCCGACGACTGCCCTTTTAAGCTAGTGCGACTTTTGCGGCCGGCTTTTATTTGCCGACAGGGCTTGAATCGCGACAAAAAGGAATCCTGCCGGGCTAACGGCTGAGATTTATACCCATTCCCCCATGATTCAACACTTTTTTGAGAAATTTTCTTGTTTTTCTTCGATACATTACGTAATTATTTAGACGGTTCTTTCTCCCAACATTTCAGGAGGTGTCCGCATGCGCTCGTTGTTTAAAAGCCTCAAATCCGGTTTTCGCGTCATGGTTTTGATTTCGGCCCTGGGCCTGGCCGCCTGTTCCGGCAGCGGCGAAGATAAAACCCCGACCGGGGGCAACGCCACGCAACCCGCCGCGGAAAACGCGGCCAAGCCGGCAGAAACGGAAAATTCCACTGTTGCGGACAATTCCACCCCATTGATCGCCACAAACTCCACCGCGGAAAATGATGAAGGCCTGCCCCCGGGCAAACTGGACTTCGCCAAATTCAGCATTGAAGTCAAAGCCTCGCCCGAAGCGGAAAACTACAAGTTGGTGACCTTAAGCCATAGCGGCAAGACCGTGACCGCGGACGACGGCGTTTACCGCATTGTGACCCCAGGCGCGGCGGCCGGGGATTTTCCCTTGCCCGGCTGCGAAACCATAACACTGGAACTGTTTACCGGCGGGGCCAATTGCTGCTTCGGCTATTATATTTTAAGCTCCTGCCCGGACGAAGATGTGGCCGCGTTTCACGAGCCCACGGACGGCGGCATGGGCGCGGCTACCACGGTTGCCGGAACGGCCAAAGGCTACCCCATCACGGATCCGGCTTTTATGTATTATTCCCCGGAGGGGCAAAGCAGCGCCGCGCCCCTTAGCTTAACTCGAGTTCAATCGCCGCGGCTGACCCGCTATGTGATTTTTGCCGACAATGCCTGGCGGGGAGATAAAATCGGCGAATTTGCCGAGGCTTACAAGGAAATGGCCGCTGCGGCCGCCGGAGAGGGCGGCGTTGACCCTGTCGCGCGGGCCATTTCTCTGGCTTATTACACGCATATGGCCGGCGCTGCCGAGGCTGAGGTCAAGGCGCTGCTTGAAGCCGAGCTGCCCGCAGAATTTGCCGGCCTTAAAGATACGATATTCAGCGATATTGTAAACGCAGCCGCGGAATTTAAGCCGTTTACGCCGGTGCCGCTGCAGTAGCAACGCGCTGAAGTTAAAATGCAAAAAAACGGCCCGGTCGCGGGCCGTTTTTTTTTGCATTCAAGCGCGAAGCGAGTCACGATATGAGGCTGCGCCCGATCAAAATCGCAATAATAAACAAAATAATGGCCACGCCGAAAATAATTTTGGCAATGGTCGCCGCTGTGCCGGCTATGCCGGTAAAGCCCAGCACGCCGGCCACCAGCGCCACCAACAGAAAAAATAACCCCCATTTCAACATAATCTTTCTCCCGGGTTTAGCGCAACGCATCTGCTTTTACGCGTAATCATCCATAAAACCAATGTATCATTTCCGTAATATGAAAATAGGACGCGCTTAAACCCCAGGCAATAGGAAGCGGCTGGATAAGAAACACCTTTTCAGGCCGCCCGGCGGCGGCTTGAAACGGTCCGGCACAATTTTTTCGATTATTGGAATAGCTCAGACTTGAAATGATATATTTGCTGAATGCTCCGGCAATATGCGGCAAAACGCAATTATGCCGGCGGCAAAGGCCCGGGCTGGACACCACAAGCTAAAAAGCCGGCGTGGGTGGGCACGCCGGCTCTTATCATTGAGAGATATCGCCAAGTTCGCGGCTCCGACACGTAGTCTGGCGGCACCTCTTTCAGATCATTTTTCCCAGCCGCCAAATACGGCTGCTGTCGTAAACAGCAGCTACGCTCGAAATACGCAACTGCATGGTTTCAGTATATCTCATAAAATCGACAAAGAATTGTGACAAAATAGTTACAGTTGTGTGTCAAAAAAGTTACAAAAAAAATATTGCCGCCCCCGCGGCTTACCCCGCATCTTTGCCCTTTAAAAACACCCGCACCGCCGGCTGAAAATATTTTCGGGTACAATTTTTCTCTGTTATTGCGGAAAAGGATAGGCTATGGTCCTGTCCGGACATTTACCGCAGCAGCCAAGCGCTGATAGATCCAGTCCGATTTTCGCCTTAAATTTGGAGGACAAGCCATGAAAGTTTTAGCCATAAACGGAAGCCCACGCAAAAACCACAATACCGCCACTTTGTTGCAGCATGCTTTGGACGGCGCCAAATCCGCGGGCGCGGAAACCGAAATGATCCACCTGGCGGATTATAAATATTCGGGCTGCATCTCCTGCTTCGCCTGCAAGCGCAAAGACACTAAATTCATCGGCAAGTGCGCGGTTAACGACGAGCTTACGCCCATTCTGGAAAAGGCCATGGCCAGCAAGGCCATATTCTTCGGTTCGCCCATTTACTTGGGGGATGTGACCAGCCTGATGCGCGCCTTCATGGAGCGCCTGGTCTTCATGAACATATCCTATGACGATCCCTCATACTCCAGCTTCAAAGGCTCCATTCCCACAGCCTTCATCTACACCATGAACATGTCCGGCCATGCCGCCGATTTGTTTGAATACGTGTACCGCATGAACAGCTCCGTGCTGCAAACCCTGAAGGGCACCTCCGATTACTACATCAGCGGCGATACCTACCAGTTCGATGACTACTCTCAATACAACGCCGGACTGTTCAACGAAGAGCACAAAGCCAAAGTCCGGGCCGAACGCTTCCCCAAAGACTGTGAACAGGTGTTTGAAATGGGCGTGGACCTGGGTAAGGAATAACCGAAGACAACTTTGAAAACTATTTTCACGCGCTGAAATTTTCCGCGAACCTAAGAAAAAAGACCGCTCCGGCAAAGACAACAACGTTTGCCGGGGCGGCCTTTTTCTCTAGATTAAAAAAATATTGAAATATTCATGTGTTACTGTATAAAATTCAACCAGTAAGCCCGGGCTGCCGCCGGGCGGTCGCGATCAAGTTTTTCCATATAATTTTGTTTTGAAAACCCAAAAGCGTAACCCGCAAGGAGATGCATTATGAATACGCCGAACAAATCCGGCGGCCTTTCCCTGTTTCCCCTCACCGCGCTTGTGGTCGGCTCCATTATCGGCAGCGGCATGTTCAACCTGCCGCAAAACATGGCGGAAAACGCCGGGGGCGTAGCCATTGTCATCGCCTGGCTGATCACTTTCGCAGGCATGCTCTGCCTAACCTTGCTTTATCAGCAACTGTCCATCCGGCGGCCGACCATCTTCGGCGGGCCTTACGGTTACGCGCGGGAAGGCTTCGGGGATTTCATCGGCTTCAGTAACGCCTGGGGGCGCTGGATTGCCAGCATGTCCGGCAACGCGGCCTATCTGGTCATGCTCATGGCTGCCTTCGGCGGTTTTACCTTCTTTGATTTTTTCAGCGACGCCGCCGGCGGAAATTTCACCATCTTCAACGTTTTTGGTGACGGCACCACCGGGCCGGCCACCCTCGGCGCCCTCGTCATATTATGGTTCACCCACTTTCTGGTTTTCATGGGCGTACGCACCGCAGCGTTCATCAATACCATCGTCACTTTGGCCAAAGTAGTGCCCATCCTGTTTTTTATCGCTGTGGCCGTCGCCTTGTTCCAAAGCAATATCTTTGAGCAAGGTTTGTGGGGACCTGGCAACCTGGGGAGCTTAATGGATGCGGGCGAAGGCGTGCTGGCCAATATTTTTTCCGGCAAGACCGAAGGTCTGCTCTTTGGCCAGGTGCGCGACAGCATGCTGTATACGGCCTGGGTGTTTGTGGGGGTTGAGAGCGCAAGCATATATTCCGCGCGGGCCAAAGACATGAAAACCGTGGCCCGGGCCACGGTCCTCGGCTTTGTAATCACCCTGGTGCTGTATATGTCCGTGTCCCTGCTCTCTCTGGGTCTTATTCCCCAGGCCGAGCTGGCGACCATGTCCGCCCCGTCCATGCGCGCCATTATGGCTGTGGTGCTCGGCCCCACCGCGGCCATGATCATCAACCTCGGGGTGATCATTTCCGTGGCCGGGGCTTTCCTGGCCTGGACCATGCTGGCCGCCGAAAGCCTGTACATCACCGCTCTGGAAGAAAAAGACACCGGACCGAAAATGTTCGGCAAGACTAATTCCAACGGCGCTCCCACCGTGGCCCTGTGGTGGACCAACATTGTGGTCAGCATCATGCTCATTTGCGCCTATTTCTTCGGCAAGGGCTACAACGAGCTCATCCTGCTGGCCACCTCCATGTACTTGATCCCTTATCTGTTCTCGGCCCTGTACGGCATCAGCGTGGCCAAATCCGGCAAAAGCGGCAACAAGATCATGGACAAAAAGTTCCTGCTGACCACCCTGCTGGCCTCTGTGTATTCTGTCTGGTTGATTTATGCGGCCGGAATCGAATTTCTGCTGGCTTCCATGATCCTGTATGCCACGGGCATTCTGCTTTTTTTCTACCGCAGAAAAGAAGACAAGCTGCCGCTCATTGCCGGCGGCAAGGAACTCGCCTGCATACTGGTGGTAATCGTGGCGGCCGTATACGCCTGCTACGCTCTGGCCACCGGCGCTATTACGCTATAAATTAAAATATAAACGCAGAGGGCGGGCTCGACAGAAAGCCTGCCCTCTGTTTATTATCGCCTATGCCCACCGCTTCCCGCAAACCCGTTTGCCTGGTCAGCGCCTGCCTGACCGGGCGGCCCTGCCGCTATGACGGCACGGCTTGCCCGGTGCCGGAATTAAAACGTCTGGCGGCAGCGGGCCTTGCCGTGCCGGTGTGCCCGGAAGAGCTGGGGGGCCTGCCCACACCGCGCCCGCCGGCTGAAATCAGGCAGAGCCGCGTCATCAACGCGGCCGGCGAAGATGTGACCACTCAGTTTGAACGCGGGGCCGAAGCCGTGCTGGAGCTTGCCCGGCGGCACAACATCGGCCTCGCCATTTTAAAGGCGCGCAGCCCGTCCTGCGGGGTGGGGCCGGTTTACGACGGCGCCTTCAGCCGCACGCTTACGCCCGGCGCAGGCGTGGCCGCGGGCAAACTCCGCCGGAACGGCATTAAAGTATGCAGTGAAGAGGACGATTACGCCACCGCCTTGGCTTGCCTCCTGGCTGAAAATTAGTCGCGCCCAAAATAAACTTCCCCCGTTCCGGCAAGTTTGCAGAAAACGGGGGAAGCGTTGCGCGTTACCCGCAGGCAAGACTGCTTCAACTCAGGCGTTTTTCATTTCCTGAATCAATGCGTTCAGAGCCTGGGCTTGAGAAGCCAGGTCAGACACGGCCTGAGCTGCCTCCTGCATGGTTTGGGCCGTTTGCATTGAAATCACGTTTATTTGGGTGACGGAGCGGTTAATCTCTTCGCTGGTGGCGGATTGCTCCTCGCTGGCTGTAGCAATGGCCCGCACCTGGTCCGAAGTCTCCTCCACCAGACTGACGATTTCAGCCAGCGCCGCGCCGGATTCATTGGACTGTTCCGTGGCTTCGCCGATAAGATCCACTGCCCGGTCCACCTGGCTAATGCTCTGGGTCACGCTGCGTTGAATGGAAGTCACGGTATTGCCCACGTCCGTAGTGGAAACCATGGTCTTTTCCGCCAATTTGCGCACTTCATCAGCCACCACGGCAAAGCCGCGCCCGGCTTCACCGGCCCTGGCCGCTTCAATGGCGGCATTAAGGGCAAGCAGGTTGGTTTGATCGGCTATGTCGGAAATCACGCCCATGATCTGGGAAATTGAATCCGCCTGCTCTGCCAGAACGGCCATATCTTCCTTAAGGGCCAGCGAGACTTCCTGCACATCCTGGATGCCGGTCACAGCCGCGCGCACAATATCCGCGCCCTCTTCCGCCTTGACTTTGGTGTGCGCTGCGCCGTCGGCCGCTGCACCGGCGCTTCTGGCCACTTCCAGCACAGTGCTGTTCATTTCTTCCATGGCGGTGGCGGTTTCCGCTACGCGGGCGGCCTGCTCCTGGGAGCCGCGTTCAGATTCTTCTATCTGCGCGGAGAGTTGTTCAGAAGCCGAAGACACCACGCTGACCACATCCTGGAGCCTTTCCGCCGCGGCCAGCATGCCTTCGCGTTTGGCGTTTTCAGCGGCCAGGCGCATGGCCTCGGCCTCATGCATGGCTTCTTCGGCTTTCTTCGCCTGGGCTTGGGCATCGGCGCTCAGTTGCTCGGCCTTGCTGATATTTTCCAGCAATGAAGCGATCATTTCCTTAAGCGCCGTGCTCAACTCCAAAACTTCACCCCCGAACTTCTGATCATTGATGACCACATGCAGATTGCCGTCCGCAATTTCCCTGGCCGCAGAGGATAAAACGCCCAAGGGCCTGACGCAACCGCGCACCACGACAAAGCAGACCAAGAGAATCAGCAGCAGGGTGACGCCGCTGATGATCATGGTCATATTGCTGATGGTGTTTGCCTCAGCCAGCACTTCGGATATGGGCGCGGACACGCATAAATACCAAGTCTGGCCTGTAAGCTCATAATGTATGGGAAAGTAATAATAAAAGGATTCCGCCCCGTTTCGGGCGTGGTTTTCCATGAACGATCGACCGGATCCCATGGCCGCACGCAAACCGTCCTTATCCGCGACGTCATTGCCCTCAAAGATAAGCTTCCCTGCCATGGCCGGGTCCTTATGGGCCACCACGGTGCCGTTCTGACTCAATACCGCCGCCCAACCCGTATCATAAACTTTGACCGAATTGACTATTTTAGCCACGGTCTCCAAATTGATATCAATAAGCACAATGCCCTTAAACTTGCCGTTTACATTGATGGCGGCGCTGGCCGTGGTCATGACCACTTCTTTGCCGCCCACATTATAGGCGTAGGGCAGGGTCAGATAAGTACGGCCGCGATTTTTAGGCTCGGTATAATATGAACTTTCTTCCAGGTTCTCCAACGGCACCAAATCCTCACCGCCGGCCTGGTAAGGAATGAACCGACCTTGGGCGTCACTGCCCAGACGGTTGACATAAGCCGCGTCGTTGCCGTCATAAGCATCGGGTTCCCAGGCGCTGCCCGCAGCCATAAAAGATTCGTTGCCGCCTTCCATGCCCCGCAGCATAGCCACAACCGCCTCCCGCGACAGGGTCAGGCCCTGCCCCCGTCCAGCGCGGCCAGGGCGTTGGCCATGGCCTGAGCCTGGTCCAGGGCTGAGTTAAAAAAATCTTTAACGGCATTGCCTCCCTGGCCGGCAAGAGCCGCCAATTCGCGTTCGGCTACATCCTGAATCGCTTTGGAACTTCTGGATTGGATCTGCCACGTTAAAATTCCCAACGCCAAAATGAGCACCACAGTTATAGGCAACACAATTTTTCCGGTCATATGTAAATTTCGATACCAACCCATGAAACCTCCTTGTCCACCCAGAACGCAAACCTGCTCCTAATCTGGGAAACTAAACTGTTAAACTTCGCTTAGCTCATAAAATCAAAACAGAAAAAACACTATAAATATCAATATAACATAAAAATGAGCGTAAAGGATTTGCTCAAAGAATACAACCCCATACACTCATTTTTTTTAATTTATTGCTGAAAATATGCTTCAGGCCGTCAGTTTACCATTTTTTAAAAATCACAAACGCGGCCAATACAATCAAACCAAAACCCACCACATAATTCCACTTGAGTTCCTGGCCCAAAAAGAACACGGAAAAAACCATGAATACGGTCAGGGACAGGATTTCCTGAATGGTTTTCAATTCAGCGGCGCTAAAATAACCGTAGCCGAAACGGTTGGCCGGCACTTGCAGGCAGTATTCAAAAAAGGCGATGAGCCAGCTGATGATAATCACCCGGCCCAGGCTTATGGTGGGGTATTTAAGGTGTCCGTACCAGGCGACGGTCATGAAAATGTTGGAAAACAGGAGCAAGCCGACGGTTAAAACCGGAGTAGGGATATAATTAAGCATAGCGCAGGGCCTCTCGTAAATATTTTTTGTGCTGATATGCCTTGCCGGCGCACGGGTCAAGCCCGCCAACCCGGCCGCGCCGGACAACAAAAATTTCTTGCCCCAAGACGGATGAATCCGTAAAAATGTGACCGGGCATAGATTTAAACCACAGCCTAAGGACAGCACATGAGTTTACGCCAAGCACTGCGCTTATATGTCATTCCGGACCGGGGCATCGGCGCGCCGCGCTCGCTTGTGGAACAGACTGAAACAGCACTGGCCGGTGGGGCCGCCGCCATCCAGCTGCGGGACAAACAGCTTGAAGGCCGGGAACTGCTGGCCGCGGCCACGGCCATGGCCGAACTGTGCCGCAGGGCCGGGGCCCTGTTCATCGTCAATGACCGCCTGGACATTGCCCTGCTGGCGAACGCCCACGGCGCGCACCTGGGCCAGGACGATCTGCCCGCAGCTGAGGCCAGGCGTTTATGCCCGCCCGGCTTTATAATCGGTGTATCCGTGCAGACTGAAGAGCAGGCGCGCCTGGCCAAAGCCCAAGGCGCGGATTACCTCGGCATTGGCGCGGTTTATCCCACCCGGACCAAAGACGCGGCCGCCCTGGGCCTTGACGGCGTACGCCGGGTAGCCGCAGCCACGGATTTGCCGTCGGTGGCCATCGGCGGCATTAACCTGGCCAACGCGGCCGAAGTCATGACTGCCGGGGTTGACGGGCTGTCGGTCATTTCCGCTGTTGTGGGCGCGGAGGATGTTTGCGGCGCGGCCAAAAATTTTCTGGATATTATCAATCGCAACTTAACCGCGGCAACACGCTGCTAAAGGATATGAAATACTATGTTGGCGTCTTTTTCCATTGTGCCCGTGGGCACGGGCGAAGAACTCAAGGCCGATGTGGCCGCTGTGCTGGAGCTCATTGACCGCTCCGGCCTGCCTTATAAGCTGGGGGCCATGCAAACCACGGTAGAAGGCGATGAGGAGAAAGTTATGGCCCTGATTATGGCCTGCCACCACAAAATGCGTGAACGGGCGAGCCGGGTGCTCACCCACATCACCATTGACGACCGGGCCGGAGCCGCAGGGCGGCTCAGCGGCAAGGTCAAAGACGTGGAAACTGTTTTAGGCCGGGAGCTCAGCCGTGAGTAACAGCTCAGCTTCTTCTGCCTGCTCTGCCGGGCATGTGGGCAAGCTGCCCCCGGCCCGGCTGCAAAATTTGCTTAAAGACCGCCTGGGCAAATCCTCCAAAGACATCATTGTCGGGCCCGGCGCGGGCCTTGATTGCGCGGTGCTGCAAATTGCGCCCGGCCGCTACATGGCCATCGCCGAAGACCCCATTTTCCCGGCACCGGGGCTGCCCCTGTCGCTCATGGGGCAGTTCACCGTGCACATCGGCGCCAGCGACGTGGCTGTGACCGGGGTAAAACCCTCGCACATGACCTATACTCTGCTTCTGCCCCCCGATTGCCCGGAAGCGGATGCGGCCGCAATTATCGAGTCCATCAGCCGAACCGCGACCGAGCTGGATATCGCCATTGTCGGGGGGCATACCGGCTGGTACGGGGCCGTGGCCTTGCCCATCGTGGG
>RCMY010003975.1_pt1 | contig 12928 bp, 17 predicted proteins | sample 2041341 | NCBI WGS metagenome assembly RCMY01 (sample SAMN09708234, study PRJNA481090) | Marine sediment metagenome, whole genome shotgun sequencing project. | reverse complement strand
TCGCCCTGGGCCCGATCGTGTGCCGGGATCCCGACGCCGTCGACGTTGTGTGCTCGTCTGCGCTCCCCACCGGCGTCGCCACGTTCGGAGCGGTGCTTGCGGTGATCTGGCACTACCAGAAACGCGAGCCAGCGCCGTCCCCGCAGACCCTCAACGACAGAGATGAACTCGGTTAGTCCTGGTGAAGCCGCCGAAGCTGGGGATGCACGCATATCAGCGCAGCGCGCAAGCTAGGTATCCGAGCAGAGCCGGCAAACGCGAGCGGGGTGGTCTGGACCAAACGAGTGCAAGCGGGGACGCATATCAACGGCCACAGTCGAAGCTCCGGCTACGCCAATCACGACGTGCCGTTCTCGCGCGGGTTCGGCGCGTCTACTTGGTGAACATTCCCGAGCGGCGGGCGAGTCGGTCGGTCCTTGCAAGCGGCGCTCTCATGCTGGCAAGCTGCGCTGGTGATGGAAGGCAGCATCTCGGCGATTGTCCGGCCGTGGTATCGGCAGTTCTACTTGCGGCGAGGCGAGGCCGATTGGTCCTCCGACCACGTGTCCGACGACGGCTACGCATCTGGCCTGGAGGTGATCGACGGGTTCGTGTACGTCGGGACAACGATGTACGGATCACCAACAGGTGTGGTCGTCAACTTGCGGGACACCGACCCAGGGCCACACGTTTCTGCCGATCGAACCGCGGACGGGCTGTTGAACGGCGACGGGGACCTTGCAGTGCTGAGTTGGGAACCTGGTGATGACCCGGTCGTGGCATTTGGATTGCCCACGGGCGACCTTCTTCTCCGCGTGAGTTGGTTTGGCACGCAGGAGGCTGCGGCGCATTCCGATGCAGAGTTCGGTGGCGACGATCGGTCGCCGGAACGCGTCGTGGTTGACCTTTGGCCCCGGCCACGGGTGCCCGTCTGAGCGCCGCGCTGTCCTTGCGCTGTTGGGCTCGGTCAATCAGAACTACGGCCGAGGCAGCACTGCGATCCAGCGCGCGATCCGGCAATGCGAGCGCGTTGGCACCCGGGAGTGCTGGATGTCCAAGCGCTCAGATTGTTCCTATCGATCGCGCCAAGCCGGCCTGCTCTGCCGCTGCCTACAGACGCCGAGGTTGCGCCGTGATCAACGATCTTGTCTGCCCCGTGCGATGCTCCACCGATGGGCAACTTCGACGGCGTCGCCGACACCTACAACAAGTCTCGCCACAGATACCCGCCGGAACTAAACGACCACCTCGTTCAGATCGGAGCCCTTACCGACACGTCCGTTGTTGTTGACCTCGGTGCCGGAACAGGACAACTGGCCACCATGGCAGCCGAAGTCGCCGCCCAAGTGATCGCCATCGATCCCGAACCAGACATGGTCCAGGTCGGGCAACGGGCCACGACCGACCGTCCAAACATTCAGTGGATTCTCGGAGCGGACCGCGATGTGTGCGCCTTGCTTGTCGAGCCAGTGGACCTGGTCTTGATCGGCAACGCATTCCATCACATGGATCAGACCACGCTTCTTCGTGATCTCGACACGATCGTTAGCCCAAGTGGTGTTGTCGTTGTGTGCTCAACAAGCATCCCAGTCTGGCTTCAGGACACCGAATGGTCAGTAGCGCTTCGTCGTCGCTTGAGCGAAGAACTCGGCCGTGCCGTCAGCGAAGGCGGCGTCCCAAATCACGATTCAGACCTCACGGTCCTTGGCGCATCCCAATTCTCAAATGTGGAGAGGTGGATGTTTGCTCGCGATCAACAACGAACCGGTCAGAGCATCGTCGGCGAAGTGATTTCGAGTGCGTCTGGGGCGATCTCCAACAGTGGCGGTGAGCGTCTCCTCGCAGCCATTGAGCCCTACCTCAACGACGGTGCGGTCATAGAGAACGTGAAGACAACGGCCCTCGTGGCCCGCAGACCATCGAATTGACCACCCGGCTCTCGCGACAAACCGTCGGACCTACCCGCACGACAACCAGCGATATGCCGGTGATCCCACGAATCGAGTCGATGGCCTCACCCATTGGCTCGCGCAGGCACCGATCAGAATCTTCAACGTTCGGACTTCGATAACGCTCGAACCTGACACTCTGATCGACTGGTCTTGCGCCCTGAAGCGGCTCAGCGGTCCCTGGGTGCCCGATATCGATCCTCGGCCCTGAACCCGATATCGATCCTCGGCCCTGAAACAGCGTCGCCGATATGGGCGCCAACCACATGCAGAAACACCACCGGGCACGACCGTCAGCCGAGAGCCTGCCTTTCGCCTGCAGGGACGGTCACGCGCTCGAGCCACTCCGGCAGCCTTGCCATCGCTGCATCGACAGCCTCACTACAGTTGACACGGCTCGACGGACACGACTGGCCTCCTCCGACGCCGAAGCGGCGAGCCCATCAACCCACGCATAGCGACAGCGCCACATCCCCCAATATCGACCCGCTCGATGGCCGGCACATTGAGCGGTGGGGCAGGACGATGTGGCCGGGCTCGAGCCACTCATATTGCTCGACAAAGACGGAGGCGAGGTCTCTGGGGAGTGTTGACCTGCGCCGACCGGAAACCGCTCAATCGCCAGCCGGCACATCGAAACCCACGCCTATTCGATGACTTGTGGTGGAGACGACGCTGCCGCTCGCGCTTGGTACACCTTGTCGACTGAGTCACCAATGAGGCTCGTTGCAACCACAAGCGACGTCATGGCAAGCGCAGGGAAGAAGGCCGGCCACCATTGGCCAGCCCCGATCAGCGGATAGGCGTTGCCGAACTCTCGCCCCCAGTCAGCCTGTTGGGGATCGCGAGCACCGAGACCAAGAAAGGAGAGCGTGGCCACCGTGAAGATCGCATACCGGAGACGCTCCGTGAACTCGACCAACAGGAGTTTTGACATGTTGGGGAAGATCTCGCTCCAGACATTGATGGCCGTTGTCTCACTTCGCGGTCTCGCTGAAGCTGCACCGTCCAGTTGCGTCTGCACGAGAACTGCTGATCGCACGGTCTTGGTCACAAGGGGGGCCGAGAGGCTGGCGATTGTCAGGAGCATTAGGAGTCGCGAGTTGCCGTAGATAGTGGCGACCATGAGGGCAAGCAGAACCACAGGGAGAGACACGGCGGCCTCCAGGATTCGGCTCAGGACCTCATCGATCCAACCTCGAGAACTCCCCATCATTAGGCCTGCGACCGCCCCAACGAGCACAGCGATCACAGCCGCTAGCAACGCAGTGATGACTGTGTTCTCAGCGCCGTACATCACTCGCGCAAAGACGTCGTTTCCGATGAGGTCGGTTCCGAACCAGGCATCGGCCTGGGGACCCGACCGAGGGATGGAGGCCCCTTCGGAGTTGCGAACAATGTCCTGCGCTCCCCGGTTGGTGAACAGACCTGGCGCTACAGCGCACACAAGCCAGAAGAGGGCGATCGCCGAGCCGACGATGAATGACGGCGTACGACAAAGCACGCGGCGTTGCCCTCTCGCTATCAACTTCCGGTCGGCTGCGGGGATTGTCGGTTCCATTGGAGCCAAGCAGCGTAACGCCCGCCTGGGGTTGTAGTCAGGGGGTGGTGCGCTGCTCGGATTCCAGGTGTCCGCTCGCAGGCAGCCGCCCCGGTCCTCGAGTGCGGCGCTCGATAATCGCGGTGCCGCGCAGCCACAAGCCAGCGCGATATCCGGCACAGTGCTCGATCTCCGCAACCGCATCGACGTCACGAGCGCCGCCCATAACGCGCACGCAGAATACCCCTTCGTCAGCTCCCCTGACCGCACTACTTCGGCGCTTCCAGGGGCACTCGATAATCGCACGCTCGGGCTATTCCGCCCTGGTGCGGGGTGGACGTGGGTGGGAGTGTTGTTCCCGTCTCCTCGGAAGGCTGGGTCACCGAGAGGCCGCCATGGCCAACGACCACCACACACGCGTTACCGGCCGAGATCTTCCACCCCGACGATCCGCTGGTCGTGTCCGAAAGCCTCGCCGTCGCAGCGTTCCTGGCCGGCTACTCCGGCGGCACCCGCGTCAGCTACACCACCGATCTGCGGATCTTCGCCGAGTGGTGCCACGACCGCGACCTCAACCTGCTGACCGTGAAACGCCCGCACCTCGAGCTGTTCGCCCGCTGGATGGAACACGAAGGCAAGATGCCATCGACGACCAGGCGACGGATCTCGACGCTGGCGTCGTTCTACAAGTACTGCCACATCGAAGAGATCATCACCCGGAACCCGGCCGCGAACGTTCGTCGCCCGAAAGTTCCTGAAGAGTCCCGCACGCTCGGGCTGGATCGCAACGAACTCGGCGCGCTATTGGTCCAAGCCGGCCTTGGTGATTTGCGCGACGGCGCGTTGATCACACTGCTCGCGTTGAACGGTCTACGGGTCTCCGAGGCGCTCAACGCGGACATCGACGATCTGTCCGATGAACGCGGCCACCGAACATTGACCATTGTCCGCAAAGGCGGCAAGCACGTCACGATCCCGCTCGCACCACGCACCGGCCGGGCGCTCGACCTCTACATCGGTGACCGCTGCGTCGGACCGATCTTCCTCGGTGTCGAAGGCGGACGCATGGACCGGTACTGCGCAGACCGGATGGTCAAACGGTTGACCAAGAAGGCGGGGATCAACAAGAAGATCTCACCGCACTCGTTGCGGCATTCGTTCATCACCGCAGCCCTCGACGCTGGCGTTCCGCTGCGAGACGTTCAAGAAGCCGCAAGTCACGCTGATCCGAGAACCACAATGCGGTATGACCGGGCACGACGCAGCCTCGACCGACACGCCACCTACATCGTGTCCACCTTCGTCGCCGGAGCCACACGACCCGGCTGAACAACGGCGGCGGTCCGAGCGTTCCTGAAGCGACTTGGAGTCAGTTCTCTGTTGGGCGGCGGACTCTGAGATCACCGTTTCGGAAAACGGCGACGCAGCCAGCCAGGTTCTCGATCGCGGCCTGTTCCACCAACTCGCTGAGCGTCCGGCACACAGACACCGCAGATTGGTCATCGACACGCAAAACGAGAATTCCCGCATGCGAACCAGGCGGATAACGCTGCACATCCCCAAAACCACGATCAAGCGTGATCACTAGGCGCTCCACCTCGGTAGCAGCCGCTGACACCGTTGGATCATCAGCGCCGGCAAGACCTTCGTCTTCGACTGAGTCAACGTCGTGACCAGCATCGGCAAGAACCCCTTTGGCGCTTCGAGGCAGGTCTTCGTCGAGCTTGATCTTCACCGCGCTGCGACAGCTGGATACTGATCTCGGGCGAGTTCTGCCCCGTGCGCAGCCGCAGCTCCAATTCCCTCCGCTGTCAGCGTCGGGTAGTCCTCGATGATGTCTGCCTCGGTCATCCCAGCAGCAAGGCAGTCCAGGACAACGCTCACCATGATCCGTGTCCCGCCCACCACAGCCTGGCCATGGCATACCAACGGATCCCGAACGATCAACGCTTGCTGCTCACCAGTCATAGGTTCAAGCATAGATCGACCACGACCAGCCGCCGAGCCGCAACGCCACAGCCGACAACCAACGCAGCGAGTTACGGCCGGAAAACCACTCGATAGCACCCACCCATCACCCCGACTTTAGGGATCAAGCAGGTGCAACACTTCGGCCCAACGGCGGTGCCACGGAATGCCGAGCGATCGAGCCGCACAGAGCGCCGAAACTTCGCGGCCAAGTCGACGGTCGATGCGACTTGAATGCCGACGTTGCCAGATGAGGATGCATCGCGAAACCAGGTTCGCCAACCGAATTGTTCTACCTGACGTATACTGACCCGTATGACAACGCCAGTGCCGACACGGTTCACCGACGAGGAAGTCGCAATGATTGACCAGCTCGTCGATCACGGCGTTGGAGATAGTCGCTCTGCGGTGATCCGCCGGGGCGTTCACCATCTAGCTGACTCAGTTCACCGAGCACAGATGGGCGAGGCGATCGCAGCGTCGTATCGAGCACTGCCCCAGACACAAGAGGACAACGAAGCCGCAATGGCGAATGCGGTTGCGATGACTGAAGCTGAATCGTGGTAGCTCAAGCCCAGATCTGGCTGATGGAGACCCCGAACCAGAAACGTCGTCCTGTTCTGATTGTCTCGCGTGACGAAGTGATTCCGGTACTCAACAACATCGTGGTTGCTCCGGTGACTCGTACGTTGCGCGAGATTCCGACGTGCATTGCTGTCGGAGCAGACGAGGGACTCGACCATGACAGCGTTGCCACGTTCGACAATCTCGCAGCGGTCCCCAAGTCAGTGCTCACCGCACAGCTCGGCGAACTCGGTGTTGGAGGGCGACAGAAGATCTGTGATGCCCTTGCTGCGCTTGCCAACTGCTGAGCCGTAATGCCGAGCCAGCCCACTCCCTTGACCAGCCGGACCACCCATAACGCGCGCTCGGAATCACCTTGTGGCCCACCGGGCGACCGCTCTACTTCGGCCCCCATTGCGGCGCCGCAATTTCACGGACGACAATTGTCGGGAGACTGGTCTACGTGGACCCGCTCGAGTTGAGCAGCGCCTGGAGTCGGTGGCGTGTTGCTGTGTCGTGCGGTGTCTTGGCGAGCTTGTAGCACCCAACGGAGATAGCCAGGAAGGCTGCTCGCTCGAGCATGTCCGGGTCGCATCCGTACGCCTTGGTGACACGCTCGGTGTTGCGGGGGCCGTAGTACCAGTGAATGAGGGCGAAGTCCCATGCGATCGAGCCGATGAATGCGTCGCCGAAGTCGAGGACTCCGGTGAGATGATCGTTTCGGTTGAGCAGGTGTTGTTGGTGGAGGTCGGAGTGCAGAACCCCGAACGGGGCTCCCACCGCGTTGAGGATCCGAGCCTCGAGCTTGGCGATGTGCCCTGCAAGTTTCGGTTCGAGATCCACGATGGGATGTGCTGACAGGTCGGAGCCATCGAACGGCCAAATGGAGGCGTGGAACCAGCGGTCAACGATCCCCTGCTGCTCTGAGCCTGAGGCGCCGACCAACTCGGTCGAGGTGTTTGCAAGCGGGCCCCAGCCTGTCGCTCGCAGCTGATGTAGGTCACGCAGGACCGATGCGAGACCGTCGGTGAACGAGTCGTTCCATTCTGCCTCGTACACAATCGGTGAACCTTCGAGCAATGTGCCGATCGAGCAGTCGACGCCTTCCACCGTCCGGATCTCCCACCGGGTCACGGGATGGCCAGCATCGACGAGGAGGTCACCGATGAGGGACTCGGATCGATAGCTCAACAGGCGCCCGGAGTTGGGAATCGGGACTCGGACGACGGACTGGCTACCGGCGCTGACCGCTCGCCACGCCTGCGAAGATCTGCCTGCAGCGAGCAGCTCAACATCGACGTTCGTGGCGGACCCGTGACTGAGGGCTTGCTTGGCTCGACAAGATGCGATGATGGTCTGCCATGAATGATCCGCTGGCAGTTGATCCGCCAGCCATGAGCGCCGGTCAGATGTCAGTGCCGGAATCACCACGGCGGCGTCCTTGTCGTCCTTGGGCCTGAGGCTGCGGCACTTGAACAACAGCTGAATCTCAGGGGCCAGGTAGGGCACGCCCTCCGAGGTGTGGAGCACCGTCTCACGCCACCCTCGACGGACCGACCGGTCTCGCTTGTAAATCCACTCGATGCTGTCGCCCTCGCCGATCAGAATGTCGAGCGCCCACGACGCGTCTGGTGTCGGCCGGCACCAGAGGTTCACGACTTCGGACAACTCCCCTTCGACTGGCCTTCCGTCCCAAGGGGTCAGCACTCCGTCAGAGGCGAGATGGATGTCCCAGTCCGCGAGGAGCCCGCGAAGCTGAGGAGCGTCGGCCCGGATGACTCCGATGTCTACGTCGTCGTGGCTGCGCCAGGTCCGACCAAGGTGTGCCTCCAAGGCGTGGCCGCCTGCGAGCCACCAGCGAAACGGCGCCGGCTCGAACAGCTCGGTCACGTCAGCGACATCGAGGGGCATCCACGGCCCGAGTTCCGAAGCTCCCACAGCCGAACCGTAGCGGTCGACTGGCAAGCAGAACATCGCCATGGCCGGACGTCGGACGGCTGAGCGACAAACGGATCACGGACTCACATGACGCGCGCCCAGAATCACGGATTCGAGCAAGCAGCGGCCGCCCGGTATCGGCCCCTATGCAGCGCTCGGTATCGCCTGGTGAGATTTCCTCGGGGATAGCACGGGCGCAAGATGTGCCGCGTTCGGTTCAGCGGGACGGGTGGGGGAGCGGCTTGTTTCGCTTGAGGTGTGCCATGACGGTTGGGCGGTGGATGTCGAATTGCGCCGCTAGTTGGACGATTGTTGCGCCAGTTGCTCGTGTGGCGAGTAGATGGTCGATTTCTGAGGCTGTCAGTCGAGTCTGTTTCTGCCGTTCGCGTATGGCACGGTTCGTGGTTCTGTGTTCGCTTTCGCCGGTAGCCGCTGGAGGTTTGCAGCCCCAGAGCCGTGCACAACTAATCTCGGACATTATTGCGGCATGACCTGGCCATGCTGTCACCGGGCTGCCCTCGACGCTCGAGCTGTCGCACTGCCGCCCGATAGTGCTCATCGCTGCCAGATCAGGTTGACATTCCCACAGGCCGCCAGATCGACTGTGCGGCACTACTCGGGCGCTCGGAAACGGCGTGGCCCGACGCCGGCAGGTGCCTCTCCTGTCGCCCTCACCGGCATTTCGATCGGGGCTCAGGGCCTCAAACCTTCGGTCAAACAGCGCGATATTTCCGCCAGTTCGACGGTATCGAAGTGATACCGTGAGGTGATGGCCATGACACTGCGACTCACCGATGCCGAGCAAGAAGCCCTCAGAGCAAGAGCTGAGGTTGAGGGAATCTCGATGCAAGAAGCAGCTCGCCGCGCCGTACGCGAATTCGTAGCCCGCAGTGATCACCGCGACCGTGTCTCACGTGCCGCCGAACGCGTCATGGACACACACAGCGACGCCCTGCGTCGGCTCGGCGAGTGAACGAAGCGATCGAGTTTCTCGACCTTGACGATGTGATCGATCTGGCTGTCGTGCTCCTCGGAGATCCTGCGCCCATTCGAGATCTCGGCCTTCTCGGCTCGGCAGTTGCACGTCCGCAGACGACAGCATTTGGTGATGACGCCTACCCCGACATCTGGACAAAGGCCGCTGCTCTGCTGCAATCGATCGTTGCGAATCATGCATTGGTGGACGGCAACAAACGCCTTGGATGGCTGAGTACCGCTGTCTTTCTCGAGATCAACGGAATCAAGATCTCGGAAGCGAGCAATGACGACGTTTACGACCTCGTGATCGACGTGGCAGCCAAGCGTCCGACTATCGAAGCGGTTGCCGAACGGCTTCAACAACTCGCCACATAACAGCCACGCAGGATCACGGCCCATGTATCGCGATCGGCGCAACACTTCGGCCCTTATGTCGGTGATGCGGCGTCACGGAATACCGGGCCACCAGGCACGTGGGCCGGCCATGCGGCGCGGGTCGTCGCTGGCGGTGTGCTCGACAGAGGCAACGAGATAGATCGCTTCGGCGCCAGCGGCGAATGCGTACGCCGCAGTCGTGAATGCCCTGAGAACATCCACCACGACAATCGGCCCTTGGACGCCGTCGAGTTCCCACCGCATCAACTGCTGGTTCATCGACGAAGTGTCGCATAGCGCAGAGCCGAATTCGGCCGCGTTCTTGGCGCTCCGATGTCGAGCTCCCCAGCAAGTGCGAGTCGAACTTCTGCGCCGGACGACTCGACAACCCAAGGCGGGCCCAATCGATGTGTCCCAAGTCCCCGAGCTCAGTCTTCGGGTCGGAGCTGGGTCAGGACGCCGACGTCCACGATGTCCTCGTCTACGACAGCAACGACGCTGTGCCAGCGTACGGACTGTTCTGGCCGGACGGTCAGCGAGGTGAGATCGTCGAGCGTTCGTCGTGCTGAACCCGACGCACACCGGCGATGAAGCGCTCCGAGTGGAGCTCACCGAACACGTCCGTGGGCGACTCGGCAAGCACACATTCCCGAGAGAAATTGAAATCGTCGAGTCGTTGCCCAAGACCCCCAGCGGCGAGATTCAGCGCTTCCTTCTCCGCACTGGTCGGACCGGTCGGGAGGTTCTCAGGTCCGGAGGTGAGATACGAGGAGTTCGGCGAGTGCGTCTGGTTGGTCGATCTGAATCCAGTGTCCAGCATCGTTGATGCGTTCGTAGCGCCATGCGCCGTCGGTGAACTCCCTTGTTCGCTTGACGAAGTCCTCGACCAAGTGATCGTCGTGTTCTCCCCAAATTCCGAGAGTGGAGTGTGAGAATCTCGGGATTTGGCGCTTCGGTTTGAGAAGGGTGGAAGGCCGGGAGTTCGCTCGGTACCAGTTGAGCGCGGCGACCAACGCACTCGGCTGGCGTAACCGGTCGATCGCTTCGTCCTCGTTCGGGTGGCGGCCCCACAACCGGAAGTTCGCCCAGTCGTCCGCTGACAACCACTCAGCTGCCACATCAACGGCTTGAAAGAACTGCATGTACCAGGCTCGCTCGAGTTGCTCGAGCCCAAGTTCGTGGAAGAGTCCCGGATGACCGGCACTCAACAGCACCAACCGGTCCACCCGCGACCCATGAAACATCGAGAGAAACGACGCAGTTGCTGCACCCCAATCGTGGCCAACAACGTCGGCCGACGCCACGTCGAGGTGATCGAGCACAGCGACCATGTCGGCGGCAGCGTTGCGCGCCCGATAGGCCTTCCAGTCGACGGGCTTTCCTGATTCTCCAAAACCCCGTTGGTCGACCGTGATGGCCGTGTGGCCGTTGGCGATCAGAGCTCGTGCCTGAACATTCCAGAGTGTGCGGTCGTCGGGGAAGCCGTGAATCAGTAGAACGGCTGGGCCTGCGCCACCGACGGTGAAGGCAATATCGACCCCGCCTTCCCCTGCAACAACGCCGTCGACGCTCGAATTCATGCAAGGACCCTAGGCCATCGAGATTTTCTGTCCAGCCGTTCCAACCGGTTCGTCGCGGCTTGTGGTTTCGTGAAGGCCATGCGGCGGACGGCCATTCGACCTTCTACGCTCGGGGTCGTTCCATCGAGGAGGCCAGAGTTGCGTATCGGAATCCTGACCAGTGGTGGCGATGCTCCTGGCATGAATGCGGCGATCCGGGCAGCCACGATCGTGGCCGTTGCGCTCGGACACCAACCGGTTGGGATACGCAACGGTTATCGGGGCCTCATCAGCGGTGAGTTGGTGCCGCTCGACCCTGCACACGTTGGCGACGCGCTCCGTCGCGGTGGCACCATCCTCCAGTCGGCGCGCTGCCCTGAGTTCCACGAGCCAGAGGCTCGCCGAGCTGCCCGAGCCGTGCTGGTCGACGCAGGTATTGAGGGACTCATCGTCATCGGCGGCAACGGTTCGCTCACTGGCGCGCTCCACCTGAGCGACCCCACCGAGGCGGGCGACTGGCCCGTCAGCGTGATCGGAATCCCAGCGTCGATCGACAACGACATCGCGCTCACGAGCCTTTCCATCGGCGTGGACACGGCGATGAACACGATCGTCGAGGCAATCGACAAGATTGCTGACACGGCAAGCGCACACGGTCGGGTCTTCCTCGTCGAAGTCATGGGTCGAGATTGTGGCTACCTCGCGATGACGAGCGCCATCGCAGCCGGCGCCGACATGGTGCTGTCTCCCGAAGCGGATCGCACCGAGGACGAGTTGGTTGATTCAGTGGTCGACGCCGTGCGTGCGGTGCGGGCACGAGGCGGGTCGCAGAGGGTGATCGCGATCATGGCTGAAGGCATCGAGACGCCGACGGCTCGCTTCAAGGAACTCGTCGATCGCCGGCTTGCGAGCGAGACCGGCCAGCCGCAGGCTGACATCGAGACCAGGGTCACCGTGCTTGGCCACGTCGTTCGCGGCGGTCAGCCCAGCGCCTTCGATCGACTCCTCGGCAGCCGCATGGGCAACGTCGCCGTCCGGTCATTACTCGATGGCGCCCACCGCCAGATGGTGGCGTGGCAACCTCCGGTCGACGCGGTCGCTGGCGTCGGCGAGCGTTCGAGCCACGATCCCTACTGCCATCTGATGCCACTCGACGTGGTGCTCGAAGCGACCCGGGAGCTTCTCGACGGGCAGAGCCCGCTGGCCCGCTGGCGTGCCTCGATCTTCGATGATCTCCACGATGTATTCCTGCTCTGACGTACGGACGCGCTGAGGGCCAGAGCGAACGTGCGTCGCTACCGAGCGGTCAGAAGAGCAACTAATAGATCACGAGGCCGCTCAGCGCTCCTGCTGCCGTTGCGCCAGCCAACTTCGGAAGAACTGGCTTGGCCTTTCGGCGGGCTGCGATGATCGCCGAGACGAGTGTTGCGAGCGCAAAGACAGGCACGAGCCCCACCAGCGGATTTCCTGATCTGCCCAGGTCGCGCCCGGCGTGACGAACGCCGTCAGCGCATGCAGTGCTGTATCCAATGAGACCTAGGTTGATGAAATGACGAACTCGATTGGGGAGCAGGCGGCGGCGACTCTTGGCGCATCGCTGCACTTGCCGTGTGGGGTCGTGCTCGAGAACCGGTTGGTGAAGGCAGCCATGTCTGATTCGCTCGGCGATGGGGCGGGTGATCCAACAGACGAGCAGGTTCGGTTGTACGAGCGATGGACGGCGGGTGGCTCGGGTCTTTCGATCATTGGTGAGGTTCAGGTTGATCCGAGGTACCCGGAGAAGCCAGGGAACCTCGTCCTCGGGCCGCTCTCGGATCGCACGAAGCTGGCTCGTCTTGCCCAGGTGGCGGGCGGAGCTCATGTCTGGCCGCAACTCGGCCACGCTGGGGCTCTGGCTCACGCTCCGATCTCCGACCCGGCCGCGCCTTCGGTGTTGGATGGGGCGGACTGAAGTGTGAAGCGCTTTCGCTGGCTGCAGTCGAGGCGCTTCTTCAACCGACGAGCCGACAGGTATGGCGGATCGATCGAGGCGAGAGCCCAGATGATGCTCGACGTCGTCCGGAGCATCCGTCGCGAGG
>RCMY010003974.1_pt1 | contig 12930 bp, 10 predicted proteins | sample 2041341 | NCBI WGS metagenome assembly RCMY01 (sample SAMN09708234, study PRJNA481090) | Marine sediment metagenome, whole genome shotgun sequencing project. | reverse complement strand
GCCAAGACCGGGCTGATCGCAACCAAGGGCCATGAGGACAGCATCGAAATCCGGCTGGGCCACAAGGAAGACGGATACCGCTACGATCCTGACTATCCGCCCGCGACCATGCTGGTCCCGCGCCACCTGCGCCGGGGCGTGCGCGAACGGGTCATCTCCGACGGTTCGGTCAAGACCCCGATGGAGGAGGACGACGTGCGCGCCGCCTGCGAATACTTCCTCAAGGAAGGCGTTGAATCTGTCGCGATTTCCTTTGTCTGGTCGGTTTTGCATACTGATCACGAAATGCGCGCCGCCGAGATTGTCCGCGAGATGATGCCGAATGTGCGCCTGACCGTGGGCAGCGTGTTGTATCCGCAGGTGCGCGAATACACCCGCACCTCCACGGCCATCGTGAACGCCTATCTGGCGCCGATCCTGCAGCGCTATGTCGAGGCGATCGACGCCTATTTCCGCGAGCTTGGCAGCCAGCAGCCGGTGCGCTATTTCCAGTCCAATGGCGGCTTGGCGCTGGGCAAGATCGTCGCTGATCAGTCAGTTTATGCGATCAACTCCGGGCCTGCATCCGCACCGCAGGCGGCGCTGGAAGTGGCCGCGCCGTGGGGTGATAAGAATATCATCACCTGCGACATGGGCGGCACCTCGTTCGACATCACGCTGACGCGCGATGGGTTTGCGAACGTGAACAAGAATATCGATTTCCTGCGCTACCGCATCGGTATTCCGATGATTCAGGTGGAGACACTTGGTGCCGGCGGCGGCTCGATCGGGTGGATCGACTCGATGGGTCTGATGCAGATGGGTCCGCAATCGGCAGGGTCCGAGCCGGGTCCGGCATGCTATAGTCAAGGCGGCGAAAAACCGACGACCACCGACGCGAATCTGACCCTCGGCTATCTGAACTCTGACGGTCTGGTCGGAGGCCGCCTGCCTCTGGATCCAGACAAGGCACGCAGCGCGATCAAGACGCATCTGGCCGACCCCCTGGGGCTGTCGGTGGAAAAGGCGGCCTATGGCATGTTCACCATCGTGAACAACAACATGGTAAACGCAATCCGGCGCGTATCAGTCGAGCGTGGCTATGATCCGCGCGACTTTGTCCTGATGGGAGCCGGGGGCGCTACCGGCGCGCATATCACCGCGCTGGCGCGGGAAATGGGCATTACCAAGGTTCTGGTTTCGAAACTGGCGTCAGGTCTGTGCGCCTATGGCCAGATCATTTCGGACGTCAAGTACAACTACATGGCGCCGGCACCCATCCGGCTGGAAGGCGCTGAGGCTGCCGGTCGCTTGGACGAATTGTTCACCGGGCTCGAGGCGCGGGGCAACGAAGATTTGTCCGGCGATGGCTTTACCGAAGACAAGATTTCAATCCGCCGCAGCCTGGATATGCGCTATGTCGGCCAAGTCCATGAATGCACCGTTGAAATCGACCTTTTTGAAGTCACCGAGGCACGTCTGCAGGACGTCAAGGCCGCCTTCCACGCCCGCCACAAGGAACTCTACACCTATGACGAGCCAAATTCGGCTGTCGAAGTCGTGAACGTCGAAAGCACGATTGCGGGGCACGTGGAGAAGCCCAAGAAGATGACCATCGCCGAAGGAACAGGCGCGCATGACGCCCTCAAAGGGATGCGCGAAATGGTCTTCGACGCGGAAGGGATCACCACGGACACACCGGTTTATGACGGTGGCAAGATGGGCGCCGGCGACTTGGTTCATGGCCCCGCAGTGATCGAGGAGGTGACGACGACCATCGTGATCGAACCGGGCTGGAAACTTGAGCTTCACAAGTCCGGCACTTATGTCATCACAGTGGACGGGAAATGATACAAAGCACTTGATAACGCGGCCTAACGCTGGGGGCGCATACTGCGGCCTCAGCGCCTTCGGGATAATCTGGACGCCCCGTCCTGCACGCCCGTGATGTTGCCGCCCGCGATGTTGCCGCGCGGGGCGTTATGTATTTTCGCGTCTGTGGTGGCCGCGGCCACGATGGGGTCATCCCCCTAGGCCAGCGACAGCCTGCAACTGCAATCCCGCAATTACCGCCTGCGCCAGGATCAGCCCGAGCCGACGTTGTTCAACACCGTCTGATCTGGAATTCAGCAGCACGGGAACCGATGCTCCTAGAACGATACTGGCCGTGCGCGCCTGCCCGTGCAGTTTCCAGCTTTTGACCGTTGCATTGCCGGATTCGATGTTCGGGAAAAGGATCAGATCGGCACGGCCCGCGACTTGCGAATTGGCCAGACCTTTGGCCTCGGCGGCAGCGCGCGAAATCGCGACATCATAGCCAAACGGCCCTTCGACGCACATGTTTCCTAATGTGCCGCCGCGCGACTCTTCGGCCAATGCGGCCGCATCTGTCGTCGCGGGCTGCCGGGGTGACACCTTTTCCGACGCGGCGATGGCCGCGATGCGCGGACGGGTGATGCCAAGGCCCGCAAACAGGGGCAGGCAATTCATCAAGATCGCACGTTTTTGCTCGAGGGTGGGCAGGGGGATGATGCCATTGTCTGTCGCCCCGATCAGCCGGTCCAGCGATGGCATTTCGGCCAGCGTCACGTTTGACAGGACGCTAGAATTGCGCAGCCCGGTTTCCTTGTTCACGACGGCCCTGAGGTAGGACGCGCTGTTGACGCTTCCTTTGACCAGTATGTCTGCCGAGCCGCCGCGCACTGCAGCGACTGCTTTGGTTGCGCAGTCATCCGGGTCCGCTGCGTCAATGACCTGCGCGATGCTGGACAAGGCAGCGGGCATTAGCCTGCGGATCTCGGGCGCGTCGCCAATCAGGATCGCATTGGAAATCTGTTTGCTTTGCGCCGCGTCCGCCAGGGCGTCCAAAACCCGGCTGTCATCTGCGCCGGCAACTACGACGCGCAGCGGTGGGCGCTTGGACATCTCGCGTTCCAGTTCATCAAAACTGCGGATCATCATTGAGTACCCTCCCCGATTGGCCCTACCGGCCAGGTCATCGCTTTTTCGATTCCCGCCATGACGCGCGCCGCGCCAGAGGCCAATGCCTCGCTTTCATGGCTGCCGGGATAGACATGAACCCGCGCCAGCGCCGAGCAACCGCAGGTCAACGCGCCGACAACCTTGCGCGATTGGGCCATGCCACCGGTCAGGATGATGCCATCGGGCTGGAAATCCAGCACCGCGGCCATCGCGCCGATGGCCTTTGTGATCTGGTACAGCATCGCCTCCCAAACCAAACTGGCTTTGGTGTCGCCGCCGGCGATCATGGCCTCGACCTGGCGCATGTCCTTGGTTCCGAGGTAGGCAAAGACGCCGCCGTTTCCGTAGAGCTTTTTCTTCAGCTCGCCTTCGGAATATTTGCCTGAATAACACAGCTCAATAAGCGGCATGATTGGCAGTCCGCCCGCACGTTCGGGCGAAAAGGGCGCGTTTTCCATGCGATTCGTGCTGTCCACAATGCGGCCATTCCTGATCGCGGCGATTGAGATACCCGCGCCCATATGGGCCACGACCGCATTCAACGTCTCGAACGGTTTGCCCAGCTCATCGGCCAGCCGCCGACCACAAGCCCGTATGTTCAGCGCGTGAACGAACGAAAATCGCGGGATTTCGGGAAAGCCGGAAACGCGGGCCACCTCGGGCAGTTCGTCCACCGAAACAGGATCGACAATGAAGGCGCGTGCGCCGTGCTGCTTGGCGATGGCATGCGCCAGCGGCGCGCCAAGGTTTGAGGCGTGTCGGTAAACGGGGGTGTGCAGCGCAAAATCGACCAACGACTGGTTCACCGCGATGACACCCGCCGGAACCGGGCTAAGCATTCCGCCCCGCCCGGCAACAGCAGCCAGTGTGACCCCACCGGGCATTGCGGACAGAAAATCTGAAATCGCCTTAGCGCGAAAATCCAGCTGGTCCGCGATTTTTTCAAACCCGGCCATTCTTTTTTCGTCATGCTCGACGGTCGTCTCGACGACACATATCACGGCGCCCTCGTCGGTGTGAAACAGCCCCAGCCGGGTCGTTGTCGTGCCCGGATTGATAGTTAAGATCAGACCTTCGTTCGGCATGTCTCCACCTTGTTTGGGTGCGGGCACTGCGCAATGTGCGCGAGGTGCGAGCGGCGCATCTCAGGCTTTCAGCGACGTTTCACTCCTCATGAATTTGCAGATGCTAGCGAAATTTCTGTTGGGGTGATAACGATAGAAAATGCAGAGTTGATGAGTTTTAGGACTATTATGTCGTTTCGAAAAACTTACACGCCCAGCGTTCAGGAACTTCGGGCGTTGGTGTGGTGCGGCGATCTTGGGTCGGTGTCGCGTGCTGCCGATGCGCTGAATCTGACACAAAGTGCCGTTAGCCGGTCTATTCGCGCGCTGGAGGCGAGGCTGGGGGTGCAGCTGTTCCACCGGGCTCGTAAACGATTGCACCTGTCCGACGCCGGGCGCGCGATGGTGCATGATGCGCGGGATATTCTGGCGCGTCTGGACAGCTCGGCCAGGATGGTCATGGCCTTTGGCGGCGGCGGTGATGTACTGCGATTGGCGGTTCTGCCTACATTTGCGGCCACATGGTTGATTCCCAGATTGCCGGATTTCCTTGCGTCTCACCCCAATGTCTCCATTGATCTGGCGTCTGCGCTTCACCCGGTAGATTTCGAGGGAAGCCCTTTTGATGCGGCGGTGCAAAGGGCGGTGAGCGCCCGCAAAGATACGGAGATTATTCCTCTGTTAGAAGAATCTCTCATTATCGTCGCTGCGCCCAGTTTGGTCGCAGAGGGGCGGGATCTGACCGCCGAGGATTTGTCGCGCTATCCGCTCATTCAATTGGCGACGCGGCCAGAGCTTTGGAACGACTGGTTTGCAAGCGCGGGCATAGCGCGCTTGGACCGGATGCAGGGGCCACGGTTTCAGCATTTCGACATGGTGATTTCGGCGGCCCAAGCGGGTATGGGCATTGCCCTTTTGCCGGACATCTTTGCGCAGCCAGCGATTGCGTCCGGTGTGCTGCGCCAGCTGCATGGGCGGGCATTGCGCGGGCCGGCTCCCTACGCGCTGATTCGCCCGACATCGCGCGAGGCGAGTACAGCAATGGATGCATTTGCGGATTGGTTGCAATTGGCGGCCCGGCAGGGCTGAGGGCGCAGTCGAACGTGCAGGCCGCAGGCGTGTTTGTCCGGCGAGAGCCGATAGCAGACATGTTTCCAGCCGAGTGCGCGTACGTGCAAATCCTTGTGCGCGGATCGTCAAGACGCTGGCAAAAAACCACTGCAATCTGGTTTGACGAACACGATGTTTGCAGAGCGCCTGAGGCGAGTGTGGGCGAGCAATAAACAGCTCCGCTTGCCCCGTGTCATCTGGATGTGGTCAGAGCAAAAGAGTGAAACGTAACCATGCGGCCAAGCCCTGCACCAGATCCGTTTTGCAGGATCAGAGGCATCGGCAATCTCGATATTTCGACCGTCCTGTCGCCGCTGAGGAATTTTAAAATCGTTGTAAAACAGTGGCTTGGTATGTAGTTTATATGATTTCTCCGTCTGAAAACAAATATATTGTTAAAAATCCATTTTTCTGTATCGTCAACAAAATTACCGAGCTGGACAGGTTTGGTTGAAGCACAAAGGGTTGGAAACTTGTCGCTAGAATTAAGGTCAGTCAACGTTGCATTCGGGGGGTTCAAGGCCCTTCAGGATGTGACGATCTCCCTCAGTGAGGGCGAGATTGTTGGGCTCATCGGGCCCAACGGTGCCGGAAAAACGACATGTGTCAACGTGATGACCGGCTTTCAGGCTCCGACCTCGGGCACGGTGTTTCTAAATGGCGAGAACATCGGCAGCAGTGCCCCGTTCAAAATCCGCCGCCACGGACTGGCCCGCACGTTTCAGGCCGGGCGGTTGTTCACCGGGCTTGATCTTCTGGACAATCTTGCAGTCACCGGCGTTGGCATGGGCCGGTCGCGCCGCGCCTCTGAAGTCGAGGCGCAGAGGCTGCTCAAATGGTTCGGTCTGGAAGACATGGCCGGCAGTCTGGCCGCAGGTCTGCCCTATACTGATGAGCGCCGCGTTGCGATTGCCCGCTCGCTGATGTTCGAGCCGAAATATCTGCTTCTGGACGAACCTGCCGCCGGCATGTCCGCGAAAGAGGCCGCCGAGTTGTCAGATCTGATCAAGCGAATCGCCTCGGAGATGGGCACTGGTGTATTGTTGATCGAACATAATGTCGGGATGGTCCTGTCGACCTGTTCCAATGTCGTCGTTCTGGACGGCGGCAAGGTCATCGAAGAAGGCCCTCGCGATGTCATCCTGGGCAGCCACGCGGTGCGAGAAGCGTATTTGGGCGCCGATCAGGACGACATGATTGCAACCCACGACGAAGGGGCGAACTGATGTCAAAAATTGCGGTTCACGACCTTATTGTCAGTTTTGGCAAACTGATGGCGCTGCGCGAGGTGTCCTTTACCGTTGACGAAGGCGATCTGGTGTTTATCTCCGGCCCGAACGGCGCTGGCAAAAGCAGCCTGTTGCGAGCGATCGCGGGTGAAATTCAGCCGCGCAGGGGCCGCATTGAAATCGACGGCACCATCGTCACCGGCGCCGGGCCGGAGGTGATTGCGCGCATGGGTGTGTCCATGGTGCCAGAGGGGCGCCGCGTGTTTTCCACCCTGACCATCGAAGAAAATCTGATGCTGGGTACCGGAATGCGCCGCGACCGCGCCGCGATTGCCGCTGACCTTGAAGAAATCTACACCATGTTCCCGATCCTGAAGGAGCGGCGCACAACGTCGGCCGGTGCCTTGTCGGGGGGGCAGCAGCAGATGCTGGTCATCGGCCGCGCGATCATGACGAACCCCAAGATCGTTCTGGTGGACGAGCCGTCACTGGGCCTCGCGCCCAAGGTGGTCGATGAGGTTTACAATCAGCTTTGCACGCTTCGCAAGGAGCGTGGTCTGACGCTTGTGATCGTCGAGCAGAGCACCAGCCGTGCCGCCCGTGTGGGGGGCAAACTGATCCTGCTGAACAATGGCGAGATCACGGCGCAGGGCCGGGTCGAGGACTTCGCAGGCGATGATCTGATCTCTGGAGCCTATTTTGGAATGGAGAGCGCAGAATGAACCTGCAACTTGTCTTTGACGCCTTGGCCCTTGGGGGCATCTATGCAACCGCCGCCTTGGGCGTGGCGCTGATCTTTGGCGTGATGAAACTGGTCAATTTTGCACAGGGGCAGTTTCTGGCGTTCTGCGTGTTTGCCCTGATCGTTCCGTCCAAAGATGCCGTTGCCGTAATGGGCCTTGGCGCTGCACCGGCCTATGTGCTGATTCCGGTCATATTGCTGATCGGTGTGGGGCTGGCCGTCCTGTCCGAACTGCTGATCTTTCGCTACTTGCGCGATGCCGAGCCGGTGTCGCTGATGGTGGCCAGTTTTGCGCTGGGTATCGTCATTCAAAATCTGCTGCTGATGACGTACGGGGGGCGGCCCAAGGCCGTCAGCCTTTGGCCGAACCTAGGCAGGCCCGTTGATTTTCTGGGGGCTCAGGTGCCCCTGCTTCAGATCATCGTGATTTTTACCATCGTCCTGATGCTGATCCTTTTGTCCGCGGGCCTGAAATTTACCCGCATCGGGCTGGAAATGCGCGCCGCGGCAGAAAACTTTGGCATGGCCCGTCTGCTGGGTGTGCGCGCAAATCGGGTCATCATGATGGCTTTTGGTGTCTCGGGCATTCTGGCGGCGATGTTGGCGTTGATCTTTGTCGCCCAGACCGGCGTTGCGGATGTCAGAATGGGCGGCTCCATCGTGCTGATCGCCTTTGTCGCAACCGTGCTTGGCGGCATGGGCAGCCTGCCGGGGGCAGTGTTGGCCGGATTGCTGCTGGGGGCGGTATCGACGCTGCTTCAGGCGTATTTGCCGATCGATCTGCGACCGTTCCGCGATGCCTTCCTCTATGGTCTCGTCATTGTTGTTCTGCTGGTCAGACCTCAAGGCCTTTTCACGCTCTCCAGCGTCAGCAATAGGATCTGAGCCATGTCTTCTGCACATAATCTCCACAAGGCGCGATTTCTGGGCGCTGTCGCCTCGCCAATCATCCTGATTGCCCTGCTATTTGTCGGTGTCATGCTGGTCTACCTGCTGGGGGACCGGTCACTGCAACGAACCGCTGCCGAGGCGCTGATTTATGTCACGCTCGTCGTGGGTTTCTGGATTTTTGTCGGCAATTCGGGCGTGATCAGTTTTGCCCACGCGGCATTTGCCCTGATCGGCGCCTATGTTTCGGGGTGGCTGACACTGCGGCCCATGATGAAGGGCACATTGCTGGAAGGGTTGCCGCAGTTTCTGCTGGACGCCGAATGGCATGTCCTGCCCGCAGCCCTGATGGGCGGTGTAGCGGCGATGCTGCTTGCGGCGATTTCCGGTGCCGCCATCCTCAGGCTCAGCGGGATTGCTGCATCGATTGCCTCGTTCGCCTTTCTGGCGATGATCAACACGATCTGGTCAAACTGGTCTGACGTGACGGGCGGAGCCTCAACGGTGGCAGGCTTGCCGCGTTACGTGGATATGTGGATTGCGCTGGCATGGGCCGCAGTCGCGATCATTGCGGCGGCAGCGTATAGTCTTTCGGGGTCCGGGCTGGCCCTCAGGGCGTCCCGCGAAGACGAGGTCGCAGCGCAAGCCTCTGCCGTGGACCAGTACCGCCACCGGCTGCTGGCCTATACGATCAGCGCGTTTTTCTGCGGGGTGGCCGGCGCTTTGTTCGCCCACTTCCTCGGCATCCTGAATGTCGACAGCTTTTACCTGCCCATGACATTCCTGATGCTCGCAATGTTGGTCGTCGGGGGGATCGGCAGCCTGTCAGGTGCGGTTGTCGGGGTGATCGCGATTTCGGTCTGCGTCGAAATTCTCAAGGAAATGGAGCGCGGCATAACGATTCTCGAACATGATATCGCGCTTCCTGCGGGATCAAAGGAAGTGCTGATCGGGGTCATCATGATTTTGATCTTCATGTTCCGGCCATCGGGGCTGCTGGCGGGCAAGGACATAAAGCCGCCTGCAAAATGGCTGACAAAATTTACCAGATAGAGACCAAAAACAATTCAACAGGGGAGAAACTAAAATGAAAATCAGTACAATCGCCGGACTGACCATGGCAGGCCAACTGCTGCTATCGGGGGCCGCGATGGCCGAGGATATTACCATCGGTTTTGCGATCGCAAAATCCGGCTGGCTTGAGGCATATGATACACCTGCCGTCAAAGCCGCCAAGATTCGCATCGACGAAATCAACGCGGCTGGCGGCCTTCTGGGCAAACAGATCAAGTACATCGAGGCCGACACACGCGCAGACCGCGCAGAAGCGTCGATGGCCGCCCTTGATCTGATAGATCAGGACGTGGATATGATGATCGTTTCCTGCGATTACGACTATGGCGCACCCGCCGCCTTGGTTGCGGAAAGTGAAGGACTGAATTCCTTCTTCTTGTGTGCAGAGGACGTCAAGGCAGGCATTCAGGGCGTCGGTCCCAATAGCTTCTCCGCATCAGTTCTGGGCGCGGTTCAGGGCGCAACAGTTGGCGAATGGTCCTACAACAACCGCGATGTGCGCACTGCCTTTGTTCTGGAAGATTCGTTCAACGAATACAACAAGTCGATCTGCACCGGCTTTGAGTGGATGTTCCCGCAGTTGGACGGCGCGGAAATTATCGGCAAGGATACCTTCCAGGCCGATGATGCCTCGATCGCCGGCCAAATCAGCCGGATCAAGGCGCTGCCCGAAGAGCCGGACGCGATCATGCTCTGCTCGACCATGCCGGGCGCTGCTGCGGCGCTGCGCCAGATCCGCGCGTCGGGAATCGAATCCGCGATCCTGAACGGCTCGGCTGTCGATGGCTCCTACTGGCTGGATGCCGTGCCGAACCTGTCAAACTTCTACGTGCCGGTTCAGGGCTCAATCTATGGCGACGATCCGCGCCCCGAAGTGGAGGCATTCAACGTCGCCTATGAGGAAGTGACCGGCGGCCGCCCGTCCAGCCAATATGTCTACCCCGGTTACGTGTTGATCGACCTGTGGGCCAAGGCCGTCGAGCGGGCGGGAACCACCGACGCAGACGCAGTGACCGCCGAGTTGGAAAAGATGGACCAGGAAGCGACCATTTTCGGCCCGCGCACGTTTACCAATGAGCTGCACCACCAGAACGCGACCCTCTATCAGATCATCGAGATCACAGATAGCAAACCGGCCCGCATTGATGAGTGGACAATCTCCAAGAACATTCCGCTTGATGTTCTGCTCGCTCAATAACTTTCGACCCCTCGCCTGATATTCATCGGGCGAGGGTGGCGGGGGCCCTCTTGGTCCCTGCCGCAAGTTTTTTGCCCAAAGCGATTAAATGAATATATAATCATAAGATCAGTATGGAGGGAGCCGTGCGCAAAGTCGAAGAAACGCCCGTCTCAGCCGTTGACATCGCAACGCGGCTGCAAAACGGCAGCTTGTGCCCCGTCGCGCTGGCCGAGGCTACCTTTGATCGTATCCGAGCCTCCGATCCTGCTATTTTCACCGACCTGCTGGAAGACCGCGCGCTGAGTGAGGCGCAGGCGTCCAAGCAAAGACGTGCCGAAAACAAACCACTGAGCCAGTGGGACGGCATGCCGATCGCCTGGAAAGACCTTTTTGATATCAAAGGGCGCGTCACGACCGCTGGGTCGGCCGTGTTCGGGTCCAACGCACCTGCCGCCAGCGATGCAGGCGTCGTGGCAAATGCCGCCCGGGCCGGTCTGGTGTCGATCGGGTGCCTCAACATGAGCGAATTCGCCTATTCAGGGCTTGGCCTGAACCCACATTTTGGAACCCCCGAAAACCCGCATGGCACCGGCCCGGCGCGCATCCCCGGCGGATCTTCCTCGGGCTGCGGCGTTGCGGTTGCGCGTGGATTGGTGCCGCTGGCCATCGGCAGCGATACCGGCGGATCTGTGCGTATTCCTGCCGCTCTAAACGGTGTGGTGGGCTACAAGGGGTCCAGCGCCGCGTTTCCCAAAGGCGGCGTTTTCCCCCTGTCCGAGACGTTCGATACGCTCGGCCCGCTGGCCGCTGATGTCGGTAGCTGCATCGGCGTCGCCCACATTCTGAACGGGCGCTATGTCGCTATGCCCAAGGCAACGCCGATCAGCGCGCTGGAATTTCTGATCCCAACCAACATCGTTTTTGACGGCGTACAGGATGCCGTGCTTCAGAATTTCGAGGCCTGCGTGCGCGCGCTTGAAGCGGCAGGCGCCAGCGTCACCCGCGGGGTTTGCGCTGAATTCGACGACATAGTTGCGCTGTCCCAGCACGGCTATATGGTCGGCCCCGAGGCGTTGAATTTGCATTGGGACCTCGTGCATTCGCAGGATGCAGCCCGGATGGACCCCCGAATTCTGGCGCGAATTCTGGATGCCGGAAACATGTCGGCGCGCGATTTGATCGTGATCCAAAAGGCGCGCAAACAGCTGATGGAGAAAAACCGCCAAATTCTTGGCGACCGGATTGCATTGTTCCCCACCACCGCGATCACCGCGCCTGAAATTGAACCGCTGGTGCAGGATGACGATTTGTATCTGCGCACCAACCGGTTGATGCTGCGAAACACCGCGCTTGGCAGTTTTCTGGATTGGTGCGGCGTCGCCCTGCCAGGTGGCACAGATAAAAACCGGCTGCCCACCAGCATTTTGATGTCGATGTCTGGCGGTCGCGAAAGCGATCTGCTGGCTGCGGCCCTAGCGGTTGAAAACGTAATACCCAACACCCTTACCCATCGTCCATAGGAGGAACGAGACATGGCTAAAACTATCATTTGCGGCTTCGGCACTGACATCGATTCAGTGGCAGGTCAGATCGGATCATATGGCGGGGGCGACAGCCCGTCTGACATCCAGCGCGGCGTGTGGGCGTCCGAAGTCGGCGTTCCGCGCCTTCTGCGCCTGTTCAAGAAATACGACATGCGCACCTCGTTTTTCATCCCCGGTCATAGCATGGAAACGTTCCCCGACATTGCCAAGATGGTCGTCGATCACGGTCACGAGGTGGGCGCGCATGGGTATTTGCACGAAAACCCCATCGCAATGACCCGCGCCCAGGAAGAAGCGGTGATGGCGAAGTCTGTCGACCTTATCGAAAAGCTCACAGGCCAGACACCGCGCGGCTATGTTGCCCCTTGGTGGGAGATGTCGGAATCGACGCCTGAGATTCTGGCCAAATACGGCTTCACCTATGATCACAGCCAGGGCTACCGCGACTTCCAGCCGTTCTATTCGCGTGTTGGGGATGAGTGGAACCTGATCGACTATTCCAAGACGGCTGAAGAGTGGATGCATCCCATGAAGCACGGCAAAGAGATCGATCTGGTCGAAATCGGCGCCAATTGGTACATGGACGACCTGCCGCCGATGATGTTCATGAAGAACAACCCCAACAGCCACGGTTTCGTCAATCCGCGCGATATCGAAGAGCTGTGGCGCGATCAGTTCGACTGGGTTTACCGCAACATGGATTATGCCGTGTACCCGTTCACCATCCACCCCGATGTGTCCGGGCGCCCGCAGGTTTTGATGATGCTTGAGCGGCTGATAGACTACATCAACGGCCATGAGGGCGTCGTTTGGATGCCGTTCGAGGATATCGCCGCAGATTTCCGCAAACGCTTCCCGTTTGAGGGTGGCAAGCGGCCCGAAGTGATCTGAAACTCTTGGTCCCGGCGGCGCGGCTGTCGGGGCCACCCTTAAGGAGGTGCGTTATGTGTAGTGCTTGCGGAAACCCGGCGGCTCCCGGACATTGGGCAGAGGCCGGCGCGCAGAGGGGCGGAAGCCGCCTGAGGGCGCTGTTTCATCGCGTATCGATCTTGCAGCATGTGCTCAAGCCTTATGGGTTTACGGCGCATGCCAATGGCATGATCCCGCAAATTCAGCTGACCGGGCCGGGCGGTGTCAG
>RCMY010003973.1_pt1 | contig 12931 bp, 12 predicted proteins | sample 2041341 | NCBI WGS metagenome assembly RCMY01 (sample SAMN09708234, study PRJNA481090) | Marine sediment metagenome, whole genome shotgun sequencing project. | reverse complement strand
GAGGCTGCGCCATAACGATGTTGATAATATCTTGCTGTCTGAGACTTAACTGCATTACTTTAATCCTGTAATGAATCCAAATTAATCCTATCATGAATGATAGGCAGATCAAGAAAAATGAGGGGATTTGTAAAAGCTTATGGTTTATTTAAGTTATGAGACAATAAAATGGGACAGTTTTAGAGGTGTTTTGAGGGATAAAAAGAACAGAGCGACATTTGTTCTCTGAAAATCAAGGGGGCGTCTTTTTTATACCTTTATGGATAGACATCAAGCTTAAATAAAGGTCGGCTATTTTTCATACTTTACTTATTCAAGGAAGGATCAAAATCTATGATTGTCCAACGAACAATACGATTTAGCTGGTTTCTTAAAATCGACGGTGGAAATATTTTATTTTACATTGCCTATGGCTATCTTGTCTGTGCTCTACATTTAATTTTCGGTATAGATTACCTGGCATTTCCTATTTCCGAAATCAATGTTTTGGGAATTGCTGTCGCTATTTTGCTGGGTTTTCGCAACAATGAGGCATATAACCGATATTGGGAAGCCCGGACGGCCTGGGGAGATTTGACAAATGCTTCTCGCAATTTCGCCGCTCAAATAACTCAATATGTCCAACCTCCGCAAAAGCAGGGACAAGCATCCCCAGATGTGACAGGCATTCACAGTGAACTCATTTATCGCCATCTGGCATTTCTCAATGTCCTGCGCTTGCAATTGCGGCAGGAAGTATCCTGGGAAGAGCTGAAACCGTTCTTATCCGACCAAGAATTTCAGGCATTGAGCAAGGCAGTAAACAAAGCGACGCTGTTGAATCAGTGGCAATCTCGACGATTACAGGAATTATATCGGTCTGGATGGATTGAACGACAAGCCTATATCTTTGGACTCATGGAGTCGATTAAAGCGTTTTTTGCAGCTCAAGGGGCTTGCGAACGAATTAAAACCACACCATTACCCCGGCAATACGGCTTTTTTACTAAAACCTTTGTATGGGTATTTGTATTGCTACTTCCATTTGGGATTGTTGAGCAACTCGGATGGGGAACACTGCCCATTTATGTAGTATTGGCTACGATTTTTACAGTTACAGAACGTATTGGAAGCCGAACCGAAGAACCATTCTCGCGAGAAGTTGAAGATGTCGCGATGTCAGCTATTTGCCGAAATATTGAGATTGATCTGCGGCAGCAACTTGGTGAGAACGCTGTTCCTCCTCCGTTGAAACCTCAAGATGGTGTATTGATGTAGGGTATTTTTGTCGTTTATTTTCCGGCGCTCCGAACCGTTGAGTCTGTGATATTTGTACTAGTTAAATCAAGATCCGTCAGCTAGTTTAATTCATTTTATCAAGCGCTTGATTGTTTAACTCTGTACCCAAGGTAATTTAGCGGCTTTCCAACCTGAAGTCGAGCCGCGATGACCGGCTTCATTCTTGTCACCTTCAAAACCTTCGAGAACATTGTAGCAATCTGTAAAGCTTGACTGTGTCGCTATCGTGGCAGCATGGCTTGAACGCGCGCCACTGCGGCAAATAAACATGACAGTGTCGTCTTTGTCTATTTTACTGGTTAGCTGTTGGAGAAAATCAGCATTTGGTTCCATATCGGGATAAGTTCGCAACTCAATCTCGACGGCACCAGCGATTCGCCCAACCCAATCTAGTTCTGCATTTGAACGGACATCAACAATTTGAGCGTCTGGTACTTTTTGTAGTAACTTATGCGCCTCTGTAGGGAGTAAGGCACCACGATAAGGCAGGTTCATTTCCTTGCCACGTTGGCGTGCTCGTTCTAAAATTTCTGTTGAGGTTTCTTCCATTACTGTTTATCCGGTTGTTGTAAATAATACCTGTGGTTCGTCGATAAAATTAAATCTAAGCTAAATTGACAATGAGATAAAACCTTTTAGGCTAAGGCGTAAATTTCGAGCAATAGCGAGCTATTACCAGGATTTACAACAAGAAAGAGAAAGGTTTTATCCATCGGAAACTGGTTCATGAATGAACCGTAGCTCCATATTGTTATAATAAGTATGATAACTCATCATTAAGCATATATATCATAAAACTATGGAAAAAATCCGTGTATCCAAGCTGATGTCGGAACAAGGCATATGTTCTCGCCGTGAAGCTGATAAATTTATTGAGATGGGCTGGGTGTTTGTCGACAATGAGAGTGTTTCCCAATTGGGCACCAAGATTTATCCTACGCAAAAAATTACACTGAATAAAGCCGCGCAAGCGCAGCAACAAAAATTTGTAACTATTTTGTTGAACAAACCCATAGGCTACGTCTCGAGTCAGCCAGAACCTGGTTATCAGCCCGCTGTTAATTTGGTTAATCAAGCATCGCAATTCATCGACAAGCGTTTCTCGCAACGTTTTAGCCTGTCAGACCTGAAAAACTTAGCGCCGGCGGGACGACTAGACATTGATTCGCAAGGATTGTTGGTTCTGACGCAAGATGGCCGTATCGCAAAGCAATTGATTGGTGCAGATTCAAAAATTGGGAAAGAATACCTGGTGCGGGTGGAGGGATCATTACCAAAAGAAAGACTGGCATTATTAAATCATGGGCTAAGTTTGGATGGCAGTCGACTAAAGCGTGCGGAAGTCAGATGGCAAAATCAGGACCAATTACAATTTATCTTACATGAAGGCAAAAAACGCCAGATTCGTCGCATGTGTGATTTGGTTAACTTGGAAGTGATCGGATTAAAACGAGTGCGTATTGGCAAAATAAAGCTGGGTAATTTACCGGAGGGAATGTGGCGTTATTTGCGGGTGGACGAGTATTTTTGATAGTGTTTTTTTGCTGAATATGAAGTAAGATCGTCAGATGTATCAGCGTTTGCACGTCATTCTCCAAATTTCCTCTTATAAACTCATGCAGTATTATGAAGGTGATGTTGATTCGGTAGTGGCCAAAACCACGGATGGTCGCGTCATAAAATTCCCGGCTAATATTTTACGTTCAGTGGTGCAGAACCATGGTGTTTATGGGACCTTTGAACTGGTCTTTGATAAGAACCATAAGTTTGTGTCCATTTGCCGTGTGAGCGATTAATTGCTACAAATCCAATCCCTGCTTTCATTGTCCAGAAACGTGCGTTAAACTTTCTGACCATCAAGACTTCTTTAGATTCCAATTCAATAAGATCAAACCAATGGCCCAATACGTAATGTCTATGCTCCGCGTGAGCAAAACAGTTCCTCCTAAGCGTCAAATTATTAAAGATATTTCACTCAGTTTTTTCCCCGGCGCAAAAATTGGTTTGTTGGGGCTGAATGGTTCTGGTAAATCGACAGTGCTAAGAATTATGGCTGATGTGGATAAGGAGTTTGACGGTGAGGTGCAGCGTTTACCTAATATTCGCATCGGTTATCTGCCGCAAGAGCCACAACTGAACCCTGAGCATACTGTGCGCCAAGAAGTGGAAGAAGCACTGGGCGAAGTGATGCAGGCACAGGGCAAGCTAGATGAAGTGTATGCCGCTTACGCCGAGGAGGACGCTGATTTTGATGCCTTGGCCGAAGAACAGGCGCGCTTGGAGGCGATTATTTCTACATCTGGCAGTGATGCTGAACACCAGATGGAGATCGCCGCCGATGCGCTGCGTTTGCCACCTTGGGATGCGGTGATTGACAAACTGTCCGGTGGTGAAAAGCGTCGTGTGGCGCTGTGTAAGTTGCTATTGGAAAAACCGGACATGCTGCTGCTGGATGAGCCGACTAACCATTTGGATGCAGAATCTGTCGAGTGGTTGGAACAATTTTTAGTGCGTTTTCCGGGCACCGTGGTGGCCGTCACCCATGATCGTTATTTCCTAGACAATGCCGCCGAATGGATACTGGAGCTGGATAGGGGTCGTGGTATTCCGTGGAAAGGTAACTACTCAAGCTGGTTGGAACAGAAAGAAGCGCGGCTAGAGCAAGAAAACAAGCAGGTTGACGCGCATATGAAGGCGATGAAGCAGGAGCTGGAATGGGTGCGACAAAACCCGAAAGGCCGTCAGACAAAATCCAAGGCGCGTCTGGCTCGCTTTGATGAGCTGAATTCGCAAGATTATCAAAAGCGTAACGAAACTCAGGAAATTTTCATCCCGGTTGGTGAACGACTGGGTAATGAAGTCATCGAGTTTAACGACGTATCCAAAGCCTATGGCGACCGACTGCTTATCGACAACTTAAGCTTTAAAGTCCCACCGGGTGCTATCGTCGGTATCATTGGGCCGAATGGAGCGGGTAAATCCACCTTGTTCAAAATGATCACCGGCAAAGAGCAACCCGATAGCGGCGAAGCAAAAATCGGCCCCACCGTCAAAATCGCCCATGTCGATCAAGCCCGGGATTCGCTGGAAAATGACAAAACCGTTTTCGCCGCCATCTCTAGTGGTAACGACATCCTCACCGTCGGCAAATACACCACCCCGGCACGTGCGTACCTTGGTCGCTTCAACTTTAAAGGCGGCGACCAACAAAAAATCATCGGTCAACTTTCCGGCGGTGAACGCGGACGTTTTCATTTGGCACAAACACTCATCTCCGGCGGCAATGTGCTACTGCTGGATGAGCCATCCAACGATCTTGACGTAGAAACGCTGAGGGCGTTAGAAGATGCCTTGCTGGAATTTGCGGGCTGCGTGCTAGTTATTTCGCATGACCGCTGGTTCCTGGATCGTATCGCCACCCACATCCTCGCCGCCGAAGGCGAATCACAATGGAACTTCTTCAACGGTAATTATCAGGAATACGAAGCCGATAAGCGGAAGCGTTTGGGTGAAGAAGGCGCGAAACCGAAGCGGATTCGGTATAAGCCGATTAGTCGGTGATCACCACAACACTCCCGATGGAGATTGGAAATCATGTCAACTGAATCAGTTACCCAAGAAAATTACCCCATTGGAATAAAAGCTGTCGCGCCGTGGCGTGTGCAAGCAGTCGATGTGTTGCCGGACTATTGTTTTTCTGTCGCTTGTAACGATGGTACGGCTGGTGTGGCAGATATGTCGCGTCTAGTTTCAAGCGAACAAACCGGTATCTTTGAGGCGCTTCAAGATAAAAGCTTATTTAACCAAGTTCGAGTGGAATTCGGTGTGCTTACTTGGCCTAATGGCGCTGATCTTGATCCAGAATGGATGCATGAAGAAATTGGGAGAAATATAACATGGCGTGTCCGGCATAGATACTCGTAATTCACGACTGCTCCTATTTTGTTAAAACACCGGTGGGTGGTCTTCCGCAACGCTAGTTTTGAGAATGATAGCGTTAAAATCAATGTTACGTATTTTCACAAGCCCATGTCGCCCAGCACCGAAGTGAAGACCATTTAAGGGATCTCAAGAATGACGGATACTTTAAAGCAGACTGGCAGTAAGGATCTGACCGCCTCTCAGGTAGATCGACAGAATATCCTCAATAATCCCTATGTATTGACTGAGTTAGAACAGGCAAGCAAAGCTCAAGGCATTGAATTTGAAGATAAAGTGCTTCTCACTAAGGAGCAAGTGGTACTTTTCTTTGAGGTGACACCCCGCACGATTGAGAAAAACCTGGAAAAATTTGGTGAAGAATTACGCCAAAATGGTTACGAGGTAATACGCGGTAACCGATTGAAAGAAATAAAAGAAGCTATAGAAGCCCAGGGTGGTAACGAAACAGATTTCGGTACCAATACTTTGTATTTGACTGTATTTACTATAGCTGTTCAAAGTTAGAATTATTTTAGCTTAGATCAAACTTTATTAAAAAGCAGCTAAGCTTTTAATATTTAATAACTAGCCTCCTTGCAGCACTGCCTTGCCATACCTCCATTTGGCGGGGCTTTTATTTTGGCCGCTAAAATAAAGTCCCCGCACGTTTTTACAAGATAACGATTTGTTCAGCATTTCCTTAACCCAAAAGTTAGTCATCAAGCGATGATTGATAACTAATTTGGCGCTCCTTAAGCAGTATTTTTTCATATAGGGTAATAATTTTCTCTTCACCATATGACTGTATGTAATGGTTATATTTTGGCCCTGAATTCATTTCCAATAGGTAATATTCGCCTTGGGTGTTTTTAATAATATCGAATCCCACATAATTTAAACCTGGTAATGCTAGTGCGGGTTGAATGAATTTTGTCAGTCTTGCTAATTCTTCCAGGTTGTCGATATGCAGTGCATGCCCTTTATCGGTATCCCAGTAGCGAGTACCAAATTCTTGATTTCCTGATACACGTTGATAGCATAAGAGTAGTTCCCCACGGAAAAATACGGCGCGGAACTCTTGTTTAGGTTGGATATATTCTTGAGCGAGAGCAATGTAGTCATAACTACAGCTATTTCGATTAAAAATTTCGATAAGTGCGGTGGCTACCATTTTTCTCTCTTGACATAAGAAAACATTAACCCCCAGTGCACCCCGGTTTCTTTTGATGACGACGGGGTAGCCAAATGTCTGTTCTATTTTATTGATAATGGTGTCTTGTGAGGGATAGTTTACATATTTCTGATATTGATCATGGGTGTTGAAATCGAGAAAGCCGATAGTCTTCGGCATGGCTATTTGTTTGTGAAGTAGTTGATACGTGTGTTCCTTATCTTTGCAAATGGCAGCGATGGCTTCGGTGTTAAATGGTGTGCGATTTTGTTGAAATAATAGACCTTCGCCTAATGTGACTTTGATGAAATTTTTTTCATCGTCAAGATTTTCGTACGTGATCTGTTGATTGTTGCAGGCTTGAGTTAAACATTTGATATGTACTTCCATTTCTTGATTCCAATGTTATTAAGTTTATTATTTTATGCTGGGCGCGACCAGTATTTCTTGAGTTTCCCGAGAGACCTGAAATCAGAATTGACTAACTTCTTTTTCCGAGCCAGTATATGATTTCTTTGTCAGGTTCAAGTCGTTAATTGCAATTTATTCAGGAGAACATAAATGAAACTCAAGATAATAAATGGACTTGTCTAGCCCGCATATTTCAACAGTACGTTAGAATATTTTCTGCAGCCCTTGCTATTATTACTTTTCAGAAAGTCTCTAAGATATACAGTTTGTAACCTAGCTTCACTTGATGGTTTTTAACTTGTTCTATGCTTAATTGAGAGCACATGCTCTCTTTACTGCAGAATAACTGCGGCTTCGGTCGCGAGCACACTCAAATAAACATAGTCCAGCGTTTTAAATTCCACCAACTCGTGAAATATGCAGGCTAGTCGTTTTGCTTTGTTTTGTATTGAGTGTGGTTTGATATTGCTTAGCACGATGGCAACGGGGTATGAAAGCGATACTCTTGGTTTTCTGGTATGTCTGGAAGGTAATTTTATGATTGTAGGCGCGCAAAATACGCCATTCTTTAGTGCTATGGGGGGATGTCCTTTATTAAGAGATGTGAAAGAGAGTTTTTATAACCTGTTTTCTAAGTCTGATATGCTGGCAGTTGTTCTTCGGTTGAATAAAGCGTGATGGCATTTTGCTCCAGTAGATAATTGCCAAAATCTTTTGTATTTAGAGGGCGAGAAAAATAGTAACCTTGCCCTGCTTTGCACCCTAGGCTCTTCAAAAAAGAAAGTTGCTCGGCATTTTCTATACCTTCGCCCACTACGTCAAGATCCAAGCCCGCGCTCATCATAACCATTGCTTTGACAAGCTGTGCATCTTTTTTATTTGTTGTTGCATCGTTAACAAAAGATTTGTCAATCTTTAGTGTGGTAATTGGAAAGTGTTTAAGGTAGCTTAGCGAGGAATAACCCGTACCAAAGTCATCTAACGAAATTCCTAAGCCCAAATCGCGTATTTGATTAAGTGTGTCAACAGTTTCGGAGGTGCCATCCATTAGTAGACTTTCTGTTATCTCAATTTGGAACATGCCGGGTTTTAGCTGTGCTTCTGTTGATGCTTTTTTAAGAAGGCTGACGATACTCTGCTCTTTATCTATACACTGACGACTTGAAATATTGACGGCAACCTTTAATAGCTGTTTGCTATTTTTATTCCATTCAGATGCCTGGTTGGCTGCTGTCATGACAACCCATTCTCCTATCGGAATAATCAATCCTGTGTCTTCAGCAATATTAATAAATTTATCTGGGCTAACAAGACCCATTGTTGGGTGCTGCCAGCGAATTAAAGCCTCTGCACCAAGAATAAGCCCTGTCCCCAAGTCAATAACAGGTTGATAATGAAGGTGAAATTGTTGATCGCTAAGTGCTTTACGCAATTCCTGCTCTATGGTCATACGTTCCATTACTGCATGGTTCATTTCTTGCTGATAAAATTTAAAATTATTACGGCCTAGTTTCTTGCTTTGATACATGGCAGTATCTGCATGTTTCATTAGCGTTTCAACATCATTCCCATCATGTGGGTAAAGTGCAATACCAATGCTTGTGGTTGTAAATGTTTCAGAGCTGCTATTTAGATTAACCGGTATAGAAATGTTGGACAATATTTTTTTAGAAACAACCTCAACGTCAAAAACATTTTTAATATCATTTAATATGACGACAAATTCATCGTCTCCTAATCGTGATACCACATCTGATTCTCTTACAGTTTCCTTTAGGCGTGATGCTATTTCTATAAGTAAACTATCACCAGCGTTGTGTCCCAATGTGTCATTAATCAGCTTAAACCTATCTAAATCAATAAAGAGCACTGCTACATTTGAATTTGTTCGTTTTGCAGTCTTTAAATCATGAGACAGCTGGTCTATACACATTTTGCGATTCGGCAGATTGGTTAAAGCATCATAATTGGTCTGGCGCCAGATATCATCTTCATATTGTTTGCGTTCTGTAATATCGGTAAACATTGCAATATATTGTTGGACCGTACCACTGTTGTCTCGGACGACGTTGATGTTTAACCATATTAGATAATATTCGCCGCATGTCTTCTTATTCCATACTTCACCTTCCCAAAAAGAGCTTTGTTGAAGTGCATCTAAAACAAAACTAGAAGAATGTTTACTCTTTAGATTGCAACTCAAATAAAGGAAATTTTTCTCTAAAATATCTTCTTGATTGTAGCCAGACACATTAGTGAATGCCGGGTTTACCATTTGTATTTGCATATTAGCGCCAGCAATCATGATTGCTTCCTTGGCATTTTCAAATACAGCAGAAGAAAGATGCAATGCAGATTCAAATTTTATTCGTTCACTAATTAATCGATTAAAGGTATGAGCCATTACACCAATTTCATCTTTTCCTGTGACAGTCAACTGATTGTCGAAATTCTTTTCTTGAAACATCGTCTTCATATTTTCGGAAATATTTTTTAGCTCTCCAATCAATCGTTTCATGAGAAATAAACCAAAAACAAAAGAAAACAGAAGTGTGGCCAGTGTTATTGTGGAATAGGCGACTAACAAATAAACAGCATTTTGTGTATTTTTTACAGTCAGTTTAAAAATTTCTTCTTTAACTTGGCTATTGACTTGTTTTATTAGGTCAATGCGTTTTGTGGCGTTCTTCCACCATCTGGAGGAATTAATATCAGACCACCCTTTGCGTAAATATGTAATTGAATGCAGCGCCAAGGAGTCATCTACCCGCACAAGTTTGTCAATTTGATTAATTGAGTAACCTTCTTGGAGATATATGGATGTTTCATCAATAAGGTCGAAATAATGACCCAGTGTTTCATCAATTATTTCTAGATGCGAGAGATCTTCTTGAGTTATACCCGGCAGGGCCTTGTAACGGTCAATAACATTTTTCACATTTAGCCGTACTTGTTGAAAATGCTCAAGATATGATTTTTCACCGCGAATCACGTAATTTTTGAAATTGTGAATAAGTCCTCCATAACCTATCAAGGCATGCAGTTCATTCAGAAGCTCATTTCGTTCAACTTTGTTAAGGGTTGCATTGCGGAACTTATCTACCTCAAGGTTAACCGGGTGAGATAGTACTTGCCGCAATAGATCTCGATACTTGCCAGGTGCTTTTATATAGAATTTTTTTATAAAACTGTCCTGAGCTTCAATATAAGCGATTATCTTGCGAAAGTATTTAAAATCCATTTCCCCTGATGCAGAAACCTTCATTAGAGTGGCTCGTTCTTGACCGGCGCGTTCATTCAGCCAAAGTAGGTTGGTATAAGCGTCGCCCAACTGTGCTATTTTGTTATCATTTGTTAATTTAGAAAAATGCTGAATAAAGCTTATAGCATGTGAATTCAAAGCAGAATAGTCATTAAGTAAATTCTCGAATTTGTTTTCGTCAATGGCAGCACGGACTGTCGGCAACTGTATTATTAGTTTATTCAACGCTATAAGCTCATTATTTGCTAATGAGCTCAATTGATTGATATCAAAAGACTCTATTTTCTGAGTAAAAACATAAAGTGCTTTATCAGTCAATTTACGCTGAGAATATATTTCTTTTTTTAAATATAAAAAGTCTTGATTGATTAAATTGGTACTAACCCCACGTTCTTTTTGTAACTCATAAATTAGATCATCAAGACTATAAGCAAGAGATAGGAAGCTTTGAGTATTTATACTATTATTATATTGCTGATATTTCTCAGAAACACCAGAGATCGCAAAGAAAAGGATAGAAACCATAGGGATAGCTATAAAAATTAATAGCTTATCTCGGATTCCTAAATTATTTAACCGCTGTAAAAAATTAAAATGCATATTTAATACCGAATATGTGATTTTTACGTTATTAATAATTCTCATGAATAAACGTTAATATGCTAGGTACATATTAGAGTGAGAGTGTATTAACGTATTGAAAGAGCAATGACTGAGTAACATAACTTATAGATTTTTATGACTATTACGGCTAGATTCACTTTAACCTTAACCATATATTTTCGATTTCTATATACCTTACCTTGCCAATTTATCGATAAAATAAAAGAATATTTTGTCAACTAACTCTTAAATATTTGTAAAAGAGTGGATATATAATTGCAAGAACGATTCTATGCTGTGAAAAATTAGGGTTATTTTATAGAACTATAATATTACTGGATTGGACAGCATGCTTTAAAAAGCATCGCTCCTATTTAGTGTATTGTGATTCGAGATTTCGAAAGTTATTTTAAGCGAGCGATATGAAAGAAATTGTTGAAGCGTTACATAAATTTCGTGATGATCGTGATTGGGCGCAGTTTCATAATTCAAAAGATCTTGCTTTGGCACTGAATATTGAAGCAGGCGAACTTTTGGAAGTTTTTCTCTGGAAGTCCTCTGAGCAGGCTGATACGAATAAAGTGAAGGAGGAGCTTGCGGATGTTTTTACGTTCGCTTTCTTGCTGGCGGATAAGTATAATTTTGATATTAAACAAATCATGCTTGAGAAGATCGAACAGAATGCCCTGAAGTATCCGGTATCAAAATCAAAAGGTATCGCTAAAAAATACACCGAGTTATAAGAAGGTTGTTGGTATGCAAATAAAGGTTATTTTGTCGTTAGTCGCCATAGTGAGGTGAGTTCTGCTGCACGAGCTGTGTGCAGTGGGTCGTTGGCATCAAAAACACGCGGGTGTTGCGGCTTCATATCAGATTTTCCAATAATCTGTAAACTGGCGTTGTCTATCGCGGCAAGCAGTTCATCGTGAGTACGTAGCCCTAGGTGCTCAGCAATATCAGAGAGAATTAGCCAGCCTTCGCCACCGGGTAACAGGTGGGCCGAGAGTCTGTTGAGATATCCAAACAACATACGATTCTCCGGATCGTATATGCCATACTCAAGTGGTGAGCTAGGTCGTGCTGGAATCCATGGTGGATTGCATACAATCAATGAGGCTTGTCCTTCTGGAAAAAGGTCTGTTTGTACTAAATCAACCTGTTTGATGACACCTAATCGAGTTAAATTCTCACGGGCGCAGTTAATTGCTCGTTCATCATGATCAGTGGCAACAATACGCTGAATGCCCTGCTTTGCTAGCACGGCAGCCAGTATGCCCGTACCAGTACCGATATCAAATGCGACAGATTGTGCCTTGGTAGATTCGGGTAATTTGGTTTTGCTGACTAGCGCTACATATTCGTTACGAATGGGTGCAAATACACCGTAATGTGGATGAATATAGGCTCCTAATGCAGGAATATTCATACCATTCTTACGCCACTCGTAAGCACCGATCATTCCTAATAATTCACGTAATGATGCGATATATGGCTCTGCGCTTGACCCATAAACGTCGTCACAGGCTTGACGTGCATCAGGAGCGCGACGTAGTGGGATGCTGTGATCGGCGTCAAATGGCAATAGCAGCATACCCAAAGTCCGGGCGCGCTGTGATCGTGTGAGACGGTGGAGATGAAATGCTTCGGCTGGCGTTGAGGCTGTTTTCTTTGCTTTACGTTTTTGTGGTTTTTTATCGATACGGCGTATTACTGCGTAAAGTAATTGGCGTGCATTTTGGAAGTCGCCACGCCATAGCAACGCATTGCCCTCACTAGCCAGACGGAAGGCTGTATCAGCAGTCATACGATCATCGGCAATTAATACATGTTTCGGTGGCGGTGTTTTCTTTTCCGAACGCCAGCGAGCAGATTTCTCTTCGCCAGCTTCGTTCCATCTGATAACGGGATATTCGTTCATGGTGAAGGCCCGTTGGTTGATTTGAACGATTTAGAATAACATGAATGGGACGTTTAGGGACTTACAGGTGCTAAGTAATATTGTGGATTTCTTATTGCTTTTAGCAAATGAGTGTAGCAAATGAACTGTAATTGCTACAACAGAACCATTCAGGGTTGGCTATTCGTTGATTACTTTAAATATGCCAGCAGCTCCCGCTAATTGATAAATTTATTTTAATCATATAGTTACCTTTTAATATAATAATATTTTTTGTGTTTTTTTGAATGAATTTAGGCCTCGCCTACTAAATACGAGCAAAATACTTACACAGTTATGACTTTGTTCTTCACAGGAATACAAGCACTTGCAAGCGTTGAATCCTTAG
>RCMY010003972.1_pt1 | contig 12932 bp, 7 predicted proteins | sample 2041341 | NCBI WGS metagenome assembly RCMY01 (sample SAMN09708234, study PRJNA481090) | Marine sediment metagenome, whole genome shotgun sequencing project. | reverse complement strand
TGGCAGGAGTATTAATCAAACAAAAAACCATTTAAGGTAATTACGAAATGAACAAAAAGAGTTTTATACTTACTATCGCAACAGGTCTTTTACTTGCCAACGGAGTTTTTGCAAGCAACCTAATTACGGAAAAGGATGAAAGGGTCATCAATTCCACTAACTATATAGAAGATGATGCAGATTACGAACTGGGTTTCGATACGGCCGATTATTTGCCGGAAGGTTTTAATCCCTATGAAACTTACGTCAATCTTGATGCCGTCGTCTTTATCGAAGATGAAGTGGCGGATGATGTGAAAACTAAAAAGCATCTACCTGCCAACTTTGACGCTTACGCGTATCCAACAAATGTTGCCGCTTTCAATTACATCGACCAAAACGATGATGTTGAATTGGATTTTGATACCCACGCGTATCTTCCGGAAGGCTTCGATGCCTATAAGGGAAATACGAAATAGGAAGTAAAAAGTAATACGTAAAACCTGCCTTGTCGGCAGGGTACGGAATTTTATTTGAATTAATCTGAACGGAACCTCCATTTGTAATGGGGGTTTTGTTGTTTAAAACAGCATTGGCACCACAAACTCGAACATCAGTACCAACAACCCGACGGAAATCAGGTTTAATACGATACCCGCCCGCGCCATTTGGTGCACCTTGATATGGCCGCTGGCAAATACGATGGCATTTGGCGGAGTGGCCATGGGCAGCATAAAGGCGCAACTACTGGCCATGGTCACGGGAATCAGTAAATAAAGGATGGGAATACCGAGTCCGATGGCGATACCGGCGACCACAGGTATAAGAAGGGCGGTCAAGGCTACATTGCTCATGAGTTCGGTCAAAAATAGCATCATGGTAATTAGCAGTATGGCGGTAAACAATACACTGACCTCGCTATCTGCTATTGCCCCCGAAACCACATCTACGATACCGCTGACCGACATGCCTTCGGCCAGGGCAAGTCCGCCTCCGAAAAGGATCAGTATGCCCCAAGCTAGTTTTTGCGTGTCTTTCCAGTTGATGATAAAATCCCCTTTCTTGAGATTGTAGGGAATGGAGAACATGGCAACGGCGGCCATCATGCTGATAATCGTATCGTTTAGTTGTAGTTCTGGAAATATTTCGTTGATGACTGTTCTGAAAATCCAAAGAAAAACAGTTATGCCGAATATGACGAGCACCATTTTTTCTTTTCCGACCATGGGCCCTAGTTTTTCCAATTCGTTATGTATGACGTCTTTTGACGCTGTAAATTTTAATTTTCCGCAGGGGTACATCCATTTCACAAGTACCAGATAAATGATCCAGATCAGTACCGTGGAAAAGGGTACTCCGATGACCATCCACTTTACAAAGGAAATTTCGATATTGTATTCATTTTCCAGTAGGCCGATCATTATTGAATTGGGTGGCGTACCTATAACAGTGGCAATTCCGCCCGCATTGGCTGCGAAAGCGATACCCAACATCACGCTGAGCGCAAAGTTTTTATCGCCCTTAGTAAATCCATCCTCGTCGTTTACGAGCAGTCCGATAACCGACATGGCGATGGGCAGCATGACCACTGCGGTCGCCGTATTACTGATCCACATACTCAAAGCAGCGGTGGCGATCATAAAACCGAGAACGACTTTGTTTGGGGTGGTACCCGTAATCTTTATGATGTTGAGGGCGATACGTTTGTGAAGGTTTACCTTTTCGAGTGCGAGGGCGAGGACAAAGCCACCGAAGAACAGAAAGATGATGGGGCTCCCGTAGTTGGCCCCCACGTCGCCAATATCCATGATGTTCAGTATTGGAAACAGCAATAGAGGCAATAGGGCCGTTACCGAAATGGAAACCGCTTCGGAAATCCACCAAATGACCATCCAAACGGCGACCGCGATTACGGCATCGCCTTTTTCCGATACCATTGCGAAAGGGAGGTTGATGAGTATCAAGAAGAGAATAGGGGCGAGAAAAAGGCCCAGTTTTTTACTGAGGTTCATGGGTGGCGATTAGTGCGGACTAAGCTAGGTTTTTTCTTTTCAATACACAATCGAATCCGATGCAATCGCCGGTAGCTCGTAATTACCGTAATCGATCGTGATTTGGCCGTCTTTTAGGCTTTTGGTGCCGTTGGCATCCAGTTGGGTGTTGAAGACATAGGCCTTTTTCAATTTCTTGAAATCCGCCAGTTTTTGCAAATAAGGTTCTTGGAATTCGGTATCCGTCAAATTGATGGATTTTAAATGTTCTGAGGAGGACGCCAGTATCTCGATGTCTTTTCCGGTAAGCTTGGTATGATCCAGATGTAAAACTGTCAAATTTGGAAGCGTTGCCAGCTTCTCGAAGATAACGTCCGTGACCTGTGTTCCGCCCAGATCAAGGATGGCGATCTGGTTTTTAAGAGGATGTAAAAGAGCGAAATCCGAATCGGAAAAGGAAGGTTTATTGAGACAGGAGACCTTGAGAAAATTAGTGGCCTTGCTGATTTTATCGATATGGATGCCCTTGTTCTTGATCGCTTCTATACTGTCTTGGGAAGCCTCTGCGATTTCCATATTTGGATAATCATTATCTATTTTTTTTGGAAAAAAAGACTGAAACAGCTCTTTTTGTAGTCCACTTTCTGCAATGGTTCCACCAAACGGATGTCCGGCGTCCAACCAGGCGCCGAGCAGGGCGATTTCTTCCTTTGAGGGCTGGGTCTTGCCATCCGGTGGCATGTGGTCGTCATTATCCTTGGGCAAGTTCATGCGGATGAATATTTCACTGTCGGATGCTTTGTTGGCCTCGACCACCTCGCCGTTTTCACCGCCGGTCAAAATACCTTCCTCGGAATCTAAAAGCAATTCGCCCTTGATTTTCTTGGGATTGTGGCAACTCACGCACTTGTTGTTCAAGATGGGATTGACGACATCCTCATAAAGTAAGGCCTCTTCCCAATTTTGCTCGTTCAGTACAATTTCTTTTTCCTCAAAAATTTCGTAACCTAATGCCGATTTTATGGAGTTGGGCAGCGGTTCCACCAAATAATCTTCCCCATGGGTGATATTGCCACCTTGATGTCCGGTAAAGGAAATCAATACAAAAAAGAGGATGGAAAATGCAACAACCGGAACTTTGGAAAGGAAGTCCATAGGCTTCCATTCCCGCAAGCGCGCGTACATCAAAAAACAGAAGAGAGCCGTAGCGATCCCCGACCATAAGTGCCATTTGACGGTATCGAACCCGTAGCCTTCGCCCAGATATTGCAAATAACCAGTACTACAGGCCAGAGCTGCGCTGATGCCCGCCCAGAGGTAGATAATACCGATTACCTTACCGAACTGTCCGGTTTTTCTATCGTGCCACTGCAAAAGTAGCCCCAAAATGATGAAGCCAATAGGGAGATGCACGATTAAGGGGTGCAGGCGGCCTATAAGTTGTAAGAGGACATCCATTTGGGAAGTTAATAGTTATTGGTTAATAGTAAATGTTGTTCGAAAATTTACAATGACCTTTTGATTAGTATTCCAGTTTGGAAAAAAGTTTATACTTCGACGGCGCTCAGCACAAGTAAGTTTATTGTTTTATGAGTTTTGAAAAATAACTTTTTCATAACTCATAACTCATAACTTCGTGCCTCATTCCACCTTCATCCTTTCCTTCAAAGCCTTCATAATAAAAACATTCGCCTTCCATTGGTCCGCCACCGGAACCTGGGTATAGGGCAAGGTCGGCATGTAAGTGGGCGGCCCAAATTCTGTGGTGATCGTGAAGGGTTTGTCATTCTGGCTCCATCTTTTTCGGATGACTTTTTCCCAAATATCCAAATGGCGATCTAAGGCTTTCTGCCATTCGGGGGCTTCGGGGTCATTAACCTGAGGTCCCTCGGCGTGGCCGACTCGGGCATGGATGTGGTGACTACGGTTTATGACTTCTTCAAGATTTTTGTCTTGGGTTTCCAAGAGAGATTCGTGTACGACCATCCAATGGCTGATATCGAGATTTAGTTGCAGATCGGGAATCACCTTTAAATATTCTTCTGTATCAGGAAGGTTGAAGCTGAACCGCCCCCGATGGGTTTCGTGATAGATTGGGATGTTGTTTTCTTTAGCAATTCTGTTCGCTGCATCGATGAAGGCCTTGTTTTGTTCAAAGGTGAAAAAGTCACTGCCCGTGTGGCAGTTGATATAGGTGGGATGCCAAGCGATTATGCGCTGAAAGTTATCGGTGTATGTTTTAAGACTTTCTTCAAAGGGAAGGGTTTTGTTGGTGCCGTTTAAAAAGCCGACCGCCAATCCGTGTTTATCCAAGGCCGTTTTCAGTTCCTTTTGGTCTTCGGGGTTGTTGGGAAACCAAGTCTCGATACCGTCATAACCGGATGCCTTGGTCTTTTCGCAAAACGCATCCCAAGAAACGCTTCTTCCCCAATCGGTCTGGAAGAACTGGAGTTGGTTTTTTTGTTGGGAATGGGAGGTAAGGGTGGTGAGGATGATGATTAGTAGTAATGATATTCTCATGGTATTTTTGGTTCGATTTTATTGTTTTTTAGGCTCCCCTCTTGAGGTCAAGAGGGGTGGCCGCTTTGCGGCCGGGGAGGTTGACCCGCAAACTTGCTCACGCACAGTTGGTCTCGGCATCGTCAAAATTTAGACTTAATCCCTCCGTCAGCAAGCTGACACCTATGCCTTCCTCTCACTCATACTTCGTTCGTCGGAGGCAAGTGGAAAAGGGAGGAGCTTTTTCTCTTTGAAAATCATGGCCTTACGCCAAAATTTCCCGAATCACCAGTCCTTCTACATCCGTCAGCCGAAACGGTCTACCTTGAAAATCAAACGTAAACTGCTCGTGGTCAAATCCTAAAAGATGTAATATAGTGGCATGTACGTCATGTACGGACACGCGACCTTCTACACCCGAAAAGCCGATTTCATCGGTTTGGCCGTGTACCGCCCCTTTTTTGATGCCTCCGCCGGCCATCCACATGGTAAAGGCGTCACCGTGGTGGTCGCGACCTTTAAAGCCCATTTCTTTGCCTTCGCGGTTTTCCTGCATGGGAGTTCGACCAAATTCGCCACCCCAAACGACCAAGGTTTCGTCCAATAATCCCCGTTGTTTTAAGTCAAGCAAAAGTGCGGTCATCGGTCGGTCGACTTCACGACATTTATTACGAAGGCCTATGTCTACTGCGGTATCGCGGCCCGTACCATGGCTGTCCCATCCCCAATCGAACAATTGCACGAAGCGTACCCCGTCTTCGACCAGCTTTCTGGCCAAAAGGCAGTTATTGGCAAAAGATTCCTTACCGGGTTCGACCCCGTACATCTGTTTGATGTTCTCGGGCTCATCATTGATGTTCATCACATCGGGAACCGCGATTTGCATTCGGTAAGCCATTTCATATTGATTGATGCGCGCCAAGATTTCGGGATCGGCGTATTTGGCGTATTCCTCTTTGTTTATTTTGTTGATGGCATCAATGGTGCTTTTTTTCAGGTTTCTAGAAATACCGTCCGGATCTTCGAGGTAGAGCACGGGATCGCCTTTCGAGCGGCATTGCACGCCTTGATAGACCGAAGGTAAAAAACCGCTACCCCAAACGCTTTTCCCGGCACTGGGCGCTTTTCCTCCGGAGGTAAGCACCACAAATCCGGGCAGGTTCTGGTTTTCGGAGCCCAATCCATATGTAACCCAAGAACCTATACTGGGCCGACCGAGACGTGGACTACCGGTATGCATGAACAATTGGGCCGGACCGTGGTTGAACTGATCGGTATGGACTGCTTTTAAGAAGGCGACCTCATCGACCACTTTCTTGAAATGGGGCAGGTTGTCGGAAACCCAGTTGCCGGATTCTCCCTCTTGTTTAAAATTGGCTTGTGGCCCCAATAATTTAGGTGTCCCTCGGATAAAAGCGAATTTCTTGCCTTCAATAAGCGATTGTGGACATTCTTGATTGTTCAGTTTTTGCAGCTCGGGCTTATAATCGAACATTTCCAGTTGGGAAGGTGCTCCCGCCATATGCAGATAGATGACATTTTTCACCTTCGGCCCGAACGGAGGTGCCAAAGTTGCCAACGGATTCAGATCACGATCTGAAAAACCGGATTTCTTAAAGGCCTTATCATCCTTCAAAAAATCACCACATCCCGCAAAAATGGAACCTAGTGCCAATCCGCCCATGCCCGTCGCGCATTGTTTTATAAAATGACGGCGGGTCTTGGCCTCTGTTTCGCGGTTTATCCGTTCTTGTAGTAACCTTTGTATCTTGTCTTTCACTGTTCTACTATTTTATGCCTTGCTCAGAAATTCATCTAAATTCATAATAGCATTGGCCACTACAGTCAGGGCGGCCAGTTGTGTCGTGGGTTGCTCTTTAAGTGCGAAAAAGTTACCTTCTATGGTTTCCTTTTTTGCGAATTCCGATAGTGATTCATTATAAAGTTCCTTCAAAGCTTCTAATTTTTCAGGCGATATTTTCGAATAGGTCGCTTTTTCGTAGCCTTTGGATATAGCTTTATCTACATCTGCTTCATTCATAGCCTTTGCCAAGGAATAGGCGGCTTCGAGATAGACCGGATCGTTCAGGGTCACTAAGGCCTGCAAAGGGGTGTTGGTCACGGTACGGCGAATCGTGCAGACCTCGCGGCTGCTCGCATCAAACGTAATGAAGGAAGGGTACGGGCTGGTGCGCTTCAAATAGGTATAAACGGCCCTGCGGTATTTGTCCTCTCCCTCACTTTGTATCCATGACTCGTTGCTGTAAACCGATTGCCAGACGCCATCGGGTTGGGGCGGCATTACACCGGGACCGTACATTTTTTTGCTCAGCAATCCGGAAACGGCCAAGGCCTGATCTCGGATCTGTTCTGCGGACAAACGTCTACGTGGACCTCTGGCATATAAATCGTTGTTGGGGTCTTTTTGATATAGCTCGGGGCTGTTTTCGGAGCTCTGTCGATAGGTGCCCGACATGACAATGTCCTTTATCAGAGCCTTGACATCCCAATCATGCTCATGCATAAAGCGGAGCGATAACCAATCCAACAATTCCGGATGTGAAGGCGGATCGGACTGTGTACCCATATCTTCCAAGGATGCCACGATACCCCTCCCGAAAAGCTGGTGCCAGACGCGATTGACAAAGGTGCGGGCGGTAAGGGGATTCTTTTTGCTAACAATCCACTTCGAAAGTCCCAACCGGTTTCCTTCCCAACCGGATTCCCAATCGTTCAATGTTTTCGGTACCCCTGGTTCGACCGTATCCGTTTTCATCAACCAATTGCCCCTTTCAAAAACTTGGGTCGCGCGCGCCATATAGCTGTGGTTTTCTTGCATTATGGGCAGCACGGGGGTATGGGCGTTCAAAAGTTCTAGAAAAGTTTCGGTGATGTCCTGATATCCCGGTTGTGATTTTCCGGGAACATCCTCCAGGAAAGCGAACCACGTAATATAACTGGTAGAGACCTGTTTTTTAATCTTGTCGTTGTTCGTTTCGAAATAAAGATCGATACTATCGGCCGTACCTTTGAAAGGTATTTTTTGGATCGTATTGCCATCGGTCTTGTTCGTGATAAACCGCGCCAAGACTTCACCGTCCGCATTATTCTTTCGGATGGTCATTTGGGTGCCATCGATATCCGATCTGTAATTCATGTACATAAAACCTGCCCCTCTTGTATTGACATTCTTCAAGGAACACGAACCATCATCCCACAAGGCCAGATATTTGGTATCCGCAAGTTCACCGTTGGTGAAATCTACGGCATTATGGGCGAGATACTTGGGCTCGTTAAAGGTCAAAAAGTTGTCATAAAGTTCGGTGATTTCCTTTGAGCCGTATTTTTTAACCCAACCGTTTACCCGATCCACATCTTTCCTTTGCCGGTCATCATAAAAACGGATATTCGGACTTTCATCCGGCGTATCCTCATCCCTTGAATTATTAAAGAACGCCATGGCCTTGTAATATTCGTCATGGGTAAAGGGGTCATAGGGGTGACTGTGGCACTGCACACATTCCATGGTCGTACTCTGCCATACGGAGAAGGTAGTATTCACACGGTCCATGACACTGGCTACGCGAAACTCCTCGTCATCGGTGCCGCCCTCGTCGTTGTTCATGGTATTTCTATGGAAGGCCGTGGCGATCAATTGGTCCGTCGTCGGATCCGGTAATAGGTCGCCCGCCAATTGTTCCGTGGTGAATTGGTCGTAGGGCATGTTTTGGTTGAATGCCCCGATGACCCAGTCGCGATAGCGCCACATGTTTCGGCCCGTGTCTTTTTCATAGCCTTTCGTGTCGGCATACCGAGCCAGGTCGAGCCACCAACTGGCCCATTTTTCGCCGTAATCCTTGCGTGCCAATAAGGTATCCACCATAGTTTCGTAGGATAGGTCGCCTTGGATAAATCCATCGAAAAGTTTTTGGTCCGGCGGTAATCCCGTTAGATCCAAGGACAATCTTCGGGCAATGATATTTTTTTCTGCGGATGGATTCGGTTGTAGGGCCTCGTTCTCCAGTCGGGCAAACACAAAATTATCGATGCCGTTTTGGATGAAGTTGGATGAGCCGTCCGCTGCAAATCCCGCTTCTTGGGATATGGCGGGTACCTCCACTTTATCCGGAAGCGAATACGCCCAATGTTGGCCCCATTCCGCCCCTTGGTCGATCCAACGGGTCAACAGATCGATTTCTTCATCGGATAATGGCGGCTTTTCGTAGGGCATTCGCTGTTCCGGATCAGTCTCGTGAATCCGTCGGATCAACTCGCTTCCGGAAGCATCTCCGGGAATGATTGCAGGTTTTCCGGACTCATTGTCCGCAAAGGCCTCTTTTTCGAACAATAGGCTAAACCCCCCGCTTTTTTTGACCCCGCCGTGGCAGGTAATGCACTTATTGTTGAGAATGGGTTTGATCTGGCTGCTGAAATCTACACGATCTGTGTCGCCGCAGGATTGTAGTACGCCTGTAATGGTAACCAACGTAGCTACCGAGAGTATTTGTAAACCCTTGCCAATTTTCTTTTTCATCTATGTTAAGATAAGCAATTTTTAAGTTTAAAAATGCTATTTGGGAATAGATAGCCCAAAAATAGGAAGTTATGGGCGATTTTAAAATGGACGATTGTATGAAAACTATGGACTATTTCATGATGAGCATGGTATTGCGGTACTTTTTGGGGAGGATTTGGCGTGTTCGATACCAAAATGGGTGCATAAAGGAGTATTCATAACGGATGCAGGGCCCCATTGTTTTAAACATCTTACAGTAGTGAAACGGACAAGATTATCGACACTGGCTATTAATCAAGGTCTTGTCTTAATTTCTATACGTTGGTTTACTTCGGTTTCGACGGTAATCACGCCGTTATTGTTCAGTTCGTATTTTGAGGAGCACTCAAATTCAGAGCTACCAAAAGGATTTTTCAGTCTTATGACACCTCCCTTCACGGATTCTATAACGACCCTCGTAACCCGGTTTTTCTCCTTTTTGGCCGAGACCAGAAATGCACCTTCCGCTCGTAAACGGTCAAAACCAATATCTGTCCAATCCTTCGGAACTGCCGGAAAAATATGGATGGTTCCAGTATGGCTCTGCAGTAGCATTTCTTGTAAACCGGCAGCGAAAGCAAAATTTCCCTCTAACGTAAAAGGACGATAGGTAAAATTCGAGTATCCTTTTCCGGACTGGTCACCATTGACATGAAAACTGTTGGGTAGGCAAAAACTTGTGGCAAAAATCTTAAGAGCCGCTGCAGCGCCTTCCCCGTCAAATGCTCTGGCCTTTAAATTGGCCAGCCAACTAAAAGAATAGCCTACCCATTGATCAGAACCTATACTATCTAAGGTGTTTACCGTGTTTGTTATGATTGCTTGGTCTTTTTTGCCTTTTGAAAAATCGAGAAGACCCAAAGGATGATAGCCAACCTGATGTGAAAAATGGCGATGAGATTCCTTGTAAAGTTCGTCGGGGGAAAACATAAGTCCGGTTTTTTGATCAATGGCAAGCGCAGGCCATTCAGACAGCATTTTTTTCCATTTTTCGGATTCCTCTTTCAAGCCAAGTTCTTGGGCCAGTTCGGAAGCTTTTTCGTATGTCCAACGAATCAGGGCCAGATCAAAATTGGTGGTCTTGCCGAACCAAGCTTCTCTACTGTTGTTATGTATTTCCGGACTTGAGCTGATGGGTAATTTACGGTATCCGTTTTTATCTGTTTGTGAAATGGCATCCAGATAAATCGCCACATCCTTTATCCAAGGATATGCTTTTTCCTTTAAAAAATCCTTGTCCATCGAATACCTCCAATGCATATAAAAATGATGCCCCAACCATGCCGAAACCGTAGGCCCAAAGGAATATTGTATCCATCCACCCATTGGATCCCCCGTAAGCGTAGTTACACCGGGTACGTTCAAACCTTTCGTTTCATAGTACTTCGAAGTGTATTCTTTAAACGTATCCCTATGCTTCCATAACCAGTTTAGAAATCCCATTTCTTCCTTAAGATGATTTGCGGAATAGGCGGGCCAGTAACTAAGTTGTGTGTTTAGGTCATGATGGAAATCGCCTTTCCAAGGTGGCAATTTACCGTTATCGGCCGTCCAAATAGCCTGTAGGGAAATTGGGGGCGCATCGGCACGGGCTACGGAACCGAATTTGTATTGCTCCAAATACCATTGCTTCTCCAAAACAGCATCGGTAATATTCAGTGAAGATTTTGACCAGAATTCGTCCCACCAGTCAATATGGGTTTCGAATGCCTTTGTCATACCCATTTGCATTTGATTATCGACAACATCGATGGCATTCGAGGTTTTTTCCCATTCTGGAAATTCTGAACTTACACTCCAACCACCTGTCATTGCTTTGATATCCATTTTATGGGAGGTGTGAACTTGATACTTAAAACCACCCCATCCTTCTTGGTTATAGGTTGCCGATTTTTCATTTTTTGTTATGCTTCCTTCGGGATATTCCAACCGTCGTAGATCTTGACCGGTTACAGGACTATCTTCCTTGCTTTCCCCTGGAACATTATAGGCAGGTGGAACCAGTTGGTAGGGAAGGGGTTCGGTAAGTCCTTCAAACCTATACCATCCCATAGGTTCCGTAGCGTGTACGAAGGTTAGCAAGCGCACTCCATTTTTCCATTTGACTTCACAAACTGCATTATCCAAATACAAATGCACCGATGCTATTTCGCCCAAAGAAGAAATATCGAATTCCAAAGCGGCTCCGGGAATTTTTGAAGGTGCTGGACTGTTATCGTATGGCACATCGAACCTATCTTGTACGTTTTTGTAAGTGTTATTTTCCCATTGTTTATAGACCCAGCTATATTTCCATTCCGGAGTTTTGAGGTTTTCCATGGGGCGAAGGTCCCAGAGATCCGCGCGATCTAAGGAAAGCCTTAGCTTACCGTTTTTCTTCCAGATAAGCGTACCTAACATACCATTGCCCAGTGGAATTCCTTCATCCCAAGTAGTGGCGAGTTGGTTAAAATGTAGGTCATGGGGCGATGCTTCTACGTTGGTCTGGCCGAAGACATTAGGTAAAATTCCTCCTAACAATATGAGAATAAGTGTTATCTTAAGAAATGATTTTATAGTATCCATGAGTTCCTGAAAAGGTAAGGAAAAACTATTTATTTCAATGTGCGGTACATTTTCCCATAATCGATAAAAAGTTCTTTGTCGCCTTTGGTAAAAGGAACCATCCAAAATGAATAGGAATGTGGTTCGTTGCCTTTGATGAGGTATTTTTCCTGTGGTTTTGAATACCAACTGTCGTCACCGCCCAAACCTCGCTGTTCCATGTCAATATTCAATTGTACCAGATCTTTTTCTTTAATATCTATGGTGTGTTTGTTTTTGTCGATTTTCGGGATGCCATCTATCTGATAGGTGTCATCTATTTTCTGGTCTTCGCCATATATCAGTCCCGGAGTAACATCAAAATCCTCGTTGGGCATATGGAGGGCACTTATTCCAAGATTTTTAATGTTCTGTAGGGAGGAAGCTAGCAATAGACCGTTTTCTTCGGAGTCGGAAAAGGCTGCCCATCTGACATCGGTTTTATATCCATTTTCCTGTGGGCGGATGTAGGGCACATATTGATCCGCCACTTTGGATCGGTACATGTCTACAAAAGCGGAGGCCTTCCTATCTTGATAATTTTCCCAGGGGCCGCGACCAAAATAGGTCATGTTGTCGTATTTTTTTGGCAATTGCATCCGCATTCCGATCCGAGGGATATCTGCATCATAAGTTGTGGCATCCAACGTATTTTCGATTTTAACGGCCCCACTACTCAATACAGTATATATAGAGGTAAAAATAGTTTCTACCCCGGGCAGATCATATTCGATTTTTACAGCAGCGGATCCATCGGACAGTTTTTCGCTTGAAAACGATTTGACTTTTGCGAAAAGGGATGCTTTTTTCCACTCGATATTCTTTACGGGCATCTGGTTGCCAAAATCATTGTCGGTGGGCGCACGCCAGAAATTGGGTCTTGGGCCGTGAGCTTCGTTAATTAGTTCATTTCCTTGAAAGACATAGGAAATCAACCTTCCTGCCTTTTTATCGAATTTTAAGGAAACCTTTTCACCGGAAACCGTCACAAACTGGTTGTCATCGTTTATTGTGAGTTCTCCCGTGTTTTCCAGGGTCTGGCTTTTCCATTCGGTCTTATCCAATAGAATCTGCTCATGGGCTACCTCAAAACCTTTTTTTAACATTTCTTGGCCTTCTTTTAAGGTGGCCGAGAGCTCGACAAAATATTCGGTATTGGGATCGATGGAAACTTCGTTTAAGGGAATGCGGACCAATTTTCCCGTATGGGGCATCGCATGAACCTCACCAATATTAATTGAATCCAATACATTTCCATTGGCTTTGATCTTGGCGGTAAAGTTAAAATTTTCGAGATCGGTAAAATCATATAGGTTTTCGATTAA
>RCMY010003971.1_pt1 | contig 12933 bp, 13 predicted proteins | sample 2041341 | NCBI WGS metagenome assembly RCMY01 (sample SAMN09708234, study PRJNA481090) | Marine sediment metagenome, whole genome shotgun sequencing project. | reverse complement strand
AGGGGCTGAACGCCGGTGCTGACTTGCATGTTCATGTGATGTGCCTGTTCTGCGCCTGATATGCTGCTTTTATCCCGCGCCGCACGAAAGGCGGGCAGGGGTTAGTCGCAACCATGCCGCGCAAAGGTGTAGAAATTAAGGAAACCCTCGGGCAGGGGTGCGGCAGAGGCGAAGGTTTTAGACCCCGTAAAGCGCACCCAGCCCAAGATAGATCGCCAAAGTGCCACCAAGGGCAAAGCCCATCGGAAACTTTTTGCCCGCTGACCAGCTTTTCCAATCCGGGGCAAGGCGGCGCAGGGGGCTGTGTTTGGCCACGCGGTGGGTGACAAAAGCCCCCAAAAGAGTGACGGAAAAGATGATCGAAAGGATGCCCGCATCGCCAAGCGCCACGAACGGCGCGGCTGCGGCGATAAACTTGGCGTCGCCCGCGCCCATGATCCCGGCAGCATTGGCCGCGATCCCAACCGCAAGCATCACCGCCAGATGGGCGAAACGCCAGGGGTATTCAGACATCGGCAGCGCGATCAGCCCGATCACCACAAAGATGCCTGTCAGGGTCAGCACCGCAGTGTTGGGTATTTTCATAAGCCGCAGATCGCTCCACGCGACCCAGGCACAGACCGGCACCACAAAGGGCAGGAACCAAAGCGCCGAATGGGCAGTGATTGCAAGCGACATCGCCGCGCCCCGGCCTAGTTAGACACGTTCGCTTCAAGGGCGCGCAGGCTACGCACGGCGTCCTCGAAATGCTGGGGGTGGGTCTCGATCGCATCGCGCAACAGGCCTTTGCCAATCGCCGTATCGCCTTGCTTGATCGCCGAAAGTCCAAGCGTATAAAGCAGTTGCGCGCGCTCTGACTGATTGACCTGCAAGACCGGAAGCGAATACTTCTGTTGCGCGCCACGGGCCAGAATCAGGTTGTTCTTGGCGGTGAACAGGACCGGGTCCTGACGGATCGCATCCGAGAAAAGCCGCTCTGCGCCGGGATAGTCGCCGCGCGTCAGCTTGGAATACCCCCAGTTGTTCATCACGCTTGCAGGCTGGGTTGTCAGGCCAACGGCGGTTTCATAGAAACTGTCGGCCTTTTTCCATTCCTGATTGCTGTCGGCGATCATCGCCTCAAGCCGATAGCGTTTGAATGTCTCGTATGTGGGCGGGATGTCGTCCAGAACCTTGTCGGCGCGCTCCCATTCGTTGTTGCGGATCAGCGCATCGGCCAGATCAACGCGGTCATCGCTTGTGGCGTCCTTATGGTCGACCACCTTTGACCAGATGCTTACCGCCTCGGTATGGCGCTTGGCCCGGATCAGGGATTTGCCAAGCCCGCGCAACAGGTCGATGCGATCAGGTTTTTCGCCGACGGCACGCTGAAAATATGTCACCGCCTCATTCGGATCGGCGGCTGACAGCATCACGTCATTGAGGTTGGTTTCATCCACAACGTTGATGTCCTGAAAGGCGCGATCAACGTCATTGTTGGAGGATTGCTCACACGCAGACAGGGCAAATACGCCCGTCACGCATAGGGAAGTCAGGATAGGGTGGCGCATTTTTGCGTCCTTTTACTGCCGCAGCCTCGTCATGGTATCTTGCGGACCAGATAGTCGCCACTGCCCCGCCGTACCAATTTATAGTCTTGCTCTTGTATCTCATCATAGTGGGAATTTTCAGATTTTGCGAGCGCTAAGCGCAAATTGTCGCGAATTGCGTCACTTTCGCCATTATCCAGCGCGTAAGCGCGGCGAAAAACCTGTTCCGCCTCAAGATATTCGCGCTTTTCCACCAGAACGACACCCAGATTATTCCAGATTTCAGGGGATTCCTGGTCTTTCTCGACGGCTTTGCGCAGCAACCGTTCGGCGGTGGTAAGGCGGCCAAGCCCCAGATTGGCGCTGCCGAGCCCGGCGAGAATATCGGCCGTCATGCCTTGGGTCACGGCGGCGCGGGTATAGGCCTTTTGCGCCAGCTCGAATTCGCCGGCATCCATAAGGCGGTGGCCGACGAGAACACCATCGACGGCCTCAGCCCCCGGCACCAGGCCGGGGGCATAAGGGCTTTCTGGTGGCTTGGGCTCGCCACAGCCGACCAGCGCCAGAAAAATCGCCAGAAATACCCTCGCCCGTGATGTCATCGTGCCCCGTTTATTCGGCCGACATTGCCATGAGTTTCATGATGCCCAGAGCAGACGGCCCAACCAGAATGATCAGCAATGGTGGTACTGTAAACATCATTGTGGCGAGTGTCATCTTTGTGGGTAGCTTGTTGGCTTTTTCTTCGGCGCGCATGACCCGTTTGTCACGCATTTCCGCCGCATAGACCCGAAGCGCCTCGCCGACTGATGTGCCGAAGGTTTGCGATTGCACCAGAACCGTCACAAAGCTCGAGATATCCTGCACGCCGCAACGTTCGGCCATCTCGTTGAGAACCGAGGCCTTGTCGCGCCCGGCCTTGATCTGGAGCGAGACGATCTGGAATTCATCGGCCAGCGCAGGATATGAGGCGCGGATTTCGTTTGCAACGCGGATGATGGCCTGATCCATCGACTGGCCCGCCTCGATGCAGACCAGCATCATGTCAAGGCTGTCGGGAAAGCCGTCCATGATCTCTTCCTGACGTTTCTGCTGGCGTTTTGTAACCCAGTATTTGGGCATCATGTAGCCAACGCCGCCGGGGCCAAGAATGTACATCAACGTCTGTTGGGTGGTGACGTCTTCACCGGATTTGAACAGGACGAAATAGATCACCCCCACAATCAAAAGGCCGATGCCAAGCGCAAACTGGGCAAAGTGGAAGTAGCGCACCGCGTCTTTGTCGCGATACCCCGCCTGCATCAGCGTCAGACGTATCTGCGACAGTTGCTTTTCATCCTGCGGCTCAAGAAAGCTTGCGTATCTATCAAGCTTCACACTGCGCGAGCCGCTGCGCAAGCGCGCCGCAGAGGGCGCGTCGCCTTTGCCTGAATTGGCCTGCTTAAGCTTTTTAAGCGGATCCTGCCTTTGCTTGAGCATGATCGGCACGGTCACCAGAACAAGCATCAAGCCAAGTGCGCCCATCGCAATTATCGGACCAAAGGGGCCAAGCGCGCCGGTCAGGACATCGGTGAACAGGGTCAGAAGTTTCATGGGTGTTTCCTTTTCAGACCTTGATGTCCACAAGCGCGCGCATGATGATCAGATTGAGCACCAGAAAGGCCCCCACGATCAGCACGGCGGGAATGAAGTAGGGGTGAAGCATCGCCTCGTCATAGTAACCGGGTTTCAGTACCTGAAGGCCGATCAGGGCAAGGATGGGAAAGCCAGACAGGAATTTGCCCGACCATTTCGCCTCGGCGGTGATCGCCTTGACGCGGCGGAACAGACGAAAGCGCGAGCGGATCACCTTGGCCAGACCGGCAAGGATTTCGGCAAGGTTACCACCTGATTGTTGCTGAATGGTCACGGCGACCGCCAGAAAGCGCAAATCCTGCATATCCAGACGTTCGGCCATATCCTTGAGGGCCTCGCCCATATCGCGGCCATAGGCGGCCTCGTCGGCGATGATGCCAAATTCGGTGGCCAGAGGGTCAGAGACTTCGGTCGCGACAATGCCGATGGCGGAGGAAAACGGATGGCCTACCCGGAGCGAGCGCACCATAAGTTCGATCGCATCAGGCAGCTGCTCTTCGAGCAACCCCATGCGCTTGTTCGCCTTCATGTTGATCCATGTGAAAATGCCACCAACACCCATCCCGATTGATGCGGCGATGCGCACGGGGATGGCGGTTTCGGTGCCAATCGACAGGCCAAGAAAGGCCAGCACACTGACGGCCACCATCAGCAGCATCAGCTGATTGGGGGTAAAGGCAATCGCGGCCTTTTGGGCCTTGACCGACAGGATCGAATAGAGTGGGATTTTGCGCGCCTTGAGATGCTGCTGCATCTCTTTGCGCAGTTTTTCCATCACCTCTTCGCGGTTGCCGGATTTGTCCAGCATCTCAAGGCGCCGGTTGACCCGGTTGTTCAGGCTGATCGAGCGGCCGAACACCGTCAGGTAAAGGCCCTCGACAAGGACCAGAACACCGATAAAGATCAGGCCGTAAATAATTGGTTCTGCGCTGATGGACATCTGCGTTACTCCGCTGCGATGGGTTCAAAGATATGAGGTGGAAGATCATAGCCCCACATGCGGAACCGTTCTGAGAAGTTCGAGCGCACGCCAGTGCCGGTGAAATGGCCGATGATCTTGTTGTCGGGGCTAAGGCCCACGCGCTGGAACCGAAAGATTTCCTGCATCGAGATCACATCGCCTTCCATCCCGGTCACTTCCGTGATCGAGGTCATGCGGCGCGAACCATCCTGCAAGCGGCTGGCCTGCACGATAAGGTTCACGGCCGAGGCGATCTGGGCGCGCACGGCCTTGAGCGGCATTTCAATCCCGGCCATGGCAACCATGTTTTCAAGTCGGCTGATGCCGTCGCGCGGGTTGTTGGCGTGGATCGTGGTCATTGATCCGTCGTGGCCGGTGTTCATGGCCTGCAACATGTCAATCACCTCTTCGCCGCGGGTCTCGCCCACGATGATCCGGTCAGGGCGCATCCGCAGTGCGTTTTTCAAACAGTCACGCGGGCTTACCTCGCCTTTGCCTTCCACGTTGGGCGGGCGGCTTTCCATCCGTCCCACATGGATCTGTTGCAGCTGAAGTTCGGCGGTGTCTTCGATTGTCAGGATGCGTTCGTCGTTCGCGATGAACGAGCTGAGCGCGTTAAGCGTGGTGGTTTTACCCGAGCCGGTCCCGCCAGAGACGATAATATTCAGGCGGGTCGCAACGGCGGCCTGCAAATAGGCGGCCATCTCTTCCGAGAAGGCGCCGAATCTGACCAGGTCGTCGATGCCAAGCTTGTCCTTTTTAAACTTACGGATCGACACCAGGCTTCCGTCCACCGCAACCGGCGGCACCATGGCGTTGAAACGCGATCCATCGGCAAGACGGGCGTCAACATAAGGGTTGGATTCATCCACCCGCCGACCCACGGCCGAGACGATCTTGTCGATGATCCGCATCAGGTGCTTTTCATCCTTGAAGGTCACATCGCTCAGGCTCAGCTTGCCGTCGCGCTCCACGAAAATCTGATGCGGTCCGTTGACCAGAATATCGTTGACCGTGTCGTCTTTCAGAAGCGTTTCAAGCGGGCCAAGGCCTTTGACCTCGTCATAAAGCTCTTGTGTGAGGGTCACGCGATCTTCGCGGTTGAGAACGATGCCCTTTTCTTCAAGGATTTCCCCCGCGATCGAGCTGATCTCAGCGCGCAGATCACCCTCTGTCGCGGTATCAAGCGCGGCAAGGTTGAGGTTATCGAGTAGCGCGCGGTGCAGTTCGATCTTGATCTCGCCGATCCGGTCCTTGCGCTTGCGTTCTTTATCGGCGCCCACAACAGCGGCGGGGGCCGTCGGCAAAGGTTTGCGGAACGACGGCGCAGCCGCCTCTTCGATCGGGGCGGTCTTGGGCTCTTCCACGGCGCGCAATGTGGTGCTCGCCTTGGTGGCCGCAGGCTTTTTATATCGGGAAAACATTGGTTTTAGACCCTTTCCTATGCGGCTTCTGCGTCGCTTTTACCCAGCTCATGCAAAGAGCTGGCCAGCTTGGCAATTTCACGGCGTAACGGATTTTTGGCAGCAGCAGACGCAAGCGGCAGGCCATGATCCGAGCTTTGACAAACCGCGCGCCCACCATCGGGCAGCAACAGTTCAATACTGATCTCAAGGCTTTCAGCCATGCGTTTGACGCGGCTTTTGCCGTTCAGATCGGTGAATTTAGGGGCGCGGTTCAGGCAGAACCGCAGCTTTTCGATCGGCAATTCTTCGGATTGCAGGGCGCGTTTCATCCGCAGGGCGTTTTGCGCCGAGCGCATATCAAGCTCCACTGTTGCAAAATAGATCTGCGAGGCGTTCAGCACCGCTTCGGTCCATTGCACCAGGGTGGTGGGCATGTCGACGATCACATAATCAAAATGCCGCCGCGCAATCTCAAGCACCTTGTTGACGTCCTCAGATGTGACCATATCCAGCGGAATCATGTCCTTGGGCGCGGTCAGCACCCAAAGCTTTTCCTCAAAGCACACAAGCGCCTGACGGAAAATATCATCGTCCATGGTTTCGGTGTCCGACCACATTTCAAACACAACCTCGCGGCGCGGCAGGTCAAGGAAGGTGGCTGCCGATCCGAATTGCAGGCTGAAGTCGAGCAAACAGACCTTGGGAGGATTCGCCTTTTCAACATTGGCCAGTTCCCAGGCGAGATTGACCGCAAGCGTCGTCGCCCCGGTGCCCCCGGCAAGACCCTGCACCGCCAAAAGCACGCCTGTGCCTTCGGTCGCGCGGTCTATCGCAACAGGTGCCGCGCTTTGCACAGGTGGTTCGGGCTTTTGCAGGCGCTCGATGGCGGATTGCAATTCGTTTTCCGGCAGCGGGTAGGGCACGAATTCATCGGCCCCCTGACGTAGCAACTGATGCAACGCGGCCGGGCTTACATCTTCGGCGATCAGGATGACCTTGATGCCTTTACTGCTTGCCAGGCCAATGATTTCGCCCAGCATGACAAGGTCATCTTCGTCGGTTGCGTCGATGGCAACCGCCACGAATTGAAGCGAATCGGCTTCGGGTTGGTTGAGAAAGGCCAAGGCCTCAGCAAAGCCAAGATCCCCCCAGTTTTCGCCAAGCGCGGTTTCCATATCCTCTATCAAAAGGTCGAAATTCTGCACGTCGCGGCTAATTGTACAGGCGACGATCGGATTGGGTTCTGGTTGTTTTTGCACAATACTGCTCATTTAATCGGTCCTGTTATTGCCATCGCCATGCAGGTTCCGCGGATTTGGCCGCGAGACATGGAAAAGCCATGTGGTCTGCGTGGCGCCCCATACATCAGGGAACGCTCATTACTGAACGAACATGGCTGTAAATCTTGGCGACATTTAGGCCAAAAGATCGTAATTGTGCGGTCTTAAGACACAAAAAACCCGCCCAATTGGGGCGGGTTTCAGTTGGCCCGGCCTTAGCCGAACAGGGAGAATTCCGTATGCCGCTACTCGGCGATGGTGTCGCCGGCAATCATTAACAGGGTAGAGGTGGGCACAGCGCTTTTGATATATTCGCGATAGACCACCTCGGCATATTTGCCGTCCATGATGATCGGGCTTGATTTCACAAAGCCCGATACCTCGGTCACGGTCCGCCGGTTACGGCGTTCGCGACCCTGCGTCACGATCAGCGGCTGGGTTTCGCCAAAGGACGCAACAGCCTCTAGGCGAGAGCGGCTGATACCCTGAGATGACAGGAAGGACACGACGGCTTGCGCGCGGCGCATACCAAGAGTTTTGTTATACCCGTTCGGGCCGACCGCATCGGTATGCCCGTAAACCCGAAAGCGCACTTCGGGGAACTGACGGATCCAATTGGCCTGCTCGCGCAGCGTATCACGCGCCCCGTTATCCAGTTGCGCCGAGTTGAAGGCAAAGTTGACAGTGCTCATCACCTCGTTGGAAAATCGGTTCGAGAGGTCATAGACATAGCTTTTCTCGCCAGTCATCACCAAGTGGTTGTTCATATTGGCGTCGCCGAAACTGCCGCTATCCGCCAAAGCACCCGCCTCGGAGGAATAGGATCTATAGACCTCGCCCTGTTGCGAACAGGCAGAGGCGGCGACGAGACCTGCGATTGCGATAAAATGTTTCATTGCCCCAGCCTTTCGATCAATCCATGACATAGCCGTAAGAGCCGCTGAAATCCTGCTTGGCAACTTCGCCAACCGGTCCTTTGGAGTTCACGCCCTTGGCGACACGGCCATTCAGAAACAGGTCTTGTTCGGTCGGAAGTTTCACCCGATCCGTGGGCAGGACAAACGCCTCACCACGTGTCGGTGACACCAGATGTGCCGAAACAATGATCACAAGCTCGGTTTGCGAGCGCTGATAATCGACGCTTCGGAACAGGGTGCCCAGAACGGGAATGTCACCCAGCCATGGCACCTGACCGTTGTTATCGCGGAAATCGTCCTGCAGAAGCCCGGCGATCGCAAAGCTGTCGCCGTCGCGAAGGACCACTGTGGTCGAGGTTTCGCGACGCCGGAAGGCGGGAACTACCAGGCCATTGGCAACAAGGCCATTGGCCGTGTCCAGCGAGGATACCGCCGCTGCCATTTCAAGATTGATGATCCCGTCTTCGACCACGCGCGGTACAAAGTTCAGCTCGACCCCGAAGGGCTTGAATTCGATGGTGGTGGTGTCGCCGTCCTGCGGCACGGGCACGGGAAATTCGCCACCGGCCAGAAACTTGGCCTCCTGGCCCGACAAAGCGGTCAGGTTCGGTTCGGCCAGGGTGCGCACCATGCCCTTGGTTTCAAGCGCCTCCAGCAAAATGCCCACTTCGATGGACCCGACATCAAACCCAAAGGCAAAGGCCCCGTTATTTTGGTTTGTACCTGGAACAGCACCGGTCAGCGTGTTCAGAATTCCGCCTTGGGTATTGGTGGTATTGGTGCCGCCGATAACGCCAAGGCCGCCGCTGCGCCCGTCAATCGAGAGCGAGCTTGACAGCGCCTTGGACACGCTGCGCTGCATCTCGGCAAAGCGAACCTTCAGCATGACCTGCTGTTTGCCCGAAACCGACATCAGGTTCGACACCCGCTCCGGTGCATAGCGTTCAGCCAGATCAAGCGCGCGCTCCATGCGCGAGGTGCTCGAGACGGTGCCCGACATGACGATCCCGTCATTGGCGGTGCGCACTTCGATCTCCTCGCCTGGTAGAATCTGGCGCAGACGTTCTTTGAATTCGGAAACATCGGCGCTGACATACACGTCGATATTGGTGATCAACCGTCCGGTGGCATCCAAAAGCGTGAGCGTTGTGCGCCCCGGTGCCTTGCCCAGCACATAGATGGTCCGGTCCGACAAGGTCGAAAAGTCGGCAATCGCGGGGTTCGCGATGCTGAGCTCGGCAAAGGGCACGTCGCTTTCCACGACGATAGCCCGGTTCATCGGCACACTTAGATTGCTGCCGGTTCCGTTGCGGACCACTCGGATAGACTCTGCTTGTGCAGGGGGCGCAACAGGGCCCACAGCAAAAGAAAGCCCGGCCAGAGCCGCCCAGAAATAGTTACCAATTTTCATGTGACCTGCCTTTCCGATCACGCCTCATTTATCGGGTCTTGATGCCCGTGCTTGAAGCCACTGTGGGGTAGTTCGGAGTTTTTTTCAAGAATCAATGCATTTTTGTTCAAATTTATCCACGATGTGACGAAATAGCTGCGACACGCAAAAGGGCACCCCATGACAGGATGCCCTTTTTGTTTCACCTGTCCTGGCCTTAGTTGGTGCAGGGGATCGGGGTTATGATCACTTCGGCACCACGGCGGGTGCGGATGCTACAGGTTTCTTCTTCCTGAATACGGTCTTCAACGGCGGCTGTGGTAATGCCCAAGAGGCGTTTTTGGTCAACTTCGACCGCTTCGGCCACTGTGTCATCCAGCGCACCGACGAGCGACAAAGACAGCCGTCCCGAGGATTGCGCCTGTGCCAGTGCGGCAACCTGCTGCGGGAGTACAGCGACAGTGACCGTGCGCGCAATCGCGGCCTCGGTCATGTCGCTATCCGTGACTTGGTCCACTGCGATCAGTTTGACGCCGGTTTCAATCAGCTTGGTCACATCCCCTGTTGAATTCTCGGCGGTTCGCACGTTGCCCGACCCGACGCTGCCGGTCCAGTAAATATCGACCGTGTCACCGGGGCGCAGGAAGCCCGACACGCCGCTTGACACGTCAACTTTGACGGCGAAGGCGCGCATGCCACGTTCAAGCTGCGATGTGATACCGGCTTCTTCACCGGGGGCTGTCACCTTGACCGCCAGAACCGGCTCGTTGATTTCCATTCTGCGCAGGACGCTGCGCGGTGTGTTTTCGCCCTTTGAGAAAAGATCTTCAGGCTTGGTGAATACACCTTCGGGAAGCGATTGTTTGGGAAATGCGGCCAGGCGAACAGCGGTCATATCCAAGGGCTCGCCGTATTTCACCGGGCGCGTGACCACGTAGATATCAACCGTTTCAATGTTCGGCGCACGCTGTTGACGTTCCAGATCCAGTTGCGCCTGATAGCTTTGAATATATGATTTTGCCAAGTATACGGCAAAGCCCGCAAGCCCAAGGCCGAGCATAAGTACCAGTCCGAATACCAAACGCATGGTGTTTCCTTTCAGTCGAAACCTGTTGTCCGGCTATGCCACCGGTGATCAAAACTCGAAATATCGGGGGATTGTGTCAAAAACAGGGACGCAGGGCGGCGATACAGCGGTTTGTCGCGGACGAGGGCGTTACGCGACCTCTGTAAAAGCCAATGGCCGGAAATCCAAAGGATTCCCGGCCATCAGTTTTAAGGTCGGCGTCCGAAGATGCCAGATAGGGATCAGGTTACGCCATGGGCGATGTCCTGACCCGTATCTTTGTTGGCTTACGGTGTACCCAGGGTACCCAGGCTTACGACGGTAGCGGTGGTGCCCACTTCTGTGCCAATCTTGGTGGCCAGGCCGGTGATCCCGGTGTTGACCGAAGCCACACCAGCAACGCCCAGACCAACAACGGCTGCGGTCAGAACGACCCAGTCAACTGTTACGGCGCCGTCTTCGTCTTTCGAGAAGTTTTTGAAAAATTTAATCATTGTGTGTCCCTCCAAAGGATCAGTTTGTTCAGTCTAAACAACCGCTTCGGTGTAAGGCCCATCGTGTTTTAGTGGCCCGCTGCCGTCGTGGTATGACCCTATATAGCCAGTGAAATCGGGCGGGATTTAGGCGGCATTAAAGCGATTTTAGTGAAGATTAACAAAAGAGAAGGAATTCCTTTAAGTAATTGAAATAGCGTGATTTAAAAATCAAAAAAAATGGAAAAACTACTTTTACGGTACTGAATGTGGCCAAACCGCCGCTTTGCGGGCTGGGAATTCCAAGACAATACTGGCAAAAAATCAGCACTTTTGCGATACTGTCACCAATCAATCAGAGGCAGAGCAGAGCCCGCAATGAAAATTATAAGAATTTTAGGAATCACCGCGATTCTGTCCTGCCCTTTATCCGTGCAGGCCGGTGATCCGCCGCCTTTTCCCGAATTTACCTTCAAACGCGAGAAACCGCCCGCCCCTGGGGTCAAGCGACGCATCACTGTTCAGATCAAACCACAAAGCGTGGCACCCGCCCCGGCCGCGCCCGCCAAGGATGACGCTGCCCCCGCGCCGCGCGCCGCGCATTATAGCTGGTTCTGGGATCTGGTGCCGCCAGAGCTAAGCGCAGATACCGCCGCACGCCTGCGCGCGGCTAACGAACAGCTCACCAATCCGCCTCGCGGCCAAAGCATAAGCGCGCCGCGCCTTCAGGTGCTTCAGACTATCGCATTGGCCGAAGGGCGCCATATCCTGCGTGAAACCATCGGCACGCGGGTGTCGCCCGCATTGGTGCTTGCGGTGATCGCGGTCGAATCGGGCGGGCGCGCCGATGCGACAAGCGGCGCCGGGGCGCAGGGCCTGATGCAGCTCATGCCCGCCACCGCCAGCCGCTTTGGCGTGATTGACGCCATGCTGCCGGATCAGAACATCAAGGGCGGCGTTGCCTATCTTGACTGGTTGCTCGGTGAATTCGAGGGTGACGCCCTTATGGCGCTGGCCGGATATAACGCCGGCGAGAACGCGGTCAAAACCCACAAAGGCGTGCCGCCCTATGCCGAGACCCGCGATTATGTGCCCAAGGTTCTGGCCGCCTATGAGGTGGCGCGCGGATTGTGCAAAACCCGGCCCGAGCTGATCACCGATGCCTGTGCTCTGAACCTGGCGCTGAATTAGGCCGGTTTTACCGCCACATAAAAAGGCCGGACCGGGGATAATCCCGGCCCGGCCAAAAGCCTCTGACAGGCCCCTATATATAATGTGTCAAATCAGACGATCGTCGCCTCGGTCGCAGCGCGCAAGTCTTCCTCGGTCACACCCTCGGCGGTTTCGACGATTTTCAGACCGCCCGTCACCACATCAAGCACACCCAGATTGGTGATGATCCGGTCAACAACCCCGGTCCCGGTCAGCGGCAGGGTGCAGGCCTTGAGAACCTTGCTGTCGCCATGCTTGCTGGTGTGGTCCATGACCACCACCACACGGCCCACGCCCGCCACAAGATCCATCGCGCCGCCCATGCCTTTGACAAGCTTGCCGGGAATCATCCAATTGGCCAGATCGCCGTTTTCGGCCACTTCCATCGCGCCAAGGATCGCCATGGCAATCTTGCCACCCCGGATCATGCCGAAGGATTGCGAGCTATCGAAATAGGCGGTCTGGGGCAATTCGGTGATCGTCTGCTTGCCCGCGTTGATAAGGTCGGGGTCTTCTTCGCCCTCATAGGGAAACGGACCCATGCCAAGCATGCCGTTTTCCGACTGAAGCGTGACCTCAACCCCGTCGGGGATATAGTTGGACACCAGTGTCGGAATGCCGATGCCGAGGTTGACATAGGTGCCGTCCTCAAGCTCTTGCGCCGCGCGGGCGGCCATTTGATTGCGATCCCAAGGCATTATGCGGCTCCCTTTTGACGGGTTGTGACGTTTTCGATGCGCTTTTCGTGCGCGCCCTGAATAATGCGATGCACATAAATGCCCGGCAGATGAATGTGATCAGGGTCAAGCGACCCGGTCGGAACGATCTCTTCGACCTCAACCACACAGACCTTGCCACACATCGCGGCAGGCGGGTTGAAATTGCGCGCGGTCTTGCGGAACACCAGATTGCCGGTGGCATCGGCCTTCCATGCCTTGACGATCGAAAGGTCGGCAAAGAGGCCTTCCTCAAGAATATAGGTCTGGCCGTTAAAGTCTTTGTGTTCTTTGCCCTCGGCGATCACGGTGCCAACACCGGTCTTGGTGTAAAAGCCCGGAATGCCA
>RCMY010004979.1_pt1 | contig 12937 bp, 10 predicted proteins | sample 2041341 | NCBI WGS metagenome assembly RCMY01 (sample SAMN09708234, study PRJNA481090) | Marine sediment metagenome, whole genome shotgun sequencing project. | reverse complement strand
CAAACAGCAAAACAAAATCGGAAACGAAGAAAGCTCCTTAAACGATTAAAGAAACCACATGCAAGTTCCTAACCGGATATTACTGATTAGATATATGCTTATCGAGTCATAGACTGGATTCTACGATTAATCCGTACATCAACCACCGGACATTCTGCTATTGATGTGACATACTAACATTCTAATATATTACTTCTTCAACATAGGGCGACAAATATCCGGCAATCATCGTACGGATTAATATTAGGATGATTATATTTAGAGTAGATTTATATGTCTGAAATTAAAATAGACGGTCAAAGTTTGATGAACCTGTGGCCTTCAATTTGCTATTCAAAATATTATAATGAATCTACTATAAAGTGTCTTTTTTTTCGTATTATTACGGAATCTTATACTGATTTTCATGTAATGAGTGAATTGCCTCTCAGTATTATGTGGACTGAAGGCGAAATTAAATCTTTTAAATTTCAAAACTTCCCACAATTCACAACTGGTACAGATATAGTGATTCTTGAGAAGTCCGGTAATCCATTTATTTTTACAGAAAACAGTTACAACCAAAAATTCTATGAAGGATTAACTGATAAAAAAAAGCAAGATATACGTGATAGTTTGATTTCAAATTCTTGTTCGTTTGAGATTAAATGTATAAAACTGTGCAAATCCTCACCCGTAGAAGGAGACATCAACGAATCTTGTTATTTTTGTAGTGGGAAAAAGACCTCTGATCTATGCCACCCTGAAGGCGAACCGGATGGATCACAATACATAGTTAAAGGTAATGCTACTTATCACAAGGAAGGTCAAGTCGTATGGGATGCGTTTCGTGCTGCCAGAGTACTTGATAAACAAAAATTGCAAAGCAAATTTTTTCTGATTGCACTTGTTGAGATTCCTACTCGAAAGTGTGGTAATTGCCATCTACAATCATTTGAACAACCGCAAGAAGATGATTTAAAAAAGAGAATGGTGAAGTTGATTGAGGAACAAACATCCATGATCAAGAAAACCGGTCGGGATCGGTTTAAATTGAGGAGTTCAGAAATTTTATTAAAAAATAAACTGACCGATGACGATATTGTTATCAAGAGTTCAAAAGTTGGCTTAACCAAAGTGTGCTATAAATGTGTTATTGAGTTTCGCAAATAGAATGGTAGAAAAATATTGTAGACTTTACATTCAACCCTGTCAGTAAAAAGAGTGTAATTTTTCTCAACGTAAACAATATGAGATGCACTTGATGACCCTCTCTGCATCTCTGAAATATTTTTCAGTACTTTAAATGAAAGTGTGGGTTCGACTCCGTGTTTGGGAATCGAATTGAGACCCATGTCTGAGATTTCCTGAGCTGATTCTGGTATGGCTAGGTTGCAACTTAGGAGTTGGCATGGTACAAATTATACAAAGTGATTATACAAAGTGTAGTGCCGGACAAATGTGATTTTGTTCTGCATAAACAGCATTATATCAAAGTCTTAGTTGTTGTTGGAAAGTCTCCGACCTCCGGCACCAATGCCAAGTATGTAGACGTTCATAGAAGTCCATTGAAGCCCCAGCCTTTACAGGTTTGGGGCTTTTTTATTGCCGTTTTTTGTCCATTTTGGTCCATATGTTTCCGTTGAGATCCGGTTGCGAAAGCGGGTAAAAAAATGGGCATTCTGTTCGGTAGTCGAACTGAAGTTATAGAATACCCGTTTTAGGAGGCTGACATGCCTAAATTAAAGGCTTTACAATCGGCCACTACCCAGACCACAGTCTTGAGAAAGCAAGACAGGCTCACTTCGAAGCCTATAGCTTAGTCAAGCTGGGGATATCTGGCTGAACCTGGAGCTTGCCAAAAAAGCCTCCAGAATGCCTTGAATAATATCCTGGTGCATGAATTAGTACATATGCTTGAAAGGCACCACAATGACCGCTTCAGGGGTCTTCTCGACCGTTTCATGCCTACATGGCGGGTAGCAAGGGATGTGCTGAAGAGAGAGCCATTGGCTCATGAGGCTTGGGAATATTGAGCTGCCATTAGTCTGTTGGTTGCAGTTATGTTTCTTATGTAATATGATTTTTGTGTGTAATTGTGAACATGTTGTGTTAATGAAAATATTGACATAGGCAGGACATGCGTATATTGTTTAAGACAAAGAAGTTGCAGAAAACATGTTCCGTGAGCAAGGAAACTATTAAGCAATTTGGAGCAAAACGTGGGTTGAAACTCCAACAGCGATTGATGGAACTCAAGGCGGCGGAAACACTTGCTGAAATTTCTCATTTACCTCCGCCGAGATGCCATGAATTGTCTGGAAACCGAGCAGGACAATTGTCAGTTGATCTAGATCACCCTTATCGCCTTTTATTTATAGTTGCTAACGAGCCAACCCCGATGAAAGATAATGGTGAATTGGATTGGGTAAAAGTAACAGAGATTGAAATCATAGGTATCGTTGATACACACTAATAAGAGGTAGGCTATGGCTGACGAAAAAGCTCCAGCAAAAATAAAATATGAGTTCGAGCCGGATTATGCAACTGCACCAGGGGCTACATTGCTTGAGTTGATGGAATCACTGTCAATGACCCAAAAAGAATTTGCGGTACGAACAGGACTTACTGAGCAAAGTCTAAATCGCATATTCAAAGGTGAACAACCAATATCCTATGAGACATCAAGTCGCCTGGAACTGGTTACAGGGGTACCGGCTAATTATTGGAATAACCTCGAAGCACAATATCGAGCCCAGCTGGCAAAGATTCAGGAGCGAAAGCGCCTTGCGGAAAATGTTGAGTGGTTAAAAACAATCCCGGTAAGAGAACTAATAAACAGAAGCTACATTGACGATGGAAAAGATAAAGTCACGAATCTGAGAAACATATTGGCTTTCTTTGGTGTGAGTAGTGTATCAGCCTGGGCCGATATATGGGCTGTTCCAGCTGTTGCCGCAAGGCGGTCACAATGTTTTGAAACACGTCCTGGGCATGCTTCAGCTTGGATACGTCAAGGTGAATTAAAAGCACAAGATATTGAGTGTGCTCCTTATGAAAAAAAGAAGTTCAAGGAAGCTCTGAGGCAGATTCGCTTACTGACCCGAGAAGATCCAGAAGTGTTTCAGCCAGAATTGCAACGATTGTGTTCTGAGGCTGGAGTTGCCGTGGTATTTGTACCAGAAATGAAGAAGGTGCCTTGGGGAGGTGCTACAAAATGGCTTAACCCAAGTAAGGCCATGATTCTTCTTTCACTGAGAGGAAAAGCTGAAGACAAGCTGTGGTTTTCTTTTTTTCATGAAGCAGGACATGTGCTGCATGATAGTAAGAAAGATCTGTTGATCAATGACGGAAAACATGATGATCCGAGAGAAGTTAGTGCGAATGAATTTGCCGCTGACATTCTCATTCCTTTACAAAGAAATAAGGATGTAAGTGCCATCCGATCAGAAACTGATATTCTTACTCTTGCTGCCGAATTTGGTATTTCACCTGGTATTGTTGCTGGGCGTTATCAGCATTTGACCCAAAAATGGAAAGACTATAAAGGTCTCATTAGAAAATTGCAGTGGGCATAATAATGTTATTAGACGGCACTGATTTAGTCTTGAAAAAAAGCGGGTATTATTTCGGGTATTTCCGAAGGTCGAACTTTTTCAGATTGGTTTAACTTTCTGAATTACATTGCATAAATCTATTTAGTTTGACTCCGACCTCCGCACCAATGCCAAGTAAGCTGTAATTCCTAGATTGAATGGGGATTACAGTTTTGTTGTATGCTGTAAAGATACGCGTTACAGTAAAACATGATTAAAAGCTTTCAACATAAAGGACTTGAAAAATTTTACACAACCGGCAGTACGGCAGCTATTCAGGCTAAACATGCACCCAAGCTGAGAAGGATACTTGGTGTGTTGGATGTTGCAACAAAAGCTGGAGATATAGACCTGCCTGGATTTAGGCTGCATCCTTTAACGGGAAAACAGAAAGGTTTTTTCTCGGTATGGGTAAACGGCAATTGGCGGGTGATTTTTCGATTTGTCGGTGGTGATGTCGAGCTGGTAGATTATCTGGACTATCATTAAAAGGAACAATATGAGTGCAATGTATAATCCTCCCCATCCGGGAGAGATCTTAAAAGAAGATGTCTTGGAAGCCGAAGGTATAAGCGTGACTGAGGCGTCCCGGCAACTCGGAATTTCTCGCGTCACCTTGTCCCGGCTGTTGAACGGCAAGGCAGGCGTTTCTGTAGATATGGCCTTGCGCCTTTCCCAATGGCTCGGCACATCACCTGAACTCTGGTTGCGCATGCAGGATGCCTGTGACCTCTGGCAGGCCGGAAAAACAAAACGCCCGAACGTAAAACCTCTGCAGGGCAGGGGAACCACCTCTTTCCCATCATAAAGAACTGACCGAGATCGAACCCGGAATCGCCTGCGTGCAGTAATTCGGTAAATATTATTTACTATTACCAGTGTTTGCGGCGTTGGAATTAAAAAGCAGAAAAAGCAGATTTTATGTATTTAGGGCGAGTTACTGACGTGGATGTTGAGAAAAAAACTGGAAGGCCGAGCAGGTTTCATTTCAGACTTGCATGAAGTTTTCAATAATTCAAGCCAAAGAGGATCTAAAAGGAATGCCAACGATTGGTTTCAATTTTGAAAAATTTCTACGAAGATAATCACCAACAGTATTTTAATTCAACAGTTGGCATTGATCCCTCTGCTTTTCTTGAACCTCTTGCTGGAAGATTAAGGCCAAAGGCAGCAATCCTTGATATTGGTTGTGGATCAGGTAGAGATCTCCTCTGGTTTGCCAGCCGTGGTTTTCGACCAACGGGTTTCGAACAATCCCCAGGTCTCGCCAGCCTGGCAAGGAAACATGCCGAATGTCCTGTTATCGAAGGGGACTTTAGATCCTTTAATTTTACTGAGCTTCAATTTTCGGCCCTTGTGTTTATCGGATCTCTAGTGCACGTCTTCCCAAAAGCTCTTCCCGCAATACTCACATCAAGCTGCCAAGCACTTATTCCAGGAGGACTGCTCCTTATCACCTTGAAAGAAGGAAATGGCACTAATCGTGCTGATGATGGCCGCGTTTTTAACTTATGGAGAAGACCGGATATTGAGAAAGTTTTTGCAGCAGAAAAGCTTCACATAATTGATTTTTCTCAGCAGGTATCCAAAATCCGCCCAGATGATATCTGGCTTGGATATGTGTTGAGGTTTGGAAATGAGATTTGATCCTTTGTATTCCCAGAGTGGGTTGAAGAACTGGCTCCTTGAGCTTGGATTTGACCAACTAGTTCGAGAAAATACCGGCTATATCTTGCTGAACAAAAAGAAAGATCAATGCCTCATCATCGATACAGTTATCTGCACCCTCAATGATTATCCATACGTAGCTTACACCAGCAGGCAAAATGATTTGATGGTCAGTCATCGTCAAGTTTTCCGCTTTCTGTTTGATCAAATCAGTTCTGTTCAGCAACTCAAAGAAGATATTCTCATATTCCTTAATGGAGAGAGCGATCCTGAAAAGATCAGGCGTTTTGGCGGGAATAGGGCGGAGCAGGAACCTGATCCAACACTGCCGGAAGCAACCTTTGAAGACTGTTTCCTGGAGGCCTTTGGTGATAGGGCCAGGATGGGATTACACCGAGAATTTGCTTATATCGATATGGAAGGAACCACGCGCTATATCGACTATGCACTCTTTGCTTCATCAGCCAAATTTGCCATTGAGCTTAATGGCGAGTCTTTTCATCATCCTGCAGTGATCGGGCCTGGAAGATATCGTTCGCAACTCTTCAAACAAAACTCTCTGGTTGCAGATGGTTTCAAGGTCTATCGATGGTCTTTAAATGGAATGAAGGATCGAGAACGATTTATCCTTGAAATCAAAAGTTTTATGGAGGATGCCCGACCTTTTATTGACAAACCAGTTTTTAAATTGAGACGTCCGGTTGAGACGTTCACTTTGCAAGAGCATCAATTCACTTTGCAACAGCACCAACAACAGTCGCTTGACCACCTCAGTGCTGCCAGAACAAACGGCCGAAATACCTTCTTGCTTGTCCTGCCTACCGGTACAGGAAAAACTGAAATATTTATTGAAGACATTGTCCGTTTAAAAGATCAGAAGCCGAGTTTGAAAGCGCTGATCATCGTCCCAACAAGAAAGTTACGGGAACAAACTCAGGCACGGTTACAGCTTCGTTTACCACCTCATTTGCAAGAGCGTACTTCAATTGATGTTTTAAACGACAATAAGGCTGATTTCCTGGTGCAGACGTCAGCCTATTTGCACCGCCATTACTATAAAATTCCGGCGCATCATTTTGATTATATTGTTGTGGATGAGGCCCATCATGCAGCGGCCCAGGGGCTGCGCAATATTCTAGAACATTTTTCTCCCACGCATATGCTGGGTGTTACTGCCACACCGGAGCGTTTTGACCAGCAGAGCCTGGAAAAGATTTTTGGCGAGTATGAGCCGCAATTGTCACTGGAAGACGCTATTCGACAAGGGCTCGTGCCGCCGGTTCGTTGTTATCGGATACAATCAAATATCGATCTTTCCGAGGTACGTTTCAATGGGCGGGAGTTTGTTAAAAGTGATTTACAGAAGACCTTACTTGTACCATCAAGGGATCAACTCATTGCTGATTTGCTGAAGAAATATTTTGCTGGTGAGTTTGAGAACAAGCAAGGCGTGGTTTTTTGCGTCGATATTAAACACGCCAAGCGGATGGCAAATCTTTTAAAAGCAGCGGGAATCGCTGCCACTGCAGTTGATGGCAGGGATCGAAAAAACGCTGTCGCGGCACAAGCAACCTATGCTGCTGGTACGGTCCGTTTTCTTTGTACCTGTGACCTTCTCACCGAGGGCTGGGATGCACCACAAACCTCTATTTTGGTCATGGCTCGGCCTACTTTTTCCAAAGTACTCTATACCCAACAGCTTGGCCGAGGTCTTCGCAATTTTCCTGGAAAAGAGGCACTCTATGTTATCGACGTGGTCGATAACTATGGAGCCAAGCTTCAACCCATGTCGTTGCACTCCCTCTTTAAAATTCCAAATTATCAGCCATTTGTGAATCTGATAAACCCGGAGCAGCAAAGCCATCTTGATGAAATCATCATCCTTGATGGCCTGTACGAAGGGGAGAGGCGGATTGAGCCAGTTGATATTTTCACTTTTGAAGAGCTGTATGGTTCTTTTCTTAATGACGAACAACTGGCAAGGGAACTCTTTGTCTCTACCGGTACAGTACGGCAATGGCTGCGTACAGGAAAAATTGCCTCTGATATGCAATATCCATTTGGCCGAAGGCAGCTGCATTTTTTTGATCCCCAACAAGTAGAATCGCTTCGTAATCAGCTTGGTTTAAAAGATCACAGCGCTGACACCAGGCTTGCAGATTTTCACGAGTTCCTGGAAAAGCGCGATTACACATTCTCCTACAAGATAATATTTTTGCTCAGTTTTTTGAAAATATGCAACGAACGTTTTGAAGCGCCATTGCCGGAGCTGCTTGCGCTCTATCAACAGTTTTACCAGCAGATGTTGATTAAGAATGGAAAAAACGAACGGGAGAGTTGTCCCTACAACCGCAATGATTATCTTTCCGATTCAAAAGCAATTCAAATCAGCCTCCTCGCCAACCCCTTTGAGAAATTTGAAAGAAAACGCTTTTTTTATCACTGTAATGATCTGAATTATCTGGCATTAGATCCAGTTCTCATTAAGAACCTTACAACTGATCACTATAGAAAGATCAGTGGGCAGATGGTGCTGGATCTCCTTGATTATTATGGAAAATTAGAAATACCATTATCGGAAATAGATTATTCTTTCCTTCTGTCTGATCTGGAGCACGAAGAGCCGGAAACGCTGTTTATTGACGAGCCAAAGGAAGAACAGAAATACTCCACAGCACTTCCTTTCTATCCGCTGAGTATCGCTGCCGGTAGTTTCATGGATTCGGAAGTTCCTGATGCACCGGAATCCTGGTTTAAGGTGGAAGGGCTTACTACAAAACGAACATTATCTTCCTCAATGTTTGTAGCCCAGGTATTGGGTAAATCGATGGAGCCTGCTATTCCTGACGGTGGTTATTGTCTCTTCACCTTTGACACCGGTGGCACTCGAAATGGGCGGATTGTTCTCGCCCAAAAAACAAATATTTCTGATCAGGATACAGGTGCTAGCTATACGGTAAAGACGTATCAATCCACCAAGAGTGCCAGTCAGGACACCTCTTGGGAACATGTGAGCATTACCTTAAAACCTGTAAATCCTGAATATGAGGAAATTGTTATTCTTCCTTCAGAGGGTGACGATTTCAGGATAGTGGCTTTCTTTATTGAGGTTTTGTCTGCAAATGTTTGAAGTAGTCTGAAAAGAGTGGATACTCGGGACTCAAAAGTCTGCAATACAAGCGAGATTTGATCGATGCGGTGACGAGTGTGTTTCGGTGGTAGCAGGGGAAAGTGTCGGTGAAAGATGAAAGGTTGCCCCGTTTTCAAGTGATCTATTGATTGGCATATACAAATTGATCGGTTTGTGTATGGAGAGAACGGCCCCTCGTTGCATGAATGTTGGGAGTACCCCGGTACGGAAGTTTCATGTAAATCTTGCAGAAAAAACAACTGAAACCGAATAGCCCCGTTGGGATCAAGTGATTCACAACGGGCAGTAGGAAAGAAAAGCAACTTGGGGTTACCATCCCCCGGGCTGACCGGCGGCAGATCCTACCGGCACCGGTCAGTGTCGTGAAAATAATAGCAACAATGGGTTGTTTTTTTTCTCAGAAAATGCAGGAAATCTGAGTTTACGGCTGGTTTCAGTTCATCATGAGAGCTGTTGAAAGGTGAAAACTTTGGAGAGGTGGGGGTCTTGTCATTATTACATTGTATGTCAGCAAGAGCTCGTAGCTCCAAAAATTAAAGAATGAAATTTACCAATCCTGATTATTCAATGACCAGATTTTCAGGCCCATAGAAAGTATGGAGTAAATTTACCATTTCTGAACTCTCCACCAGCTTCTTTGCCTTTTTCAGTCAGCTTTTGTTGCCCCTCGATCAGGGCTAGGTAATCCAACGATATCAATTTCTCAACAAAATCTGGCGTCTTTACCCGATGCATTTGGGCAAGTTTTGATGATGTGACTTTTTTTGCCGAATTTTCAGGAAAATCTTCAATCAACACTCCCGGATTCACAGCGGGTGCTCCCTCTACTTTTTCTTCTTCGGGTGCTTTTACCACCGTCTCTAAGGAGATCCGGATTTCATCGCTGATTCGAATGATCCGTTGAGCCTCTTCGTAAGCGTCCTTGTAAATATTAGGATCCCCACTGCGAGAAATGAACACGCCCATTTCATTGTTATTGACCTGGCTGAATTCGTAGAGATTTAAGCTCGTGACAATACATGACTCCTCGTTGAGATAGCATTTCGCGTGTAAATTTTTACAAAAGCTTGTCCGGACAAATGTAAGCTCCTTTAGCCAATTTATTTCCTTTGGTTGCAGCTCACTTTTGCCATATACAATACGAACATCTATTTTCAGACGATTTTTGTCCTCCAAAAGTTCTTTGATGCGGTCATTGAGTTTCAGGAATGGACTGATAAGTATTAGACGATCAGAAGCACCCTTGATCAACTCTTCAAGGTAATAGTTGGTAGCACTTGTGTTTAGGAATTTTGCCATGGTTTATGATTTCCTTGTTATATTATTCAATACCTTGGTTCTCGATGAACTTACTATCAGCGTTGGTCATGTGTGTCACCGCAAGAATTTGTAGAGAGGCTTCTATTGATAGTTAAATTATTTTTGTCGGTCAAAAAGAGATCGTGGCTCCATGATAACCCTGCAGCCGCATCTTTTGCAAATTGCCTCTCCAATTTTCTTGGCAAGCTCGGCGTTGCGAGCCATCAATATCACCATACATTAGACAAAAAAATATGAGCCAAACGACCCTCGTTGCATGAATGTTGGGAGTACCCCGGTACGGAAGTTTCATGTAAATCTTGCAGAAAAAACAACTGAAACCGAATTGCCCATCCAAGGCGGATTGAAACCATTCCTCAGGAGGACCGACAGCAGATCCCACCGGCACCGGTCGGCACTGAGAAATAAATGGTATCATAAATCATGATCCGGACCGGCTGCAGTATGGTTTTTTGATATCAAAAAGGTGTGAACTCAGGAGAGCTTGGCCGAATGAATTGATACTAAACAGCCCATCTGGGGGGGTGATTTTGTACGCACGAAATTTTATCCCCCCTACCACAACGAGTAGGGAGTTTTACCCCGCAGGTTGCCCCGAAGGGCTGAATCAAAACTACGGCGAATGCTTAGCGCGCATTTTCGCACGAATCTGGGGGACACCCTTAACACGAAGGTGATTTATATTTCCCGGTCAGATTTCCTACGGTTACACTCACGGCAGAGCATTTGGCCGTTATCCAACTCTGTCTTGCCACCTTGTGACCATGGCGTGATGTGGTCAGCCTCCATCTGGCCAATCCCGAAATGTTCCTTGCAGGTAGTACAAATTCCATTCTGGCGTTCGTAGAGCGTGCGCTTTTTGCTGTCTGTGAAAGTGCGGATGCTCAGGTGCTTCTCATTTCCTGTGAATAGACATTCATATACTCCTTTATTCTTTGTCACCTCGTCATCGGTCATGCGCCTAGTTGTCTCCGCCTCCAGGGTCGCCGGGTCAAGGTTGTCCTCCTTGTGGGTATTCTAAAGAGTTCCCCCAGCGATACCCTTCATCTCCTTTCGGTGCTTCGGGAAGGTAGCATTGACCCAGTTTATGACAGTTTGGAAATAGAGCCACAACGGGTTGGCGTTCTTGTCGTGCTGGTGCTCTGCCATGTAACCCTCTATGTCACCCTCATTCATCTATGAAATGGTAGTTTCGAGGTAGTCCTGGCGAATGGAGGAACCGGTCATGTACTTGTCGGCTAGCTGCCAGGCAGCACACTGAGTCTTGGAGAAATAGCGATTAGCATCTGCCGTCCATGATCCAGCATAAACTGCATTTCGGAACTCCTGGTCGGTCAGTTTCTCACCGGCAATGTTGATAGTACGAAAACAGTCAAGTACATCGTGTTGAGCGGAAATTTCCGGGTGACAGTATCTATTACCGCCTCACGTTGCTTGTCGCTGTATATAAATTCTCGCTGGTAAGGCGGGCGAATATTTCGTTTACCACCGAAACCAACTACACCGGCCTCCTGATTGTCCTCTTAGCTCGTGTCTGGTGTCTGTCCATAAATGATGTTTTTGTAGAACCTCGCCCGCTCCCTGACTTTCAAAAGGTGTCGCTCTCCGCCTGCAAGAAAAATCCTTTTTTCTGTTTGACGTAGTTTGCGCTGTTTGCTTTCGAAATCACAGAAACAAGACGCATCTCTCCTGCAACAAACTCTGTTGGAATTAAAATATTATTTCAAGTCAGTATTTTACGGGCAATAGTCAATAGATTTGCAGACACTATTGAGGCCCACACATAACTTTTAAACGACCCATATCCTTTCCAGGTACACCTGGTTAAGCCAAGACTTCGTTTTAACCATGAGATAGACGATTCGATACCTGCTCGAAAATTTCTCAACTTTTTATAAACAGCTTTGCTACGACACATAACGTTTTCCGTGAGGCCACGTCCCTTGGAAAAGCAAACATCTTTAATTCCTTTAGCTTTTGCCGCTTGTAGGTTCGAATGAGAAGCAAATCCACCATCTAAAGCCGCCTTCAATGGCGTACGTCCATATATACTTTCCTGCCTATCCAACATCATTCCTGTCAATGTTGAATCGGCCGGGTTGCCCTCAAGAACAACACAGTCAATAATCAGGTTTGAAGCACCACCAGTGACGCAGATCTTGTGACCATAGTAGGTATCACGTCGATCTTTCCGGATGATATCTGTATGAGCCTCAAAAATTGAAACCATTTTCTCCTGGGCAGGAACAGACTCTCCTACTATTACCCTCCGTCGGGTCTGACAAACCACCTGACGAGCAAGGGGTAAATAATGCTTTAGCTGTTCTGAAACCCAGGTAGTCAAGGCCATTTCCTCAAGTGATTTACAGGTATAGTTTCCAATAGCTTTCGAACCATTCTCGCCGTAAACGATCATGTTCTCGGTAACCTTGATAAGGTCCCTGTAGAGGATCTTTCGCTCTCTTCCATTCTTGGCATTGAGTATCTCGAGATTCCTCCGCTTGGCACGCCGCAGATGATCTGTAAAGGAGAAGAGTATACCGGGCAATTCTGTTTTCATTACAGTGAGTAATCTTGCCAGCACTCGTACCGAATCTACAAGTAATTCGGAGTCGTATGGCGCATGGATATTTGATTTAACCACCGTGCAGTCCACGCGTATGTTCCGCCCCCTCTCAATGTTCTGCTCTTCTGCGAAACAGACTAATACTCTGTTGATCGCCTCCCAGGTCTTCGCCGATATCGTTTTAATTCCCTTTTGCAGAGTGGACTTCTTGAAGGTTTTCATAAAACCAGCTTTGCAGAATTGCCTGTAAACTCGAGAATCATCAAGATGAAAAGCAAGTTCCCGATAGCTGTATCCCTCGATTTGCTTAATGACTGCGGCACGAATGATCTGCTCAATGGTCATCCCATTTGCTCCAACATTGTTGTCGCCATGGTCAAAATCTTGTAAGGCCAGGTCGCATATGCTATTGTGACTGTCAAGTACCTCACTGATCCTTGCAAACTCTTTCGCCTTGGGGTGGTCAGCGGTTGCCTCTATCAGAGGGAGCTGTTGGTTGCGTATTTTTCGCATCGTTTTTGAGATATCCTTAAGTGGTTAATTGTGTGATTTTAGTCGGTTACACATAAACCACTACCATATATCGCAAATTTCGACACCCCAAAAAGGCGATTTTAATTCATTAAATCAAATAGCTAACTCTGCATGGACAGACAC
>RCMY010003968.1_pt1 | contig 12941 bp, 14 predicted proteins | sample 2041341 | NCBI WGS metagenome assembly RCMY01 (sample SAMN09708234, study PRJNA481090) | Marine sediment metagenome, whole genome shotgun sequencing project. | reverse complement strand
CAATCGTCGGAACCCACACCAACAGGATGTGCAAGGTGGTCGGGACCGCAACCATCAAGAAGAAGACGGTGCGGTCCCTGCCACTCAGCGCCATGGGCCGCTTCCGCCGACGCGGAGCCTTACCGCCAGCACTATTCTTGCTGTCGTTCGAGCTCTTTGTCGGGGTCGCGGTTGCCATGGTCAGTTATCTCAGTTGCCGCCGAGAAGAACCTCGGCCTGCTGCTGCATGTCCTCGAGGATCGAATCGATCTGTGAGGGGTCAGCCAAGAAGTCGGCAATACGAGGGCCAGCAACGCCGGAGGCGAAGTCGGGGCTCGTGTCACGGTCGAGGAACTGCGTGACGAACTTGGCGTTCTGAACGGTCTCGAACGTCTTGTTCTGGAGATCGCTCCACACGTCGGTGTTGACCGAAGAGGAAGGAGCAACGACGGACGGGTCCTCGGCGAGGTAGGCGTCCTGGGCGGTGCCGGTACCGAAGTGGTACAGCATCTCCTTGGCTGCCTGCTCGTTGCCGGGGCTTGCTGCCATCATCCAGCCATCGATCGGGGCTTCGACAACTTCGGTGCCGAAGTCGGGGTTGATCTCCGGGAACGGGAAGAAATCGAGATCTTCGAGCTCATCCTCGGGGAACTGTCCACCAACGAAGGTGCCGATCGTCATCATGCCGGCTTCCTTGTTGACCAAAGCGGCCGCAGCCTCTTCCCAGGTGCGACCGTTGGGGTCGGGCTGGTGTGTCGGGAGCAGGGACTCCCAGGTCGTGAAGACTTCCTTGACCTTGGGATCGGTCCAGGATTCGCGGCCGGCCATGAGGTCGACGTGGAACTGATAGCCGTTGATGCGGAAGTTGAGCTGATCGAAGGTACCCATGGCCGGCCAGAAGCCGTCATTGGCGAAAGCGAATGGCGTGAGGCCAGCCTCTTCCATCTGCCCGGCGAGGACCGTGAGCTCTTCGAGAGTCCCAGGAATTTCCCAGCCGTTGTCGGCGAACAGGCTCTTGCGATAGCAAACGCCCCACACGTAGTACGACCACGGCACGAAGTACTGGTTGCCGTCGAGGCCGGTCGATGCGGTCTTGAATCCGCTGGAGAGTTCGTCGTTGAGACCGGCGTCCCAGACGTCGTTGATCTGGCCGAGAAGGCCCTGAGCAGCGAAGAACTGCATCCGGAAGCCAGCGAACCACGGGACGATGTCGTCGGGGTTCTGGAGGTAGGTGGAGATGTTCTCCTGGAAGGTGTTGTGGTCGACCTCGTTGATTGAGGCGGTGATGTCGCCGTTCGGGATAGCGGCAACAGCCGCAGCGAGTCCGGCTTGCGGAAGCTCATTCGAGTAGTTGGACCCGATGCTGACGTCACCACTTGCGGTACCCAGCTCGAAGCCACCGTCTTCGCCGGCGCCGGTTTCAGTTTCGGCATCGTCGCCACCGCATGCTGCGAGGACGGCGGGGAAGGCAGCGATGCCGGCAACGCCAGCGGCACCCTTGAGCATCGAGCGACGGGGCATTGCGAATCCGACCTTGGACGGACTCGGAGACTGCTGTGGCAGGCTCATTTCGGACATAATTTCTCCCTTTGGTTTCCCCGCACTGTGCGGGGCCATTCTGATCTGACGCTCCATCCCGATGCAAAACGAACGAGATCGGTCAGAAGCGATCAGAATCTTTCACTGTCATTCATGTTCTGTCAAGGACCTGGACGCGATCGCAGCAAAAGCGTCACGGGCAGGCAGACACTGAGGCAGCAGCCTGTCTGGTCGACGACACCGCAGGTCGTCACCAATCCATTGCCCGCGGCCACGGAGAGCGAGCAAATGTTCGAAAGTGTTGACTTTTCGCCCACACATGGCCGACCCTGACAAACCTGATGCTTGCCCGCCAACGCCACGATCTCATTCTCGACGCTGTTCGCCGTCAAGGTTCGGTGCGTGTGCGCGAGCTTTCTGAGTTGTTGAACGTCTCGGACATGACCGTTCGGCGCGACCTCGACATTCTTGCGACGAAGCGCCTCGTCGACAAGGTCCACGGCGGGGCGACCCGCGTCGGCAACCAGAGCAGCAACGAGCCTGGCTTCGAGGCCAAGCAACGGCGGCAGCAGGCGGAGAAAGAACGCATCGCGGCGGCAGCGGCCAAGATGGTCAGCCCTGGCTCGGCCATCGGCTTGACCGCTGGCACCACCACGTGGACGATGGCCAAGTACCTCATCGACGTTCCGAACCTCACCGTGGTCACGAACAGCTCATCGGTTGCGAACATGCTGCATTCGGCCGATCGTTCCGACCGGACCGTTGTCTTGACCGGCGGCGTCCGCACCCCATCGGACGCCCTCGTCGGCCCCATTGCGATGGGAGCGCTCGCCCGTCTGCACGTCGATGTGGTCTTCATGGGCGTTCATGGGATGGACGAGGCCACGGGCTACTCGACTCCCAACATCGCCGAGGCCGAACTCAACGCAGCCTTCCTTCGCTCTGCCCAACGATCTGTGATCGTCGCCGACCACACCAAGTGGGGCATGCGGGGACTCGCGCAGATAGCGCCGCTCGAGGTTGCCGACGTCGTCATCAGCGATCGGGAGCTCACTTCAGCGGCCGTGCAATCGTTCATTGATCACGACACCGAACTGCGGCTGGTGTGACTGGTCCTGGTGCGAACGAGCGTTCACCAGCCGCTCGACGTCAGCTCTCGTAAACGGCCGAGCCGCCGATCACGGTCTGCCTCACAACACCACCATCGTCGAGGTCGATATGGGTGCCGACACCAGCCTCGATCGAGAACAACTGACGGGGCACAGTCGAGGCGGCGGCCACGGCCTGTTCCATCGGGCAACCCGTGAACGCTGCGAGATTGACCACGCACCGATCGAGACCGATCGTCGCCCCCATCAGCGTCCCATCGGCCGTCTTTGCGACCGACTGGCCGTCGGCACGACCAAGAAGCGCCACAGCATCGCTCACGAGAAGCAGACGAGGACCAGCGAGCCGGTTTGCCAAGCGGATCATCTCCGGCGACACATGCTCGCCATCGGCGATCAGTCCAACACATGGCCAGCCATCGGCGGCAAAATCGTCTGACAACAGCGCAGCGGCAAGCCCAGGGTCTCGATGATGGAGTCCTGACATCGCGTTGAACAGATGCGTTCCCATCCGGGCACCGGCGTCGAAGCCAGCCATTGCCTGCTCGAACGTGGCGTTTGAGTGCCCCAGCGACACAACGACACCCCGGTCCACCAGCTCGGCGATGAGTTCGAGCGCACCGGGAAGCTCGGGGGCAAGCGTGACGAGGACAACGCCGTGAGCCCGGTCGAGCACCTGTGGTAGGCGTGCTCGGTCTGGTCTCGCCAGCGACTTCGGGCGGTGCGCTCCAACGCGCTCTGGCGCCAGCCACGGGCCTTCGAGATGCCAGCCGACTGGGGTCGCCCCAACCCATCTGGGTGGCGGGCCTGCAGCGAGCACGCTCACGGCCTCGTCGAGCCGGCCGAAGCCCTCAGAGATCAACGTGGGCAGGAATTGTGTGACGCCGTGAGCGAGCAGTTCACTGCCCACTGCCCATATCGATGAGGGATCGTCGGAGAAATGGTGCCCCCACCCGCCATTGATCTGGACATCGAAGTAGCCGCCGGGAACACGCACCGACTGATGATGCCACGGGCTACTGCTGCTGAGCGACCGCCCGTTCCAGCACCTCGGCGAACACCTCGGCCGGCTGAGCCCCTGGCACACCGATCGAGCGATCAATGACGAAGGTCGGCACCGAGTGGATGCCGGCATCGGCAGCGAAGACAAGCTGATCGGCGACCTCGACGCGGCCACCGTCACCGTGCAGCCAGCTCCGTGAGGTTTCAGGGTCGAGGCCGACCTCGGCGCCGAGGCGTATCAGCGCGTCGAGCGACCCGATGTCTTCGCCCTCACTGAAGTAGGCCTGCATCAAACGCTCCTTCAACTCGAGTTGGACGCCCTCACCCTCGGCCAGTACGAGCAGTCGATGAGCATCTGCGGTGTTGGAACGGACTGCCTTGTCCATTCGAAAGTCAAGGCCCTCGCCTGCTGCTTCTTCGGTCACACGGTCGATGATCTGCTTCGCCTGCGCTGGACCACCGAACTTCTTCTCGTACGCCTGAAGGACCGGCTCGCTCTCCCCGATTGGCGCCGACGGGTCGAGCTGAAACGCTCGGTAGGAAACCTCAACCTCTACTTCAGGGTGAGACTGTTGGAAGCTCGCCAAACCCTCTTCCCACCTGCGTTTGCCGATAAAGCACCACGGACACACGATGTCTGACCAGATCTCTACGGTGAGTTTCACTGCTGCTCTTCCTGGGCCAATACCCGTGCTTCGTCTTGCAGTTCTTCCAAACGCTCGGAGAGTTCTGCGGTGAATGCTCTCAGCTGTTGTCGACCAACGCGCTTGCCATCGACACCTACCGGCGGGGCCATCGGCTCGCCGACCGCAATCCCCACTCTGGTCCGTTTGGGGAAGCGGCTCCCCTCCCGCATTGCCTCTCGGGTGCCTGAGATCCCCACTGGAATCACTCGAGCTCCCGTCTTCGAGGCCAACCAGGCCGCACCGCCGAAGAGTTCGCCGACCTCGTGCTGGTCTTGGCGACCACCTTCGGGGAACACGATCATTGACTCACCCCGGTCCAACAAGGCCTTGGCCGCCTTGAGTGCATCGCGGTCGGCCTCGCCTCGGCGGACGGGAATGGCACCGAGAGCGGCGCACACCCAGCGAACGACGGGAGGTTCGAACAACGACTCCTTGCCAAGCGCTCGGATCCGGCGCGTGCTGAGCGACGCCAACAGCGGACTGTCGAGATGCGACCGGTGCACGGGAGCCAGGATCGTCGGCCCAGGCAGATCGAGGTGGTGCTCGTTGGTCGCTGTGACATCGAAGTACGGGAAAAGCACACTACGAACGATTCGCCGAACCACTCGATAGAAGCGCAGAGAAGAGGGTTTGTCGCCGGTAGCGAAGGCTCGCTCCAGTAGATCGACCTCACTCTTGGCGTCCACCTCACCTTTGGTGTTCTCACCCTTGCCGTTGTTTTGTCCCGAACGCTTGCTGTCGACCACGGCAAGAGTCAACCACGAATGGGCTCATTCCCTGCAACACCCTCGTTCACCGGGCATCTGACACCTCGCCTGTCAGCCGTTAGGTTCGCTCCGTGTTGCGGCCCTTGATTCTTCCGGTCTACTTGCCGTGCTTCTTCATCAACGGAGGCACAGCCATGCTGGCGCCTCTTCTGCCCCTGTACCTCGCCGACGTGGGTGTATCTGAGTCGGTGCTTGGTCTGGTGATCGCTTCCGCCGGCGTAGGAGGCATGGTCTCCCAGATCGGCTGGGGCCGACTGATCGATCGCGTCGGCGAGAACACCGTGCTGATCATGGCCGTTGCCCTGATTGCCAGCTCGGTGGCGGTTTTCGGCGTGATCGGGTCGGCGGTCGCGCTCGGCGCATTGCGCCTCTTCGGTGGCGCCGGTTCGGCAGGCTGGGTCCTGTCTCGCCAGACCTTCCTCACACACGCCACCGATCCAGCCACGCGAGGCAAGGCCATGGCGTTGTTTGGCGGCACGACCCGCACCGCCTTTCTGATCGGTCCCGTCGTGGCCGGGACCGTTGCACAATTCGCAGGCTTTTCGACTGCGTTCCTCGTCTCCGCCATCACGACCAGCCTCGGCGTCGTCCCGCTGCTGTTTCTCCATCGCCGGAGTTCGAGCGGGGCCGATCTCGCCGAGGTGTCGCCAACAGCCGTCACGGCGCCGCACAACGCGAAGCCGCCGACGATCCGCCCGTCGCTGAGGCCTCATGTCCGCAACCTCGCCCTCGCTGGGTCTGGACAAGTCCTCGTGATCGCCGTCCGGAGCGGGCGGTTCGTTGTGCTGCCACTCATCGGCGAGGCCGTGGGCTTGTCCGCAGCCGAGGTGGGGTTGTTGATCGGGCTCGGAGGCCTTGCTGACCTTCTGCTCTTCCCTGTGTCTGGTGTGTTGATGGACCGATTCGGTCGGCTCTACGCCATCGTTCCGGCGTTCACCCTCATGGGGGCAGGGCTGTTCCTTCTTGCTGTTGCCTCGACGGGGCTGGCGGTCACTATCGCCGCCGTCGTCATCGGTGTTGGCAACGGCCTTGGCTCAGGCACGATGCTGACCCTCTCGGCAGATCTCGCGCCAGCGGAGGCACCGAGCGGCTTCCTGGCCGCACTCGGCACGATCCGTGATGCCGGCAAGGTCGCTGGACCACTCGCCGTCGGCATCATCACCGACGCCGCCAGCCTCTCCGTCTCTGCCACCGTCATGGGAGCGACGTCCCTCGCGGCGGCTGCCGTCATTGCCTTCGGGATCGGCGAAACCCTCCACAAGTCGACGGCCACGCCAGCGGTCGGGTAGAAAACCCGCTGATGATCACCATCCACCCACGATCCGGATCGCTCGATGTCCACGTCGAGGTCCACGGACCGACTGACCATGCGGTCGACCCCGAGAGCGCCCGGCGAGTGTTGAACATCAGCGGCACAGGCGGTGATCTGCGGAACAGCTTTCCTGAACGATCGCCGTTCAACAAGCGGTTCATCACGGCCCACTACGACCAGCGCGGCCTCGGCCAAACCGAGAAGCCAGAGGCCCCGTACACGATGCGCCAGTACGCCGACGACGCCGCAGCGCTGATCGACTCGCTCGGCTGGAGCAGCTGCTCGGTCGTTGGCACCAGCTTCGGCGGGATGGTGGCCCAGCACCTCGCCATCCACCATGCGCACCTCGTCGAGCGGCTCGTTCTCAACTGCACCTCGCCAGGCGGCTCGAAGGCCTCGTTCCCCCTCGACACCATCGAGGCCCTGGACGTCGAGGCCAGGCTCGAACTCCACCTCGGGCTCCTTGACAACCGGTGGGATCCAGGCCAGGACGACCCCATCCCCAACCTCGGCAGCTTCTACGACGCAGTCATCGAGGGATACCGCAGGGAACGCACCGGCGAAGCGTTGCGGGGCTACCGCGCACAACTCGAGGCCCGGTCACACCACGACGCCACAACTTCCCTCCGCCGCATCGAGGCCCCGACCCTTGTCTGCGCAGGCGAGTTCGATGATCTCGCGCCCGTCGTGAACTCGATGACGCTGGTCGACGGCATCCCCGATGCTGAGCTTCGAGTGTTCGACGGTGGACACCTTTTCATGCTCCAGGACCGCACCGCTTTCGGTTCAATGATCGAGTTCCTGTCGACCTAGCGCCGTGACAGGCGCCGTTTGCCTTTGCGTGTTCAGCCCTTGGCTTTGGCCGACCGGGAGACCTTCGTGGCTTCTCGGAGCAGACTCGCCATTGACTGCTCGAGCGATTCCATCAACGACCAGAGATCGTCGACGGCGTCACGACAAGCGATCAGGCCGACGTCGACCCGACCGTTGTATGACGACAACGTGATGTTGAGCCCGACGCCATTCGACAACAACGGGACCGGATGCGAGGCGATCTGCTGAGCCCCATCGCAATACAGCGGGTGTTGCGGGCCGGGAATGTTGGAGATCACCAGGTTGAACTGGGGGCTCGCTCGGTCGGCCAGCTTGGTGGCGGCCACGAGTCGAGCAACCTGACCGGCCACGGCCGGTGGTGCGAATCGACCGAAATCTTGCAAGATGTTTGCCGGGAGAGCGTGGTGCTCGGTCTTGGCGATCGCCATGGCATCGTGTGTGAGTTGCAGCCGCTTCATCGGGCTTGGCTCGTTCGAGGCCAGTGGTGCAACCATGCCGGCGATCTGGTTGCCTTCGCCTGACTTGTTCCCGGAGGGAACGAACACCGGGATCATGGCCAAGAGTGGATCGGTGGGGAGCTCCTGACGGAGACCCAACCACTTGCGAAGCCCGCCGGCACAGATCGCCAGCAGCACATCATTGATGGTGTAGTCGCCCGCGTCCTTGACCTTCTTGACGTCGTCGAGCGACAGCGATCCGTAGGCGAACCGCCGATGACCCGAGATCGATCGATTGAACGACAGACGAGGCGCCGTCAACGCCGGGCGCGACAGCATCGCGTCGTCGGTCTTCGGTGACGGAACGAGTGCGCTCAGCCCCGGCGTGCGCTGGATGGCGTCTTGAAGAGTGGCCACGGTCGGGCCGATCTGTCGGCCCGCCGCCCGCACGGTCGATCGCAACAGCCGCCGCTGGAGTCTCCACTGGGCTCGCGGCTGGGAGGCGAGACCGAGCAGGCCACGGCTCAGCATCTCCGCGTTCGTCGGCGTGCGGTCAGGGCTCCACGGCACGACCTGGGGGGCGACCTCTCGGCCCTGGGGGTCTGGATCGAGCAGGGTGCTGAGCAGCTCGGAGCCGGAGGGGCCGAGCACACACGCATTGTGAATCTTCGTATAGAGCGCCACCGACGCGTCTGCCAGGCCCTCGATCAGATACATCTCCCACAGCGGCTTGGAGCGGTCGAGGGCGCGTGAATGGAGCCGGGCGATCAACTCCGCGAGCTCGGAAGGGCCGCCGGGCGATGGCACCGCAACGCGCCGGATGTGAAAGTCGAGGTCGAAATCTTCGTCCTCCACCCAGTACGGACGGTCGATCCCGAGGGGAACGTTCACCAAGCGACGTCGATAGGGAGGCAGTTCCTGGATCCGTTCGGCGACCAATTGCTTGATCGACTCCAGCGTCATCGGCGATTCCAGCACGTCGAAGAGCGTCAGCGCTCCGGCGTGGCCGTGAAAGGTCGGCGTCTCGATCGTGAGATAGCTGGCGTCGAGGCCGCTGAGCTGTTCCATGAGTGGTTCCGTTGATCGAAGGTCGGGTGGAGGGATTCAGGTGCGCTCGTGAGGATGGGGAAAGAGCGCGTGGCGCACACCAGGTCGATGGAACGGTTTCCATTCCCCCGCCGGTTGCGCCAGTCTGTCCGCCACGACATACAGAGCCCAGGGATTGCCGGGCAAGCCGACGTGGCTGCTCACCACCTCGACGTTCTCGACGTCACCCTCGGTGTGGTCGATGCACGAACGCCAGGACACCACTCCGTCGGTCTTGCTGAAGATCGACGTGGTGGGTACTGCTGGTGCCTGGCCCATGATCTCGGCGAACTCGTCGGGTATCGACGAAACCCGGGTGCCACTCGCGGCCTCGAACATGGGCCAGACGTGGTTGGCCTTGAGGTCGTTGATGGGGGATCCCATGGTGACAACGGCACGACAGTGTTCGGGCGCGAAGCGCGCGACTTCACGGGCATAGACCCCGCCAAGACTGTGACCGATGAGCGTGACTTGGCGGTCCGTTTCGGCGTGCACCTGCTTGACGCGTTCGGCTGCCACGTGTACGAGACGGTGCAGCCCGAGCACCTCAGGGTGACCCCACGGGTAGACCTGATAATTCTGGCCCTTGAGGAATCGGCGAAGACCGAACGTGAATTGGTCGGCTGCGCCAAAGGGTGGCAACACCACGACCGGATGCCCATCTCCTTTGGGGGCACGACGGAGCAGCGGGACCGCCGCCAAGCCGAGTGCGCCCTCGATCGGTGCTCTGGCCTCGAACGCCATGAGCAACGGATTCGGCGCCTTGTTCAGCCCGGGTGCAGGCTCTTCGCCGTCGACTCGACGGTCAGGGTGGCGGTCTGCATCGAGTTCGTCCGGTGGCGCCACGACAGCGACCCTAATTCAGCGACGCAGGCATTCAAGCGTTGAGTGCCGTTCTACCAGGCATTTTGCAGGCCCCTACGAGCGGTCAGAACCTTTCGCTGCTGGCGCTCGTCGGTTGCCGGTCGTCGTAAAAGCGTCGACGCGCCCAGAGGGCGACGTAGACGAGCGCGACGAGCACTGGCACCTCGATCAGTGGGCCGATCGTCCCTGCGAGCGCTTGTCCGCTGGTCACGCCGAACACTGCGATCGCCACGGCGATGGCCAGTTCGAAGTTGTTCCCTGCAGCGGTGAACGCGACGGAGGCATTGCGGTCGTACGGCAACCCGAGCCGAAACCCGGCGAAGAACGAACCGAACCACATCACGGCGAAGTAGATCAGCAGGGGCACGGCGACGCGTGCCACGTCGAGTGGACGGTCGGCGATCTGCTCGCCCTGCAGCGCAAACAGCACGACGATCGTGAACAACAGCCCGTAGAGCGCGATCGGGCCGATGCGGGGGAGGAACTTCTCCTCGTACCAGACGATTCCCTTGCGCCGCTCGCCGATGCTGCGCGTCAGGAACCCGGCGAGCAGCGGAACGCCGAGAAACACCAGCACCGAACGTGCGATCTCCCAGATCCCCACGTCCAGACGCTCGGTCTCGAGGCCCAGCCAACTCGGCAGCACCGACAGGTAGAACCAGCCCAGCACCGAATACATGATGATCTGAAACACCGAGTTGACCGCGACGAGGACGGCACCGAGCTCCCGATTTCCGCACGCCAGGTCATTCCAGATGAGGACCATCGCGATGCAGCGCGCCAGGCCCACGATGATCAGCCCGGTCCTCAGCTCTGGCAGGTCGTGCAGGAAGATCCACGCCAGCGCGAACATCAACGCCGGGCCGACGACCCAGTTCATGGACAGTGAGAGCCCGAGCGTGCGCCGGTCGCCGAGTTGCTCGCCGACACGGGAGTAGCGGACCTTGGCCAGAACCGGGTACATCATCGCCAACAGACCGATGGCGATCGGAAGCGAAACCGTTCCGACCTTGATCTCGTCGAGCCACTCGTTCAGGTTGGGGAGCAATTTGCCGAGACCGAGCCCGACCACCATCGCCAGCCCGATCCAGAAGGGGAGAAGCCGGTCGAGGGTCGAGAGCTTGGCGGAGACGGTCGGCTCGGTCCCGGTGGTCGCAGTGTTCGTCACGATGGGGTTCTCCGATCCTCCGGGTCGAACGTCAGCAGCAGCCGGTCGCGCCGGTCAGGACGGTGTTGCTCATCTCCTCCGCATCGCCCGTCTTCACGTAGAACTCCCACGGCGCTCCGTCGGGGTCGTTGACCCAGGTCTCGGTCTTGAGGGCGTAACAACACATGGTGTCGTCCACACCGGTCGTCTGAACGCCGTCGGTCGACAAGCGTCCTTCGGCTGCTTCGACCTCTTCGGCTGTGTCCACTTCGACGCCGAGGTGGTTGAGCGAACCGCCACCCTCGCCTTCGATCAACACGAGCTTCAGTGGCGGCTCCGCAATGGCGAAGTTGGCATAGCCCGGCTTGCGCTTGGCGGGCTCTGTGGCAAAGAGCTTGGAGTAGAACTCGACGGCCGCGTCGATGTCGGACACGTTGAGGGCGAGTTGGATTCGAGACATGGGTGACTCCTTATAGATTGATGGTTGTCGATACGCCCACCCTACGGTCATATCGATGAATGTCAATGCAAAACGACACGGTCCTCTGGAGCGGCGGTACTGTGATCGTGACGAATCAGTTGCGTCGAAGGTGATGACCATGGCCTCCCAGGAAACCGACCCCGAAGCCTGCTGCGGTGGCGCAACGAATTGGATCGACTCCAGTCGAGCGAACGCCTTGGCGCGCCGCCTCGCCGCAGCCGCCGATCCGATCCGCCTCCAGGTGCTGTCCGTGATCGCCAACGCGCCCGGCGGCGAGGTGTGCGCCTGCGACTTCGTCGAACCGCTCGGCAAATCGCAACCCACCATCTCGCATCATCTCAAGGTGCTCAGCGAGGCGGGCATCGTCGAAGGCGACCGCCGGGGCCGCTGGATCTGGTACCGGCTCACGCCCGCCGGACTCGACGACCTGGCTGGAGCGCTCTCCTCCGTCGGAATCACGCTCGACTCGCAGGCCTGACGTGTGCGGACGGTTCGTCTCCACCAGCCCACCCGACCAGGTGGCCGCATTCTTCGGCGCCGACGTCGCGGTGGAGGCCCTCGGCGAGAACTACAACGTGGCACCGACCCACGACGTCTATGCGGTCGTCGCCCCCAAGAACCAGCCCGACGCTGCGCCTCGACTCGAAGCGTTCCACTGGGGTCTGATTCCTCGTTGGGCCAAGGACCGCAAAATCGCCTCGCGGATGATCAACGCCCGCTCGGAGACGCTCGCCGAGAAGCCAGCCTTCAAGGGCCTCTTCAAAAAGAATCGGCTGTTGATCCCGATGGACGGGTTCTACGAGTGGAAGGCCGGAACCGCCGGTGGGCCGCTCACCGCGAAGGGCAAGCCTGCCAAGCAGCCAATGTTCATCCACCGCAGCGACGACGAGCCGATGGCGGTCGCCGGGCTGTGGACCGCCTGGAAGGATCCCGAGTCCGGCGGGGAGGACGGCGACCCGCTCTGGCTGTTGTCGGCGACGGTGATCACGACCGCCGCGAACGACACGATGTCGCCCGTCCACGACCGAATGCCCGTGATGGTCCCGAGGTCACGGTGGGCCGAGTGGCTCGACCCAGCCAATGACGACATCGAGTCACTGGCCACCCTGTTCGACATGAGCGCCGACGACTCGCTCGTGATGCACCCGGTGTCGACCGAGGTCAACTCGGTGCGCAACAACCGATCCGAGTTGATCGACGAGATCGATCCGCTCAACCCAGACTCACCAACGCTGCTTTGATCCGCGCAGCCCACGCTTCGAGATCGTCACGATCGACCGAAGCGGCCGCATTCGCGAAACTCAGCTCGCTCATCTCGTTCGTCGGAACCAAATGGATGTGGGCGTGGGGCACCTCATAACCGGCGATCATCATGCCAACCTTCTCGCAGCCGAACGCCTGCTGCTGAGCAAGCCCGACACGGTGTGACACCTCAAAAAGGTGTGCAGCAAGAGCTGGGGACGCATCGATCCAGTGGTCGATCTCCTCGATCGGAACGACCAGCGCGTGTCCGGCGGTCATTGGATTGATCGACATGAACACGACGCAGTGGTCGTCTCGGTGGACGAACGTGCCTGGGATGTCGCCGTCGATGATCTTGGTGAAGATGGTGCTCATCGCCCTCGATCATGCCGCATCGGCGAGAGCCCACGCGTAACCTGACGCGGTGAGCCCCGCCGACACCACGGTCGACACGTCACC
>RCMY010003967.1_pt1 | contig 12941 bp, 14 predicted proteins | sample 2041341 | NCBI WGS metagenome assembly RCMY01 (sample SAMN09708234, study PRJNA481090) | Marine sediment metagenome, whole genome shotgun sequencing project. | reverse complement strand
TATTGTGTCATCTTTATTGTACTTATAGTTTTTTCAGAAGAAATCAAACATGAAATCAGCCAATTTTTGCTCAAGTCTCTTATAAAATAAAGAGTCTAAGTGGGTGCGTTTACGTTTATATTAGTGGAAAAATCAATGGTTTTCATGTATTCTATACATGATTGAGGTGATACGATGATACTAACAATCGATATAGGAAATTCCAACACTGTCTTTGTGAGTTACAACGGTCATAAGGATATTAATGAGCGTGTTGTGACAGGCAAAGAACTTGCGTATGAGTACTATACATTAATCTTAAAAGATCTAAACTTAAAACCTGAAGCTGTCATAGTTTCCTGTGTTGTTCCACGTATTCAAGAAGACGTGCGACGTGCAATTTTTGATGTTTGTGGACTGGAAGCACTTTTTATCAATAGTACGACTGTGAAAGACTTTGATATCCGTTTGGATAATCCAATGGATATTGGTGCTGACTTTATTGCGACTGCAATGGGTGCAATGGGCAAATATGATTGTCCAATTATTATTGCAGACATTGGAAGTGCGACAAAGCTAACATATGTGAACAATGAAGGGGCATTTTGTGGAGGGATTATCATCCCAGGTATTGGTACCTCGGTAGAGGCAATGTATAGCTATATACCACACTTACCACAAGTTCCTTTAGAAATCCCAAGTAAAGTTATTGGGACTGGAACCATTGATGCGATTCAGTCAGGGATTATGTTTGGGATTATTGCACAGATTGAGGGTCTAGCCCGCAAGATGGAACAAGAAATAGGACAAGAATGTGTCAAACTCTTAACAGGAGGCTATGCATCTCTAATCCATGAGCAAACAGAAGGATTTATCTACGAACCTGATTTATTGAATGACGGTTTAAATGAAATATATAAAAGAGGAATGATTGTATGAAAAACAAACGATTCGGTGTTAGCGAACTAACACTCAATGCCATGTTTATGGCAATCACCATTGTATTATCATTGGTGCCATTTTTAGGAATGATTAGTATTGGGGTACTTTCAATTACCACAATGCACATACCTGTAATAGTTGCAGGGATTGTACTGGGCTGGAAAGGTGGCCTCATTAACGGGATTTTCTTTGGACTTGCATCAATGTATATTGCTGCAACACGTCCTGTAGGCTTACTTGATGTTCTCTTTGTAAACCCAATAGTGGCAGTATTACCAAGAGCTTTATTTGGTCTATCAGTCGGACTATTATCCGATGGACTTAAACGAGTGACACGTAATAATGTCGTCAGTTCAAGTATCACGGCAGTAGTTTCAACCTTACTTCATGCAGTCTTTGTACTGTCAATTCTATACTTTGTGGCTATCTCTTCAACCGATGCAGCAATTCTTGAAGCAATGCCATCCAATGTGTGGATATTCTTAGGAAGTATTGCAAGTTTAAATACAGCACTTGAAGTGGGTATAGCGGTACTGATTGGCGTACCTGTTTCTTTAGCCATTCAACATGCTCAAAGTAATCGATGATAATCATTTTAGTTATAAGTGGTGTCTTACTTCTATATTCTTTGTATGAATATAAGAATGTAAGAATCGATACACTTAGACCCGATGACTTTACACAAGCTCACGATATACCGGAATCAGTATTAGGAAAACGGATTGTCTATATTTCAGATTTACAATGGGATTCAAGAACTCGTCCTTTCATGTCGAAGTTCGCTCAAAGAGTTATGGACACAGTGAATGAGCTTGAGCCCGACCTTATTATTATTGGTGGCGATACAATACATCGTAAAACAGATAAAGTCTTTCACTATCTCAAACAACTCAAGGCCCCGATAATCTCGACACTTGGCAATCATGATTATAAAGATCTCGAGAATGTTAAACAAGGCTTAAACGAAATCAGTCACTTATTAGTGAATGAAGTAATAGATTATCATGGAGTGCAGATTGTTGCGGTGGATGATTACCGTAAAGGACATCCGCAAATGCCAGATTATCAACGGAATACCTATACACTGCTGTTAAGTCACAATCCAGACTATTGTGAGACCTTGAAGGATTCATTTGATATGATTTTATCAGGACACACCCATGGTGGTATGATTACTTTATTTGGTCTTTATGCCCCAGTTACAAGTTCTAAAAACGGTCAAAAGTATACAGGTGGGTTTGCAAACACGCCTGGAGGCAAAGTTTATGTTTCTTCAGGGCTCGGAGGCAGTGTCTTTGGTTTACCTATCCGATTCTTCGCACGACCTTCAATACAAGTCATTGACTTCCGGCAGTCCAAAATAACATAGGGTTATCAACGTATTGAAACAAAAATTACATGGGGTATTAACCACCCCACTGAAGTTTAGAGGATCACGCTATGTGATCCTCTTTTTAAGTATGTCAATTTGATTAATACGATAGGTTGCATCGTCACTCTTTTTCCATGATTCTGGGGTTTAATCGCATTCATTGCTTTAACACGTTGTCGTTCTTCCAGTGAAATTTGATTGAAGTATCGTTTTAAGTCTTGAAGGTGTCGTGATGGTAAGAAATCTACCACCGCCATCGTGAGCGCATCGACAAGGACACACGCGTAATCACTGGTATGACTTCGAAAGGCATATACTTCTTCAATGAGAAGGTATTGAGGTAAGGGGATCCGCTCAACGAGAGCAATTGCTTAATATGTGAATTAAAACATTCACTTCATCGTCATAATTGTCGTGATACAATTAATAAAGGAGGTTTATGATGATGAAAAAACTTGTCTTATTTGGAGACAGTGTTATCGCTGGTAGTTGGCATGGAGAAGTGAGTGATATCCTCGATCAAGCCATTCTTAAAGCGTTAAGTGCTGTCAATCTCTTTGATTTTAGAATTGTGAACCTAGGTAAACCTGGTGATTCTACGACATCGGCATTAGAGCGTATTCAAGAAGCTGTAGCAGAAGAAGCCGATGTTATTGTCTTGAATGTGGGGATCAATGATGCCATTAATATTCGTGATAACATGGACACTTATGGGAAAAATTTAGAAACAATGATGATGCGATTTCCACAGCATAAGGTTATCGTTGTTGGTCCAAGTTATGTGGATGATTCAATTAAGACGCAAGCGCAACAGGATATAATTCAAGCTTATAGTCAGCATCTTGAAGCCATTTGTCGCAATAATGGGATTGAGTTCGTTAATATTTATGATATTGAAATGCAAGCCAAAGATCCTAATGTCTATGTTCAAGAAGATGGTTTACATCCTTCAAAAGAAGGGTATACCTTATTGGCTCAGTCCATTGTTGCCACCATGGTTCGCTCATAAAAATAAGGGGCTGTAACGAATAAACAGTCTCAAAAAATAAAACAAAATGCCGAGATTTCTCAGAAGAGAGTTTCGGCATTTGTTATAAATTTAATTATGACAAGTAATAAATTTCCGTTAAATTCTAAACCAGTTCACTTGGTTTTACCAGTTGATTATAAACAGATTATTGATGCCAATGCCACAGAAACTGATAGACTGTATGAATCACATTGAAATATGTGGCGGACGTAGTAGTTATTCTAAAACAGATCGTGATGCTACATTTATGCATGGGAAAGAAGATTCTATAATAAAACAGGAATCTTCAAAACATACTATAATCTTCAAATTGGAGTGAGTGATGGTTACATTATACGAATGATTAAGCACTTTGAATTCTTTCGGTTTGAAAGGTATCAATAGCTTTAGTTTGAAACAAATAATAGAAGAACTCTATGCTCTGATGAGTAGGAAACCCTGAAACTTCTTGGAGCGATTCATTTACTTAAGCGGGCGTAACCCCAATTAATTTAGGATAGGTGCAAAACCCCATGTTACTTTAGATATCCTGACTTCCAAGCTAAAGCTTAGGAAGTTTTTTCTTTGTGTGAAAATATCTTGTTTATAAAATAATGTGATTTCTTAAACATATTTGCTTAAGGAAACTAATAAATGTAATATTAAATCAAGGAGGACGATTAGATGAATCGACTAAGAAAGTTTACTTCAGTTTTACTAGTAGCTTTAATGTTTGTTTTAGTTACACCAACAGCTATCCATGCTGAAAAACAAACAGAGTATTCAATTATTCATACTAACGACATGCACGGACGTATGGATTCGGATAAATTGGCGCGTCTTAAGACCTTTAAAGACGTAACCAAGCCACTCTTAATGTTAGATGGTGGAGATGCTATGCAAGGTCTACCCGTTAGCAACTTTTCTAAAGGTGCTGACATGGCTAAAGTAATGAATGAAATTGGCTATGATGCAATGGCAGTAGGGAACCATGAATTTGATTTCGGCCAAGCAGTAGCAGTCGGAGAGGAAGAAGGCTTTGGTAAGGTGCTAAACTTCCCACTCTTGTCATCCAACACACGAAAGAAAGATACCAATCAAGCGATTTTTAAAGAATCGATCTTATTTGGAGATGAAAAGACCGCTCAATCTCATATTGTTGAACGAGACGGTTTAGTGATTCCTATTGTAGGAGCTACAACTCCTGAAACAATCACCAAAACTCACCCAAACAATATTGAAGGATTATACTGGGAAAATCCATTAGAAAGTGTCACTCGTGAACTTCTAAAGTATAAAGATAAGAATCCTGATTTCTATGTCGTAGTAACACACTTAGGTACAGATAAAGAAACACCAGAAGCATGGCGTTCTGATTACCTTGCACAAAAACTATCAACACAAGAATCAACTAAGGATATGAAGATTGTGATTGTTGACGGTCACTCTCATTCAGAGGAAAATGAGAAACATGGTAATGTCTTACTTGTTCAAACAGGAGAACACCTTAATAATGTTGGTGTTGTAACAGTTAATCTCTCAGATTGGACAAAGACTGAAGGGAAACTTATCAAGTTTGATGAATTGGTTAAAAATCATGAACCAGACGCAAAAGTACTTGAATTACTAGGACAAGCTAACGATAACTTCAAAGCTTACGGTTCAAAGGTATTAGTTAAAGATAACACTGTTGAGTTCAACGGTGTCCGCGACTTTGTTCGTACACGCGAAACAAACCTTGGTAATTTAATTGCTGACTCACTTATTGATTACTCAGTATCTGCAAACAATAAAGCAGACCTCGCAGTTGTTAATGGTGGTGGAATTCGTTCCAATCTAAAAGCAGGAGACGTTACCTTAGGTGATGTCATCTCAGTACTACCATTTGGAAATATCTATTCATTAATCGATGTTACAGGACAAAACATTTATGATATGTTTGAACATTCATTACGTACTGATGTACAAACAAATGATGATGGAAGTTACAAACTCGATAGTCATGGTAAGATGCAGTTAGGTGCTAATGGTGGATTCCTTCATGTTTCTGAAGGGGTTAAACTAAGCTTTGATCCATTGAAACCAGCAGGATCACGTATTACAGAACTTCTTATCGATAATAAACCAGTAGATAAAAGTGCCCATTATAAACTTGCAACCAATGATTTCTTAGCTGTTGGAGGAGACGGCTATACAATGCTTGGTGGTGCTCGTACGGAAGGTCCATCCCTTGATACGGTATTTGCTAACTACTTAGAAGCAAATAAGAACGACCTATCCAAGTATGCTGATGATACAGTACAAACACGTGTCATCATGAAAGATGTCGTTGAAGAAGGTGTTAAGGTTGATTCCTTGAAAGCTCTCTTAGCGAAAGCAGAGTTCATTGCTAAAGAAGATTATACAGAAGCAAGTTACACAGTCTTTAAAGAAGCATTCGATGAAGCACAAGCACTTCTCAATAAAGTTGAAGCAAACACACGTATCTTAATTACTCAAGAAATCGTTGATGCTGCTACAGCTAAACTACAAACAGCAATGGATGCACTTGAAAAAGTTGCTCCTAAACCTGTGATTAATACTAAGCCATTAGAAGCATTAATTGCAGATGCAAGTAAGTATTCTAAAGACGCATATACAGAAGCAAGCTTTACTGTTTACCAAAAGACATTAGCAGAAGCAGAAGCAATTCTAAAACGCTTTGCTGATGGTGATGCAAGTGTTGATCAATTAGTAATTGATGAAGCAGGTCAAAATATACTTAATGCAATCGCTGCTCTTGTAAAAGTAGAAGAAAAGAAACCAGTTGATAAAGACTCATTACCTGCAACAGGTATGAATCCAAGCAATGGTATCTTAATTCCTCTTGCACTTGTTGCAGCTGGAGGTGTCGTTGTTATCGCATCTCGTAAGAAAAAGAAAGAAAAATAGTATTAACTAAACCTACAGAAAACGAGCCTACCATTATACGTTAGACTCGTTTTTTCTATTCTTGTACCTGTGGTCGGATAATTTCTAGAAATTCAAACTTTTTATCATCGTATGCAAACTTAAGAATTGTACAGTTCGCAAATCCACCAGTTGCAAAGATGTGGTCAATTGTTTCTTGGTCTGCCCAGTTACGTAAGAAGTGTAAACATGCACCAGCATGTGATACTGCCAAGACTGTATTATGATTATCTTGCTCCATAATACCGATGCAAGCCTCCCTCATACGATTCTTAACATCTTCTCGAGATTCTCCTCCAACTCGAGGGAACACCATATCATAGCCATCTTTCCACTTAGGATTAAGATCTTCACTTTCTCCTTCATAGATACCGAAGTTCATTTCTTTTATGGATTTAAGTCGCGTATAAGGCATACGATTACGAGTTGCAATCTCTAAAGTATCGGATGCACGTTCTGAAGTCGATGCATACAGATAATCAAATTCTATATCATCAAAATACTCACGAGCTGCTTCCGCTTGCTTAATTCCAAGTTCTGTAAGTGGTGAATCACTTACTCCTTGAATCTTTCTTCTTAAGTTGAAGAGTGTCTGTCCATGTCTCATTAAGTAAAATACTCTCATATTATGACCTCCATTGTGTTTATGATTAGACTATAGCATCCTGGAGTAACTCTAGGTCAAGGGTAAAAGAAAAGATCTTTCTGATGAAAAATCTTTAACATTAATTCTATAAGATAGATGTAATGATTGAAAAGGTAATTGGAGATAGGATAACTGTAATCAGTCCTGTAACGATAAGAGCTAAGGCTGACATCGTTCCTTGTAAGGGTCCCAACTCAATTGCTTTAGAAGTTCCTACAGCATGGGCAGATACTCCAAGAGCAAGTCCTTGAGCCATTGGATTATGGATCTTAAAGATCTTGTTGATAAGGGGTGCAATAGCAGCACCAAAGATTCCCGTAACAATCACAATACAAATCGTAAGCGTACGAATCCCGCCTAAATTAGAAGATACATCTGCGGCAATTGCAGTTGTAACAGACTTAGGAATATAAGTAGCAATCATTTCAGGATTAAGTTTAAAGAATACTGCAAAGAGTCCGATGCATAAAGCATGAGCAATGACTCCAGATGATATACTGATAAGAATTGTTTTCGCATGCTTCTTAAGAAGTTCTAAGTTTTGGTATAGTGGTATCGCTAGTGCTACTGTTGCGGGACCTATTAACATACTAATGAAACGGCCACCGATAAAGAAATTATCATAGGATACATCACTTAACATTAGTATTAGTATAATCACAATACTTGCAACAAGTAATGGGTTTAATAAATCTGACTTAAGAGTCTTTTGGAATTTGACGGCAGCAAGATAGATAGCTAAGGATAAACAAATTCCAAACATTGGATTGGTGATGAAGAATTCCATTAGTGTTCATCTCCTTCTGTTTTAAGTGCTGTAAAAGCAGTCACAAGATAGGTTACCAGAGTTGAGATAATCACAATAATAAGAACTTCTACCCATGTGGTTTTAAGGATATCAAGATAGGTCATAATTCCAACAGTAGCTGGGACAAAAAAGAACGCCATGTTGTTCTTTAACCAGACTCCGACATCTTCAACATCTTCGACTTTAAGTGCTTTTGTATATAATAAGATAAATAAGACTACAAGGCCAATAATACTTCCAGGTATTGGTAGACTTAGTGAGTTCGCTAGACTATCCCCAAGGAATGAAAGACCAAATAGAATTAATATTTGTTTAAGTAATTTCATAATTCACTTCCTACTCTTGGTATATTTTATCATAAACTTATGCATGATATGACGTAAATAGAAAAAACCTTGAAAAAGCATTGTCTTAAAGTCTTCTCACTCAAAAAAAGAGGTCGAAAGTGATATAATAAGCCTATTGGAGAAAAAACATGAATTATCAAAATTCCTTATTAAAAACCTATAGAAAAGAAATTTGGAGTAAGTTTATGAGGGGCATTACGGATTATGACCTCATTCAAGAAGGAGATACGATTGCTGTCTGTATATCAGGTGGTAAGGATAGTATGCTTCTTGCGCTTTGCTTCAAAGTCCTACAAACATTTTCAGAGATTGAGTTTAATGTAAAGTACTTAGTCATGGATCCTGGATACAACGAATTAAATAGACAAAAGATTATCGATAATGCCAAAGAGCTTGATATCGATATTACGATCTTTGATTCCTCTATCTTCTCAGCAATAAATGATGAAGAGAAGAGTCCTTGTTATCGCTGTGCTCGTATGCGTCGTGGACACTTATATCAGTTTGCGAAGGAGCTTGGATGTAATAAGATTGCTTTAGGTCATCATTATGATGATGTGATAGAAACGATCGTAATTAACATGTTCTATGGTGGACAGATGGGAACCATGCTTCCTCGTTTGCAATCAACAAGTAACCCAGATATGGAACTTATACGCCCATTAACTCTAGTTCGTGAACGTGATATTATTCGATGGGTAAATCATATTAATCTAAGGTTCTTGAAATGTGCGTGCCCACTTACTGAGGGAGTCAATGATGACGAATTGGCTACGAAGAGTAAACGTCATGAAATTAAGAAATTGATTGAAAGCTTAGCGAAAGATAATCCTTTCTTAGAAGCAAATATATTTAGAAGTGTAGAGAATGTCAACTTAAATAAAATTATGTCGTACTACGATGAAGATAAAAATGTTGCGTTCTTAGATAGATTTAGTGTTGGAGGTAATGATGAATTTTAAAATAGAAACATATGATAATTATGAATTATACTGTCAATTTGATGAAGCAAAAGATGCCAAAGGTGTCGTAGTGTTCAGCCACGGTTTTGTAGAGTATGGAGCCCATTACAGTTCCTTTGCGAACCGTTTAGCGAGTTTAGGCTATCATTGCCTTCGCTATGATGTTCGTGGACACGGAAGGACTACAGCCCCATTAGGAGACTTGAAGGCTTACGAAGACTTTGCGGATGATTTAAATCGATGTGTTGAATGGGTCCAACAGTACGACTCGACTCTTCCTATTATTACTATGGGATTCAGTCTTGGGGGCATGATTACAGCACTATATGGAATTTTGTATCCATTTAGTTCAGTAGCTCAAGTATTAATTGGTGCAGGTCTTGAAGTTCATAAGCAATTTGAAGGCATGCACTCACAATCGATTACGATTCATCAATTCTTGGAGTTCCTAGGAACTGAAGGAGATGCGGGGATTAAACAATTGATTGCAATGGACTCACCTTATGTGTTGAAAACCGCAAGCAAGCAGTTCTTAGTAGAGGCACTGTGCCATGCACAAGAATTTATCCACGAACATGCATCTATGTACACCTTACCTGTCTTAATTATGCACGGACAACACGATCCAATTGTTAAGCCAAAGAGTAGCCAAGTATTCTACGATGAAATTGCAAGTAGTGATAAAACATTAGAGTTTGTTCCTCATCAAGAACATGACTTATTGCGAGTTATGGACGCACCAAAGATCATCCAGCACATTACAGAGTGGATGGATGAGAGAGTATAAAAATACCTAGTTCAGTTTTTGAACTAGGCTTTCTTTTGCTCAAATTGCTCTGCTAACTTCATGTAGTGAAGATATAGTATTCCAAATCTATAGGAATAGTTTGGTTTCCATGGCTTAGCACTACCACAGAAATGTAGAATGACAGTATTCTTAATAATCCACTGTTCATCGAATTCACCAATACTCCTTACAAGATAACTATTATACTTACGAGCATCATAATTCCATATCTCATCCTTGATATCTAAAGTCTTAGAACCATAAAGCCCATTTAAGACATCTTGATCAGGAAGCAAGAGTTCAAAGCGATGCTCATTAACATATTCAAAGAGGTGATCTCGGTTAATAACTTCGCGAGCTAAGTCAAGATTAATTAAGAGTACACCCGAATTATAGTAATCATGATCAGTTCCTAACCGTACCCGATTGACTGTATTGGCAAGTTCGGTGAGCCCTGTGTGAGCTGCGGCTGCAAATAGATTACCTTCAAGGTCTAGCTCCCATAATGGTCTTAAAGCATTGATAACCAAGATATCAGGGTCTAGATACAAGATACGCTTCATATCTTGTGGAAGTACAAACGCTGCAAGTAAGCGATAGTACATTTCTTTTGGATATCGACTTGAAGTCGGAGCGTCCTTTAGCAAGTCATCATCAATTGTGATGGCATTTAATGTGTAACTTAAATTAGTACAGTAGCTATCTAGATTACAAATGTATTCCTCACGAATACTACTGTGAATTAAGTGAACATTTACAATCTCATTGGGGTTGTTGATTTTTATCGAGCAAAGCAAAACCTTAAGCTGTGGTAAATAAGCCTCATCTAAAGCTACCAGTAGTTGAATGGGTTCCATACATGCCTCCTTGATCTGTACACTATCTATTATATCAAACAAACAAGGAATAACATGGATAATGAAAAATACCGCCGAAGCGGTATTTAGTCTTTTAAGCTAATTCGTTTTTTGAAGTACCTGTTTCAATGAAATCTCTAAGGTTTTCATAGGAGTACTCAACCATGTTACTTACTGCTTCATCAGTATATGAACCAATGTGTGGAGTAACAATAACGCGTGGGTATAATGCATTAACGCGTGTTAGTAATTCGTCGAAGTCTTGAACATCTGTAACCTTGTTGAAATACTTAGTTTCGTTTGCAAGAACATCTGTACCAAAACCTTGGATTTTTCCTGATTCAACTGCATCAAGAATATCGTTAACGTTTTGTAATTCACCACGTGATGTATTCACAACAATAACGCCATCTTTCATCTTTGCAATCTTTTCAGCATTGATGAATTCGTCGTTAGAACCTTTGAAGTAAGGCATGTGCATTGAAATAATATCAGATTCTGCAAGAAGTGTATCAAGATCAACTTGTTCACATGTATCTCCTAAGTAATCTTTTTCAACGATATCATAACCAATTACTCGTGCACCAACACCGTTAAAGATTTGTGCTGCAGTAAATCCAATTTTACCAAGTCCAATAATACCAACTGTTGATTTACGGATTTCTTTACTGAACATGAAGTTATCAATTTTGAAGTCTCCATTGTGTCCTTTGTCTCCCATATATTGAGTATGACGTGCCAATCCCATTGCAAGTGCTAAAGCAAGTTCAGCGATTGCATTTGGTGAGTAGAAAGGAACGTAAGCTACTTTAAGACCTAAGTCCTTAGCTGCTTCTAAGTCTACGTGGTTGTATCCTACAGTACGTGTTAGGACATATTTAACACCATAGTTCTTATAGATTTCTAAGTTTTGACGGTTTCCTGGACAGTTTCCGCGTAACATTACAGCTTCACAGCCTTCTGCCATATGAACTGTTTCGTCATCTAACATCTTTTCAGTTAATACTAAATCAAATCCAAAATCCTTGTTGAGTTCTTCAAAGAATGGTTTCTCAACAGGACGTACACCATAACATAATAATTTCATAACAATCTCCTTGTGTCTAGAAAATTCCAACACTATTTAGAGCAGACATTACAATAATCCAGAAGATAATTGCAACAATAGCCAATACAGTAGCAACAAGTGATGCATTTGATGAGAAGAGAGCTTCTTTATCAAAATTAATTGCATAACTTACAGCAACAGTTGCAGGAGGAGTAGCCATCATAATGACAACACCTGTTGCAGCAACATAGTTAAGTGGTAAGAACCCGATGTTTTTAAAGAGGATCATTACTAATAACATGATAGCTGGCATAATCAATAATTTAACAGCTGAGTAAACCCAAACAGAAGCATCTTTAACTGCATCTTTTAATGAGATTTGAGCAAGAGTCATACCAATAGCTAACCATGCTAGAGGTGATGATAATGATGCAAGATAGCTTACAGCTTTCATGAACCATGGAGCAGTTTTATCAAGACGTAAGAATGCGCCAGTCCATGCTTTGTCGCCAGCACCAATTGTAACTTGTGGTAGGCTTGCTTGGAACATCCAGATTAAGAAACCAATGAATGTAGCAATAATAATTGGGTTTAATAAGATTTGTTTAAGATTCTTCTTATCGAATTTTAATCCTGAGAATAAAATAAATCCAAATGAATATAAGAATACTCGGTAAGCAATATTAAATAGGTTTGCATATAATGCCCCATCTTGTGGGAAGAATGCTGTAATGATAGGAATACCAAAGAATGTTGTGGATCCAAAAATTGTAAGTCCACGCATTGCATCAAGTTTAGCACCCTTATATTTCACTGCATACGCATATGAAATAAGAATAAGTATAATGTAAGCAACAAATCCAAAGATAAATGAGTTAAGACCAACAGTAAATGTTTCGTCCTTAATATCTGTCATAAATGCTTGGAATGCTAATGCAGGTAACGCTACGTTTAGTAGTACTGCAGTTAATGATTTTGGTGCATGTTCTGTAACTTTATTTGTTTTTCTTAAGTAGTAGCCTAATAAAATTATAGAAATTGTTGAGAATATAGCACCTAGAAATGCTGTATCCGATAATACTTTTAGAATAATCTCCATATTATTTCTTTCCTCCTATGAGTTTAATGTAAAAACTCGCTCTCTCATGATAAACCGTGAGAATACAGATAAAAAGGAAAAAAAAGCAAGTTTCTTTCCTTTTCCTAGAAAAATTAGAATGAAGAAGATTAAGAAA
>RCMY010004140.1_pt1 | contig 12942 bp, 7 predicted proteins | sample 2041341 | NCBI WGS metagenome assembly RCMY01 (sample SAMN09708234, study PRJNA481090) | Marine sediment metagenome, whole genome shotgun sequencing project. | reverse complement strand
CCAACCTTCTCTACCATTTCGTAATGGCCTCTTTTCTCGTACGTTCCAAGTGCCGCATTAAAGAAAATAATAAGATTTATCATTACTCCTGAGAAAACGTGAAATCCATGAAATCCTGTAATAAAAAAGAAGAAATCTGCGAACAGTCTACTCCCATATTCATTGTGAATAAGGTTAGCCCCTTCTACAACCTGAGATGCATTCTGAAGCTTCGTCATAGATTCCTGTCTTGACAACACATCCTTCTCGCCATCATCTTTAATTGTTTCTGTTCTAACAAGAATATTTGAATTGTCTTTGAAACCTTCTAAAACTTCATTTAAAGAATAACTTGGCTGGTAACTTTCATCATAGTACCATAATCCATTTTTTCTTTCGTGCATCACCCTATCACCGGGAATTGTTTTGGCAAAATCGGCCAATGCTGCCCTTTCTCCAGTATCAGCTTTTACAAATTGTAATATTCTACCACCTCTTGTTTCCACCGCACCATAATCACCACTAATAAATGTAGCCCATTCCCAAGCCTGTGACCCAACGAATATGGCACCTCCGATAATAGTCAGGAACATATACCATATAACACTGTTTTTTTTCATTTTATGCCCTGCATCAACGGCAAGCACCATAGTTACAGATGACATAATTAGAATGAAGGTCATGAACGCTACATAGTACATTGGGTAGTTGCCATGAAAAAAAGGCACGTGGGTAAAAACCTCATCTGCAATAGGCCAAATCTCAATAAATTTGAATCTTGAAAAACCATATGCGGCTAAAAATCCTGAAAATGTCAGCGCATCTGATACTAAGAAAAACCACATCATTAATTTGCCGTAGCTCGCACCTAGGGGACGATTCCCACCGCCCCATACGTTTTCTTCAGCGCCCGTTTTTACCGTAGAATCCATAAATTAATTATCGAATGATTAGTATTTCAACAAATTTACATTTTTTTAGAGGATACAAAAATCAAATGCTAAGAAATCAAAAATATTTTGAAATTTTATCCGACCAATACCATGAACAGAATCAAGTATACCCACAAAAGGTCTAAAAAATGCCAGAAAGTTGCTCCGAGCGACAACCCTAAATATTCCGTTGCCGAGTATTTTCCTTTAAACTGATTATACATCACTACCAACAAAGAAATAATACCAGCGACAACGTGTGCGATATGTACTACTGCAATAAGAAAAATATAGGACATTTTAATACTACTCGTTGGCCCGGTAAAATAATACCCCTGGGCAACCAATTGTGAAAATCCATTGAATTGCAAACCAATAAAAGTGACACCTAATCCCAAAGTGATCAACAACCAATTTGTAGCTGTCTTTTTCGCGTCTTTCTGTATGGCCTTTTTTGCTAATATATAGGTAATACTACTAAGTATAATAATTGCCGTACTTATGTAAAAAGATGATGGCAACTCAATATTCCTTACCCAATCTTCCCTTTTACTACTTACGATGTAGGCACTGGTCCAACCGGCAAAGGCCATAAGCAGACTCACAATGCCGAACCAAAGCATCATTTTTTTCGATCTGTCATTCTTTTCTTTCTGAGTTCCTTGAGTTAAGTCCATTTATTTTTTATATGAATTTATCCAGTACATATACTATTTGAACTAGCGTTATATAGCTCACACTGGCCAACATTAATTTTCTTGCGGAAGCATTGTCTCTTTTTTCATATAATTTTAAAGCAAAAAACAACATTACAGCTCCCATTAAAAATACAATCACAGCTGCAGGAATTGATAACTGCAATCGCCCTGTTATACCAATGACCGGTACTACGGAAATGACCATCATCCAAATGGTATACATTATTATTTGGAGTGCTGTTCCTTTATCTTTTTTACCTGTGGGAAGCATTTTGAATCCACCTTTTTTATAATCCTCATCCAACATCCAGGCTAATGCCCAAAAATGTGGAAATTGCCAAAAGAACTGTATCATGAACAAAGTCCCTGGTTCAATACCAAATTCATTGGTGGCCGCGACCCATCCTAACATAAAGGGAATTGCGCCTGGAATCGCCCCAACAAAGACCGATAGTGGGGTAATGGTTTTCAAAGGCGTATATACACTAGTGTAAATAAAAATGGAAATTGCGCCGAACATGGCCGTTTTAGGATTTAAAAAGTACAAAGAAACCACACCCAGAATGGTCAATATTATAGCGATTGTGAAAGCTGAATTTACTGATATTCTTCCCGAAGGTATCGGCCTGTTCATTGTGCGTTTCATTAACGCATCCAAATCTTTTTCTATAATCTGATTAAAGACATTCGAGGCACCGACCATGCAATAACCACCGAATGCAAGGAGTAAAAGTGAGATAAAACTAATTTCAAATGCTCCTAGCAAATAACCCGCTATTGAAGAAAAAACCACACTGACTGCGAGCCTGGCTTTTGTAATCTCCTTAAAATCAGCAAACACCATAGACCATGATGTATTCTTTACTGACTCGATTGCGGTCTTCATTATCATTTTATATAAAAAGGCAAATATAGTCGCAGAATGCTATTTGTGCAACGAATTATCAAGGTTTATCATATCTTTGAAAGAACACCCTCAATAACTACTTAAACACTTAATTATGAAGATGATAAAGCTTTTTCTAACCTTAATTATGAGCCTTTGCTTTTTTGCATTGACTTTGGCCCAGGAAAAAGAAGTAGTAATAAAGGTTGACACCTTATCAAAGGATGTATTTATGTTGACCGGTCAAGGAGGTAATATTGGAATCTATACTGGGGAGAATAATGTCTTTATGATTGATGATCAGTTTGAACGCTTAAGCGATAAAATAAAAATGGCCATTAGCAAACTTACTGACCAACCCATTTCATTTCTTTTTAACACGCATATGCATGGCGACCATACTGGAGGTAATGCAAAATTCAATTCGAAAGCAACTACTGTCGTGGCCCATGATAATGTGAGAAAAAGTTTAGTAGACAGATTGGCCAACGACCAAAAGTTGGACAAAAAAATACTGCCCGAAGTATCTTTCTCAGATGATATCACCTTTTATGATGGCGAGGAGACCATAATGGCATTTCATGTACATAATGCCCATACAGATGGAGATGCCATAGTTTATTTTCTAAATAACAATGTATTGCATATGGGAGACACTTATTTCTCGGGCAGGTACCCCTATATAGATTTAAAAAGTGGTGGCAGTGTCAATGGATATATTGAAGCTCAAAAGAAAGCGCTTTTGCTTATTAATAATGAAACCAAAATAATACCTGGCCATGGTAGACCTTCAAACAAAACCGAGCTTGAGGCTTATGTTAAAATACTTGTAGAGATTAAGGCAAAGGTACTTAATGAGATTAACGCCGGTAAAACATTGGATGAAGTAAAAAACAATACCGATCTATTATCGGCCTATGACAACACCTATGGTAACGGATTTATAAATCCAGAAAGAGTCAGAGAGATTTTCTATACTAGCTTAAAGTAAGATTAAAACGAAAAAATCCCGAACCTAGGCTCGGGATTTTCTATAATATGGAATAGATGTTTACTGTAATTTAAAGGTAATAGGAATACTGAAAGGAACCCTCACAGCTCTACCCCTTTGTTTACCCGGGGTCATTCTAGGAAGCTTACCAATAATCCTTGCCGCTTCCTTTTCCAAGTTCTTATCTGGCCCACGCATTCTTACGCCGCCAATACTTCCATCTTTTTGAATAACGAACATTATATTTACCCGACCTTGAACACCCATTTCTTGAGCGATTTCAGGATAACGGAAGTTCTTAGCAATATGCTTTTGCATTTTTGATTGAAAACAATCACGCATTGCTTTTGCCCCTTTTCCTTTTTCGCTTTCACAACCAGGAAAAATCGGCACATCTTCAATTACTGCGAAAGGTACATCTATATCTTCCATTACTTCATCTACCATTACATCATCTACTTCTATAACTTCTTCTTCTTGACTAGTTTCAGTAGACTCGATTACAGTTTCTTCTACTTCTTCTTCATCTTCAACAATTTCGATAATCTCTGGTGCAGCTGGTGGTGGTGGTGGTGGTGGTGTTTTAATTTGCTCTGTCATTGGAACTTCTTCGTCCAACATATCCTCAACATTCATAGAAATGTCGTATTCATTTGTTTTATCATACGTTTTCCATTCCAAACCACGCCAAACCAAAAACATAACAACGGCAAGCCCTATAACAAAGAAAGTGCCACTATTTCTTCTTAAATCCGCTTTTGGGTTCTTTTTAAGTTCCATATTTAAATTTTTTAATGTTCGCTAATTTAACTAAATAATTAATAAAAAAACAAGTAAAATTTCATTTTAACCCGCTTTGCCCATGAAATTGGGTAAAAATGACGAAAATACCTAAAACAACACCGATACTATTGGCCAATGCATCAAACACATCGCCCGACCTATTAACCGTCATTACGCCTTGTATTACTTCAATAACTATACCAAAAAATATAAGCGATAAAGCTAATATTATAAAATATTTAATACGTGCTGATTTTTTCTCTTTCGTCTCAATTAAAAACAATGAACCTAGTACCGCTGGCACAAAGTAGAATGTAAAATGAACCACTTTATCCCCATAGGGAATATTGAACTTACTTAAACTACTACCTTCAAAAGAATATAAGCTGGAAAATGTTACAAACACCATCCAGCCTATAAATGCAAATGCATATAAATGCTTTTTACGCACCAATTAATTCTTTATAGTCAGTATCACTAAGTAAATCATTAATTTCGGAGGTATCGCTTATTTTTATTTTAACCATCCAACCATCACCATAAGGATCAGTGTTCACTTTTTCAGGCTCGTCTTCCAAAGCTTCATTGAATTCAATAATCTCTCCACTTAATGGCAAGAATAGATCTGAAACTGTTTTTACCGCTTCTACAGAACCAAAAACCTCATCCTTATCTAAGGTTTCGTCAACAGTTTCTACTTCAACATAAACTATATCCCCTAATTCACCTTGGGCAAAATCGGTAATCCCAACGGTTGCAACTTCTCCTTCAACCTTTACCCATTCATGGTCTTTAGTGTATTGTAAATCTGATGGTATATTCATTTTAATTTTTTTTTGTTAGCGAAACAAATGTAAATTATTTGATGAAGGTATTCAAGAAAAAGAGAAGTAATACCTGCTATTTGCAAGTTATACCTCTGGTCAACTCTTCTGTTGCGATTTAAAAAACAGATTGACTGCCCTCAACAGTGGTGAAGAGTTAATCAATACTATTTAATTTCCGAAATTATACTTGAGTGTGAAGCCAGAGTTAATAGTGGTTTGGGGAAATGCTGTGGAAACCGCAAACTTTGAGAATGAATGATCGTAGAAGAACAAGGCGTTCAAATTCTTACTTAAGGCGTAATCTGCCGTGAACTTTAATGAGAACAAATTCTGACCGGAGGTTATTTGGTTGTTATCAATATCAAGGTTTCTGATAATTGTAATATTATCTCTTAACGTAATATCACCTTTAAGATTTAAATCGCCCTTTAAGCGTGTTTTATTTCCTCCAATATTGGTCACGAATTTCACATCTTTAATTCTATAACCTAATCCAAGTGTATATTCCTTGCCATTGATTTCGGTCATTAAGTTGTTATCAAAACTCATTGACAAAGCCCTATCTGTCCTAATTTCGGCTAAAACACTCACCGAGTTCTTCATTTCGAAATCTACCCGCATTAAGGGATTAAACTGATCGGTCAAAACCACATTGTTAAATATCAAGTCTGGCAGCAAATCACCAGTTTCAGGGTCAAATTGTGTGTTTTCCTTTTCCAAATTGGTCTGGAAAGAATTAATGCTATATGAAGCTCTATAACCATGGCTTAAAGAGAAACGCTTGAATTTCTTCTTAAACCATTTATTTCGCATTAAACCTGTATATTTTATGTTCCAGTTCGGTATAGGTATTTGCCTGAATGCATCTAAATTAACCCTATTTACATCTTGACCTGTATAGGCAGCAAAGAAGGCAGGAAGCAGAACATCTTGCTGGGTTTTACCATAACGTTCAGGAAAACCATCTGCATCTAAAGTCCCAGGTAATTGACCACGATCAGAGACTAACCTATTTGCAATCGTAATCCTATTTTGTTTGAAAGTCTCGAATATTTCTGAACTAAATTCATCACTTTTATTAAACGCTGTGCCTATCATCAATGTAGAAATACTAAAATTCCCAAATTCATTGACCAAACCGCTTTTTTCTTGCAACCAAGATTGTAAATCATAATTTTCCTGGTAACTGTCTGAATATTGTCTGTCCGCAGAAAGATCTATTGTCAAGTCTTTCATGGGTTGCGCTGTTGCTGTAATGTTCAATTGTTTGTTGGTTCGTTTAATATGTTGCTCGTTAAAATCTGCAAAACCTGTTAACCAGCCATTACGGGCAGCTTCAAAACGTACATCTGCCTGGCTACCAAAAACAAAACCTAGGGTTGGTCTTGCAGTACCTACAAAACCAATTGATTGTGTATATCCTGGAAGCACTGTCCCATTACTCTCATTGTAATTAATATTCAGCCGTTTGACCATTGTAATAATGTCTATTGCAGTATTGGATAAAGCACTTGTCTTTTGCTTAGGTGCTTCTTTATCTGATGCCACATTTCCTGCCTTATCCCTACGCACTTGGGATTTACGTGCGGCAGCTTTGCCATCCCTTTTCTTAAGGCCAATCAAATCATAGAATTTTTGCATGCTTAAGGCCGCGGTCAAATTATGGGTATTTGCATTTTGTATGGTATTGATTTCATCGCCAGCAACTATCCGCAATGCATCACCACCACGTTGCCAGTCAAAGTTACTGGTATAGGAATACTGTGCACTAATGAAGTCTAATGCAGGTACCTTATTAAATGGCAATTCATAATTTAATTGTAATTGTTGCGCATGCCTATTTGGTTCGCCCAAATCCCAGAAGCCGTCCCATAATCCTAAAGCCGGATCAATATCAGAATCTGGATTACCATCTTCATTAAAATAATTTCGGACAATATTATTATTGCTTGCCGTTAAGTTTAAGCTTAATGATTTGCTCAAACTATAATTAATGGCATACTGCCAGTTGAACATATAGTTCCGCTGTTGAAGGAAAGGCAAATCCAAAGATTCTACTCCGGGTTCAAATACCTCCCGGAACCTTTGTTGATTAAACTGCCTGTTAATATTTGAATTGAGAGAAACACTTGCCGGAAGTAAATTAAAGTTCAAATCCTTCAACCATTGCCAATATTTACCTGTAAACAAGGAATCTTTTTTTGCAAACGGAGCAACTTCTACCGGTTGGAAGTTATGATTATAGACAAAACCAGTATTTACATTTTGATCACGAAGCGTTGCAATTTCAAAATCTCGATGATCCGTTTCATTATAAGAGTAATTGAATGTGAAATTCTCAACATCATAAAAATTGGCTTCGGCATCTTCACCCCTATCCTTACGAACACCAATCAAATTAATACTTGTTCGTTTTGTATAATCCTCGGCTTGTTGTAAGGTTTTTTCAGCTTCTTCTTGCGTTGATGCAGAAGCAACGAGATCATCCAACTTTAAGTCATCGTAAACAGGATCAAATTCAGGGGTAATCAATTGTTCGGAAATTCCATAGTTAAAAGGAATTTGAACACCCCATTTTTTGGGTAATAACTGACCAACGTTCACATTGGTGACCAAGTCGTAGGAAATTGCATCTTCACGTGCACGCTCATTTGGCATTTGGTCAATTGCGCCAAAACCTGATGTACTTTTGCTCCCCGTAGCCGTAACGTTGGCAAAATCGGCAATATTGGCGTCAACAGAAGCAATTGCCGCCCAACCCCCATTATTGTCCAAACCGGCCAAACGCAGTTCATTGAACCATACTTCTCCTCTAGCGGACAAAATATCAATATTCTTTAAACCAATCATAATACTACGAACACTGCCCAATGAAGGATTTCCTTGTATACCAATTCGCAACCTACCTAATGTGCGTGGGGCAAATTCTTGCACAGGAATTACTTCTCCATTTTCAACCTCAAAAAATTGTAATTCATTTAGGGGCGCATTGGTTCTGTTCGCAATACGGAGTGATTTCACTTTATTCAAATCACTCAATAAAATTTCCATTTCATTCACATCTGGCCAAATCTCACTTTCTGATACGGATCCGTGTGCCGTAAACTGCAAAGGCAGTTCAATCTGATAAAAATTCTGAGACAAATCCGTGCCCAATCGCAAAAATCCAACTAAAGGATTGGCATCATCAGAGTAATCGCTATTATTGATTTTCTCCGCATGCATAAACATTTTTAACTTCTTATATTGACGAATATCAATATTCAAACTTTTAAAAACACCTCTTGAATCTTGTGATTCCAAATTATCTACCTTGAAAGATAATGATTGCTCATTCTGACGAATAATAGTATTGTTATTGTTCAATTGCTCACGCACCACCCCTGGAGGCAATACATAGGGTATAGGGTTTCGAGTATTGTTCTCTTCAATATTTACCGTATTCACATCAATGATAGTACCATCATCAGAGGGATCACTATCTATCATCTCATCTTGAAGGGTTTTGGTATAGGTGCGCCAATCGCCTCTTACCAAATCCATAGTTGCAAATCGCAATACTACATCGCTGCTAAACCCTGTGAGGTACATCCTCATAAAACTAATGGACCTGAAATCAGTAATTCCGCCCACAGCATCTGTAAAATCGCTCAGTGGAATCTTATATTGGATCCATCTTCGATTAAGTTGCGATCCATTTGGCAGGTCAGGCGTTACACCATCCTTAATATCAGTTACATATATGTCATTGATACTGGTGTTGGGTTTTATAGGAATTCTATACTCATAATAACTATTTACCGTATTCATGGTCAAATCACGGTCAATATCCTCGACATCCGGCAATGTGGTCGAACCTCGATTCGTATTCGTTACTTGTACTGGTGAGTTTCCGTCAGGGTTATTGAAATCCAGATATCTTTCCAATATACCCCCTTCACGATTCAAATAATACTGATAATTATCATTTGCAGGATCTTCGCCTGGACCGTAAATATCGACCTCATCGGCATCATTCAGACCATCAAAACCAACATCTTGTAAAGCCCTATTGTTTTCATTTGCATCAAAAGCATATACCAAGGCTTGTGTAGCCGGTACTATACCCCAAGAGGGTTGATGGATCAAAGCATCGGCTTCTACTGGTAGCCCATTCTCATATTGTTTTCTACCGTCTTTTAGTACATCTTCAGAGATATTTCCTAAGTTGAAAACGAGTTCTCCAGGGCTTGTTGCTATCCCATCAAGATAAGGGTCTAAAACCCAAAACTGTACGAATTCCACATTGGATTGTTCAAAGTCCGTACTACTTAATGAACGCATAATACCAGCCCATTTATTTTGGGAAACCTCCGTTGCAAAATCTGGATTCGTATTATAAGGCCCTTTGGCATTTGGATAGTAAGCTAAATCCAATGTTCCTTGCACTGTGGTTTGCCCTTGGGCAATATCAACTTGAGGAAATACCTCATCAATAAATACCCTTCGAGTAGCATTGGTTGAGATATCACTATCATTTATTCCAGCAGGTCTTTGATTCGTATAGAAAATAGGGTCAATAGTGTACCATGCCATTTTGGCCCTACCAAAACCATTGTTCAAATTGGCAGGATCTTCAGGGGTACTACCTGAAAGCACCCCACCAGGGGCAAATTCCAGTGGAGTACTAGCAAGAGACCAGCCCAAAGAAGAGCGAATATCTATTAAGGCCTGTGCGCCTTCAAAATCGTCTAAATAAGTAGTTGTCTCCCCTTGAAAATCTGCATTTTTAGGGGAATTTGGTTTTAACCAAGCAACTTCACCACGTACTGATAAGTTCGAAGGTACATCGGTATCAATATTCGGAAGTTTATTTGCCAATCGGGTTAGAAATGGTATCTCCGTTGAGAAATTACCATTCAATCCAAAAATCGTATTGTTAACGGGTTCAACACCAAAGTTCGATTTTTGTGTTAGCGGCCGTTCATTTAAATTTAACAACGTCGCTCCCAAGATAAAGTTCTTGTTCACTTCATGCTCAACATTTATTCCTGTAAATCTTCTGGTCTGCTGACCGAAAACCGCATTGTTCTCTACTGAAATATTGATTGGCGTGTTAGAAGCCTCAAGACTTGGGTCCAAAATCTGTACCGTACCAGCCTGATAGTTTACCGTATAATCAATTCCTTCTTGTAAGGTTCTGCCACCGGCAGTAACCCTGACCGAACCACGTGGTACATTGAATGCCCCTATTGGTATACCATTGCTTCCTTCAGATTTGTATCTACCCTTTAATAAAAATTTATTTTTTACCGGATCTTGCAATGCTGCTGCCTTAGTCTGGGTATACATATCCCGAAAGACATATTTCTTTTGGTTGGCATTATATCCTTGATCATTAATCACATCATAGGTACCGTTACCCAATAATTCGAACATATATTCGCCAAAAGGTTCAACCTTAGTGAAAATGATTCTTCCGCCCTGGGTGTCAACCGTTATCCCTGGTATAAAGTCAAAAAACCCGTCGCCACCAGATTGTACGTCATTGTAAGCATTCAATCTATCCAAATTAAAAACATCCAACAATATGCGTTCCTGTAATGGTTTTGGCAAATCTGGCCACCCTGAACCGGGGCCTTCTTCGACCGGGGTTATATAATTTCTAGGCGTAGGATCGGAATAAAGAATATTCAATTTAAAATCGTCCTGACTTAATCTAAATGCACCAGTAGCATAAATATTTTTCATCATCAAATCCCAAATTGGATCTGTGATGTTGGTAATATTACTTTTCAGAAGTTTAAGGACAAGAGTATTGTTGTTGATGATTGGATTTGCCCCATTTATACCCCCGGAAACTGTTGTGGCATCCAAGCCACCATTTGCAAATTCACCCACCTGGTAAACCTCACCTTTATAGGTGTACTGGAACGCAACTGCCAATACCTCATCATTACTTAATCGTTGATTTAGAGAGACATAACCTAATTGGGTATTGAATTGATAATCCCTGGAAAGTTCCAATTTCCGTGCATTTTCAAGGATAGCGTAATCAAAACCTTGATTAACCTGATATCCAGGAACATTAAAGCCTGCCTCTACAGTCGCAATATCCCTGACAGATTCAGTTAAGGCTCCTCCTATACCTATTAAAGTCGGATCAAAATCATTGGCATTGTTTCTTGGCAAAGTGTTACTTGGATTATTAAAGAACCCCACAGGGTCTCCATTGCTAACACCTATTCTTGTTTTTTCCTCCAAAGATTCCCCTAAATCTTGGATTGCTACCACATTACGAACATTCAAGGTTTGTTGGCTTCTATTCGTTACCCAAACCTCTAATCGTGTTATTTGGACCTGACTTTGTATATATGGGTAGTTTGTTAGGGCATCATCATAATTATCCCTAAAATATTGTGAAAGGAAAAAGTGCCTGTCCTCATCATAATCCAATGCTGTGAGCGAGAATTCATTTATAGTTCCACCGCCTTGTGCTACAACCGTGTTATTTTGTGAACGTTGCTCAGAGAACACTGCTGTAACCTTGGTTTTGCCAAATTGCAATTGGGTCTTAACCCCAAACAAACTCTGGGCCCCGGTAATCAAGGAACTATTCAGGGGCATATTAACGTTACCTACTTCTATCTTCTGGAGTATATCATCTTCGGTCGGTGTATAATCGAGTTTTACAATATTCTGAAAATCGAAAGTCGCCTCTGTATCATAGTTTGCTGTTACCTGAAGCCTTTCCCCTATTTTTCCAAGCATACTCAAACTGATACGCTGATCAAAATCAAAAGATAAATTGGTACGGTTTCTAGGCGAAAGTGATGGGTTATCATTTTTCTGCCAGATAACACCCAAGTCCATTGCTACAGAACCCTGAGGGACCACTTCAATGGTATTGCCCCCAAAAACGGACTGAAAGAAATTGTTATTTATATAAAAATTGGGTAAAAGGTTTTTCCTGGCTTCTTCGCTTCCTTCTTTTTTACCTGAATAGGCATCCGATTTCTCTTTAAAATAATCTTTCATCCCCTCTTTGCGAACCAATTCCAAGTACTGTTTGGGGGTAAGGATTATTGGATAACCTATATCAAAATCGCCTACCTTCTCAGAATAGATATACCTATCGAGGTTGGGGTCATAAATGTATTTGGAAGTAATGCTCTCTGGATTATCGAACTTTAATTTTCCTAAGGAAAATCCGGTCTTCACAGAGTCTACCACTTGCTCGTTATCGTCTTCGGCTTCGGTATCCTGGGCGTAAGAAAATTCTACAGTCCCCAAGAAAAAAGCGAATAGGATTAGAAGCTTAAATGATGATTTAAGAAATAGTTTTGCCCCTCTTTTCAAACTTATTACAAATTTTTAAGCGCAAGTTTAATAATGTTCTCAGCGCTTAGTGAAGGGTCTTGGCTTATTGCTTTGTCTACAACCTTTTCAGCCTGTCTACGGACAAATCCCTCTAAAGCAGATAACGCTTCTTCTTTATTTGTATTGTTTGAATTGATGGAAACTTCGTCAATATCGTACACTTTCAAAATCTTGTCCCGTAGGTCAAGAATCACTCTTTGGGCTGTTTTAGCCCCAATTCCTTTAATCCCTTGTATTGTGGCAACATCACCGCCGGCAATCGCATCCCGTATTTGTGCCGGAGATAAGGAGGAAAGCATGGTTCTGGCAGTACTTGCCCCAATACCTGAAACCGAAAGCAACAATCTAAAAATCTCTCTTTCAGATTTTTCAGCAAAACCGAAAAGTGTATGCGAATCTTCCTTTACCTGTAGATGGGTAAACAAGCATATGCCTTCTTCATCTTTTATATTGGAAAAAGTGTTCAGTGAAATGTTTACAAAATACC
>RCMY010003966.1_pt1 | contig 12946 bp, 14 predicted proteins | sample 2041341 | NCBI WGS metagenome assembly RCMY01 (sample SAMN09708234, study PRJNA481090) | Marine sediment metagenome, whole genome shotgun sequencing project. | reverse complement strand
TAACCAAAGTTAACCGCCCCTCCGCCGCCAGCGCTGCAACGGCCGCAATCGGGGCCTGCGCAATTACCGTCAGATGCGCCTCGGTCTTCAACAAAAGTCGCAACTTGGCCAACGCCGCTTCGCCGCCGCCCGACAAAACGATACGGCGACCCTCGACAGCCAGGAAAACGGGAAAATGCTTCATATCAGTACGACTCCGTAAATTCTTTGCTCAATATAGAACAAAATCCTAAATAGAACGAGTATTGGCTTGCTGAAAGGGACGTATGTTCCTAATGAATACACATCAGGAACACGCGTTCCAACTGAGCAAGGGAAACGGAATGGCCGCACAACTCGACGAACTGGATCGGAAAATCCTCTCGACGCTGCAGGTCGACGCGGCCCAATCGCTGGATGAAATTGCCAAGAAAGTCGGATCTTCGAAGACCCCGGTTTGGAACCGCATCCGAAAGATGCGCGAGGCAGGCGTTATCGGCCAGCAAACCGTCCTTCTGGACGCCGAAGCGCTTGGGTTCGAGGCCTGTTTCTTCGTCCTGATCCGGACGTCCGCCCACGAAGCAGATTGGCAAGCCCGATTTCTTAAGGCGTTGAACGACCGACCAGAAGTGATGGAAGCGCATCGTCTTGCGGGTGACATTGACTACATTTTGAAGGTTCGCGTGCGCAACGCGCGTGCCTATGATGAGTTCTATCAGGCCCTCATTTCCGAGGTCCAGATTTACAACGTCACAGCCCTTCTTTCGATGGAAGAGATCAAATCCACCACCATGCTTCCGCTCTAGGTATTAACCTTGGTTAACCTGCACCATTAACCGCTCCAGCCCGCGAAAATGGTAAAGATTGGCGACCTTTGGTGTCTCGACGATCCGCAGGTTCGGGCACCGCGAAAACAGCGCGGGCAACGCAATCTGCAATTCCAGCCGTGCCAGCGGAGCGCCGACGCAAAAGTGGATACCCGCTCCGAATGCGGTGTTCTTGCGGATGTCGCGGAATGGATCGAACCGGTCTCCGTCGGGCCAGATTGCATCGTCATGACAGGCCGAGCCCAACAGGCACCCAACCTCATCGCCGGGATCGAAACGCGTGCCTAAAATCTCCACCGGCTCGTACACATGCCGGGTGAACATGTGCAACGGTGGATCAAATCGCAGACATTCCTCGACCGCATATTCGATCCGTTCGGGCTGCATCGCCTCGTTGAGGCGGCTGTGCCCGGCCAGTTGGCGAACCGCGTTGCCGATGCTGTGTACAGTCGCCTCGTGCCCGGCATTCAACAACAAAATGCAGGTGGTAATCAGTTCGTCAGAGGACAGCTTTTCCCCGTCCTCCTCGGCCGCAATCAATTGCGAAATAAGATCGTTTGCCGGGCTCGATCGCCGTTCCTCGACATAACCGCGCATGAAGTCGGCAAAAGCCCCTGCCGCAACGGCAGCTTGGTCCTCGATCGCCTCGGTGCGCCGCGATTGGTACATGGCCACCATGTCGTTGGACCATGCCAAAAGCTGCGGTGCCATCGCGTCCGGAACTCCCAAAAGCCGCGCAATCACCAACACCGGCAGCACCCGCGCGAAGTGGTCCAACAGATCGAACGGTCCGTCCGGAAACCCGTCGATCAAGTCGTCGGCCATCATCGAAATTTCCGGCGCCATGGTCATAATCCGCTGCCGCGTAAACGCGCGCAACACCAACCCGCGCAATCGCGTATGGCGTGGTGGTTCCAGCTCCAACATCGAGTGATCTTCGACCGCATAAAACGGCGCAAGGGCAGGGCGCACGGCCTTGCGCCGCTCTTTCGGCACCTCGCGCCCCATTTTGCGCGACTTCATGATCCGGTTTACGGCTTCGTGCGTCGTGGCCATCGGCATGCCGTAGTCTTCCCAGAAAACGAAATCCCCAAGCGAACGCGCTGCGTGGTAAAACGGGTAGGGATTTTGCACGAAATCCGGGTCTGTCGGCAACTGGCTGAGATGTTCCAAACGCGCTTTCTTATTAACGGATCTGCACTGCGGAGACGTGTCTCTCAGCGCGACAATGCCAGTTTCGTCCCACTTGCGACAATCTGGCCTTTTAGACAGGTCGGAACGATTTCGCCCGAGAGCGGTTTTTTCCTCGGGCCCAAGACGCTATGTCATAAATAAATGCCGGGCGAAATCGCACAGAGGGTGAAATATGAGTGGTCTTTTGGCGCTACTGGACGACGTGGCCGTGATCGCGAAATTGGCGGCCGCGCAGGTTGATGATCTGGCCGCACAGGCGGCGAAGGTCGGCTCGAAAGTTGGCGCGACGGTGCTGGACGACGCCGCAAAGGCAGGGGCCAAGGCCGCAGGCGTGGTCATCGATGACGCCGCAGTGACGCCAAAATATGTCACTGGCCTCCCAGCGGCGCGCGAATTGCCAATCATCTGGAAAATCGCCCGGGCGTCCTTCTTCAATAAATTGGTGATCCTGCTCCCCGCGGCCCTGCTGCTAAACGCGTTCTTGCCCTGGCTGGTGACGCCTCTGTTGATGCTGGGCGGCTGCTATCTTTGCTTTGAAGGAGCGGAGAAAATCTGGCACGCGCTCCGACCGCACGAGATCACCCACGCCGTTGAAGCGGCCCCCCTCGACGCAGCCCACCTCGAAGAACAGCGCGTCAAAGGCGCGATCAAAACCGACTTTATCCTGTCTGCCGAGATCATGACGATTTCGCTCGCCGCCATCGAAAGCGACGACTGGATAACGTCGGCAATAGTCCTTGCCATCGTCGCCGTCGGCATCACCACATTGGTCTACGGAGCCGTGGCGCTCCTTGTGAAAATGGACGACGCGGGCCTGAAACTCGCTCAAATCGGCCGCTTGGAAGCAACGCGCTCTTTCGGACGGTGGCTGGTGATATTCATGCCAACGCTGATGAACCTCATCTCAATCATCGGCACCGCGGCCATGCTATGGGTCGGTGGCAATATCATCGTGCACGGTGTCGACACTTTGGGTTGGCCGTGGCCCTTCGATACAATCCACCACTTCGCGGTCGGCGTCTCAGATCGGATAGGCATTGCAATGGGTTTCGTCGAATGGATTGTGACGGCAGTGCTTGATGGCATTATCGGTCTGGCACTTGGGCTTGCGTTGATCCCTGTTGTCACTCGGGCGATTATTCCAACATTCTCAAGGCTGTTCCCGGAAAAAGTTTCGAAGGACGCCGCGATCAAAGAATAAGATGCCTCCGGCGGGGATACTTCAAAACAGGCGAATTGCTTGGAACCAGGGCGCTTAACCCTCCGGAGCGCCCAAAGAGCAACCGGAGGGTCTCGCCTGTTACGGCCATCGGCGTCCCCGCCTGTACCGCCCGCCTATCTAGCCGCAAACTGATTTAAATTGTCTTACCATCGCCTGTTTCGAAATATCCCCGCCGGAGGCCAGAGTTTATCTGCGACCACGCCCTTCGAACCAGGGCAAAAGCGCCGAAAAATCGAGCCCTGCGCGTCCCTCACCCTCGACGAACTGCGCATAGACATCCCGCGCCATCCGTCCCATTGGCGTGTCCGCGTTCGCGCCTTCCGACGCCTGTTGCGACAAACGCAAATCCTTCAACATCAATTCCGCCGCAAACCCTGGCTTATAGTCATCGTCCGCCGGCGAAGTTGGCCCGATCCCCGGTGCCGGACAATACGCATTCATCGACCAGCTATACCCAGAGGACGTCGACACCACGTCAAACATCGCTTGCCGATCCAGCCCAAGTTTGTCAGCCAAGGCAAAGGCCTCGCAGGTCGCAATCATTGTCGCGCCCAAAATCATATTGTTGCAAATCTTCGCCGCCTGCCCATTGCCCGACGGCCCGCAACGCACGGCCTTTGATCCCATCACCTCGAACAAAGGTGCCGCGATTGCAAAGGCGTCGTCCTCGCCCCCCACCATGAACGTCAACGTGCCAGCCGTGGCCCCGCCAATGCCGCCCGAGACCGGCGCGTCCAGCGCATGCACCTCGGCGGCGCGCACCATATCGGCCACGTCCCGCGCGCTTTTCACGTCCACTGTCGAGCAATCCAGAAACACCGTTCCCGGCGCCATCACCGGCACGACCTCGATCGCCACAGCCCGCAATATTGACCCGTCCGGCAGCATGGTGATCACCACGTCCGCGCCACGGGCTGCATCCGCCGCACTCGCGGCCATCGTCATCGCATCGGGCTGCGCGACCGTGTCGAAACCGACCACCTCGTGTCCTGCCGCCATCAGGTTTGCCGCCATCGGCGCGCCCATGTTTCCCAGTCCGATAAATCCGATTTTCACAACGCACCCTCCAATGACAACTCCGCCCCGTTCAGCGGAAAAAACAGCCACGCAACCTCCATCGCTGACGGCGCCGCTGGCGTATCATGCGCCCAAACCGGAGCGCGATCCTTGTCGACAATTGCCGCCCGAATACCTTCGCGAAAATCGCCCAGGGCTGCCAATCGATAGGCCGCGCGAAACTCGTTCCCAAGCGCCTCATCCATCCGGTCCCGCACCCGTGCACGATGCACCAATTCCATCGCCGCGGCCATTGCCAGTGGCGCGTTGCGGCCAATTTTGTCAAACGCAGCACGGGCAAATTCACCTTGCGAGGCCGTCAATACTGTCACCGTATCCCGCATCGTATCCCCGTCAAAAAGCTGATTGATCTCAACGAATTGCGCCTCAATCAGGCTGTCGGTCGGCGTCTCGGCCGCGCGGTCAATCGCCTCCCAATCACCCGTGGCAATCAACTCCGCCTTGAGCCCGTCCCAAGCCGCTTCGTCAATGTAGTAATCCGCAAAACCGGCGAAAATGGCATCCCCCGGCGACATCCGCGTGCCCGTGACCCCAAGATATTCGCCGACAAACCCAGGCGCGCGCGCCAGCAACAACGAGCCCCCAACATCCGGCACCAAACCGATGCTGACTTCGGGCATTGCGATGCGGCTCGACGCACAAACGATCCGGTGCGAAGCATGGCACCCAACCCCGACACCGCCGCCCATCGTGAAGCCTTGCAAGAAACTCGCCACCGGTTTTGGAAAGGCGAAAAGCGCTGCGTTTAACCAATATTCACGCCGCCAGAAATGCCGCGCGACCTCCGGATCTCCCGCCAAAAGTCCCGCATAAATGTCCGCAATATCACCGCCCGCGCAAAACGCCTTGTCGCCCAGACCATCAATCACCACCATTTTGACCCGGGCATCTGCGGCCCAGACCGGCAGCACAGCCGCCATCGCCTCGACCATTCCAAGCGTCAGCGCATTCAACGCATCGGGCCGGTTCAACGTGATATGCCCCACACGCCCGGAAATCCGGATATCGATATCGCTCATCGCGCCAACCCTTACCCACACCAGACGATCGCCCCCTAAAGGTCGGCCGTAAATTCCTCGATCAAATGCTGAACTACGGCCACCAACGCCGCATCGTGATCGTCGCCGACTTCGCGCCGCCCCGCATAGACTGCGCGCTGTCGGTCCGAACTTGTGCCATTCGCGGCGATGTCGCAGGTGCGCGCCAATTCTTCTGTACACTGCAACACGCCCGCGTCGTCTTCCAGCAAGCTTTGCAATTCTTCCGTCAATTCTTCGAACGACACAATCGCGCCGCGCCCAAAATCAATCAGCCCGCCATTCACGCCAAACCGTTGCGCCCGCCACCGGTTCTCGCCGACCAAAAACCGGTCGTAAATCCGCCACCGCTGATTGTTCCGCGAAAGCCGCCACAACATCCGCGCAAGACACTGTGTCATCGCCGCCAGCGTAAGCGCGTCCTCCAAACGCGGCGAAACATCACAAATGCGGCTCTCAATCGTCGGATAGCGATGCGAGGGCCGCAGGTCCCACCAGATCTTCGTCGTATCTTCGATAATTTCGAGGTCGGTAAGGATGCCCGCGGTGCGTTCATACTCGCCCCAACTGGTAAACCGCGGCGGCAGCCCTGTGCGGGGCAGGTTGTCAAACACCGTTAATCGGTATGAACAAAGCCCGGTGTCTTGCCCCTGCCAATAGGGCGACGACGTCGACAACGCCAAAAGATGCGGCAGAAAATACACCATCTGGTTCATCAGATCGACGCGCATTTCCTTGCTGTCGATCCCGACATGCACATGCATCCCCGAGATCAGCATCCGCCGCGCGACACCGCCCAGCTCACTTTCCAATTGGTTGTAACGCTCTTTGTCGGTGTGATGTGCGTGCTTCCAGTCGGCAAATGGATGGCACGAGACCGCAATCGGAGCCAACCCGTGTTTGGACGCTTCTTCGGCGACAACGGATCGCAATCGCCGCAAATCCGTCCGCGCAGCGCCGATATTGGCGCAAACCTGGGTGCCGACTTCGACCTGACAGGCCTTAAATTCCGGGCTGAACTGCCCTTCAAGCCGCGTCGCGCAGGCATCCATCATCGCCGCGGGGGCCTCGGCCAATTCCCCTGTATCGGGGCGCACCAACAGGTACTCTTCTTCGATTCCTATCGAAAATGCAGGCGTTGTGGCGCTCATCGCAAACCCTCCCAAATCTCACACAACTTTAAGCAGCGCGGTGCCAGACAGGCAAGGCAGTGATTCGCGATATCGCGGGCGCAACATCCCGTAATGACCCACAGTGCTAAGAATTGATAAACATTGTCGCGAAATTGAAATCAATCACAGAGGCCACTGCCGCGAAATCGGGCAGAATTAAGGTTTATTAACAGAAATAGGCCCCTTTTCCGCCTTATTCACTTGGAGACGCCAAGCAAGGGGTGTAGAAAGAATGCACTGATACCAGTACGCCTCCAGTTCGGAGGGGTGATATTATTAGGTGGGGAAATTTGAAATGAATACTCTAACTACAATTTTCGCTGCTGGCGCCTTCGCGCTGACAGCAAGCGCAGCCAGCGCTGTTTCGGTCGATTACGACGACTGGGGCACAAGTGGCACCTGTGAAATTTCGGACATCAGCCCAGAAGCGGCTGATTGCTTTGGCATGATCAACGCGACAAACGATGTTGTGAATGGCAAGCAGATGATCGGCAAGGTTAACGTCAATCTCGACAAGTTCGACGGTACGATGGGTTTGTTCGGCAAAACCGACTGGATCTTCGAAGCTAAAATCGGCTATGACGTAAGCGGCCAAGAAGCCACGTTCGGTCTCTTGTCTTCTCTCGTGTCTGGTTACGAGCAAATCGCACTTGGTTTCAAGCAGGGTGCCGGTGGCGGTGGTAGCGAACTTGCATACTACCTCTACAACACCCCGTTCCCAGAAGTCAGCGCGTACAGCCTGATGAAATTCACTAACCCTGGTCTGAGCCATCTTACGGTTTGGGGTCGTGGTGTTTGTCTAGATGAAGACGGCTGTGGCGGCGGCGACACTGGAACAGTTGTTCCTTTGCCTGCAGCTGGTTGGCTTCTCCTCGGTGGTCTTGGCGGTCTTGCCGCTCTGCGCCGTCGTAACAAAACGGCCTGATCAGCCTCTTACTGATCTAATTTCCCAATACCCGGGAAGGGACGGCACATCGGTGCCGTCCCTTTCTGCGTGCGCTAGGTGAAGGAATCGCGTCTCTATCAGCGCGCCGCCCGCGCGTGGTCGACTGTTGCGAATACAGCAGCACTCGCCCATCACGTTCTGTACTTGTGCTACGTTGCGTCACAATTCCGCGCGTTTACCCGCTTCAATTTGCGTTTACGCGCGCGCTCCCCTACATAATAAGGTAACCGAGCGTGTATTGCCGGGATTTATTTGTAACCGCCGCGGCGGTAGTATCAGTGGGGGCTGATTATGTTAAACTTTAGATTAATCACAGCATCCGTATTAACGATCATGGCCGCGACATCCCTGTCGGCGGCCACCTACACGTTTGACCTTCAAAAAGTCGATAGCTACCAAGCCACCAAGGGTGACGCTGGAACGCTTGTCGACAACACCCTCGCCATCACCGAAACCGGCACCAATGGCGATCTCACCGGCACGTTCACCGGGATGTACGTTGAAGGCGCGTCCGTTGCAGGCGGCGTCCTGTCCGGCACCTCCATCAACGAGGCCCATAGCGTCCAACGGTACAACAACGGCCTTGGCGTCTGTAACATCGGTGCCTGCAAAACGCCCGGCGGCGACGCCTTTCACACGGTTGACGGCGCCGCGATTAACGGCACCCGCACTGACTTTGTCGAGATGGCGTTTTTCGCCGATGGTGACGTGGTTGACGTCACCCTCAACAGCCTGACCTTTGGCTGGATCGGAAGCATCTACAACCAGTACCCCGGCACCACGGGCGCTTTTGAAATTCTCATCAGTGATCTGTCTGACTCGATGATCGGCCTCGGCGACATTCTCGCCTATGCGGGTCTGGCCAAGATCAACATCGCCGGAGACGGTGGCCGTGGTCTGTTCACGCTTCCTGATCTGGCAGCATTCACTGACAACATCTTCGGCATCAAAGCCGGGGCCGGCGGCAGCTGGAAATTGATGGCGGCAACAGTTGACTTCGACCTACCCGAGGTTCCCGAAATTCCACTTCCCGCCGCAGGCTGGTTGTTGATCGGCGGTCTCGGTGGATTGGTCGCCCTGCGCCGTCGCAAATCCACTTGAAGCGGCCAGAACTCAAACGCAAAACGCACACTATATATATAGTGAAGAAAAACGGGCGGTCGTAAAGGCGCGCCCGTTCGTCGTTTCGCACGCCCCGTTAACCCTATTCCTACGCCAAAAGCGCAGGCTCTCCGCGCGAGCGTTTCTTAACATTTCGTCACCACACAGAACGGATGCACCGACGTAATACCGACGTAATACCGACGTTGCACCGACGTTGGGAAGGCGCAAAAAGCCAAACAATATCAATGGCGTAGGCCGTCCGATGCAGAAAAGCGCAAATCGGAGCCTGTACGGCCCCGAAGCAATTCGTGAACATCGCCCAAAGAAGAAGGGGCAGACCCAATGATTTGCCCCTTATTCCAATACCTTACGCCGCGATCTTTACGCGAATAGACGCTTAGTCCATCTGCTTAAAGTTAAATTCGCCACCTTCTTTAATCCCCGAAGGCCAGCGCGCCGTCACGGTCTTGGTGCGCGTATAGAACTTGAACGCATCCGGCCCGTGTTGGTTAAGATCGCCGAACCCGGACTTCTTCCAACCGCCAAACGTATGGTACGCCAAAGGCACAGGGATCGGCACATTGATCCCGACCATCCCGATATTGATCCGGCTCGCAAAGTCCCGCGCCGTGTCGCCATCGCGGGTATAGATCGCGGTCCCGTTGCCGTACTCGTGGTCCATCGCAAGGCCAATCGCCTCTTCATAGGACTGCGCGCGCACCGTCGCCAACACAGGTCCGAATATCTCCTTGCGATAGATATCCATGTCCTTCGTCACCCGGTCAAACAGATGCGGCCCAACGAAAAACCCGTCCTCATAGCCCTGCAAACTAAAGTTGCGGCCGTCAACAACCAGCTCAGCACCTTGCTCGATCCCAGTCTCAACAAGCCGCGCGATATTCGCCTTCGCAGCCGCCGTCACAACAGGCCCGTAATCGACATCGTTGCCCGACGTATAAGGGCCGACCTTCAACTTTTCGATCCGCGGCACCAAGGCCTCAATCAGCCGATCTGCCGTCTCATCGCCCACCGGCACGGCCACCGAAATAGCCATGCAACGCTCGCCCGCAGCACCATATCCGGCACCGACCAACGCGTCTGCCGCTTGGTTCATGTCGGCGTCAGGCATGATGATCATGTGGTTCTTAGCGCCGCCAAAACACTGCACTCGTTTGCCGTTCGCGCAGCCCTTGGCATAGATATATTGGGCAATCGGGGTCGAGCCGACAAAGCCCACGGCCTGCACCGTCTCGTTATCAAGGATCGCGTCGACCGCTTCTTTATCACCGTTAATAACCTGCAAAATCCCATCCGGAAGCCCAGCTTCCGTCAGCAACTCGGCCAACATGAACGGCACCGACGGATCACGCTCGGATGGCTTCAGGATAAAGGCGTTACCGCACGCCAAAGCAGGTCCCATCTTCCAAAGCGGGATCATCGCGGGGAAGTTGAATGGCGTAATCCCCGCCACAACACCCAACGGCTGCTTCATCGAATACATGTCGATGCCGGGACCCGCGCTGTCTGTAAAGTCGCCCTTAAGCAAATGCGGTGCACCAATGCAGAACTCGATGACCTCAAGTCCGCGCTGAACGTCGCCCTTGGCATCCGGAATGGTCTTGCCATGCTCGCGGCTCAACGCTTCGGCCAATTTTTCCATATCGCGGTTAATCAGCCGCACAAATTCCATCATGACCCGCGCGCGCCGCTGTGGGTTTGTCGCCCCCCAGGCTGGCTGCGCAATGGCCGCGCGCTCAATCGCGGCGTCGACCTCGGCAGTTGACGCCAGCGGCACTTGCGCCTGCACCTCTCCGGTCGCCGGGTTGAAAACATCCGCGAACCGACCCGACGTGCCCGCAACCGGCGCCCCGTCGATATAATGTGATAGCTCTTGCACGAAAACCTCCCAGAATTGATTTCAATTCAACCTAAACACCTCAGGCGGCGCGAAACAGAGGCAAATCACATGCAGCGCACCTTATTTCGCCCACTCGCGACACTTGACAGGTCGACGTCCGGGTGTGACGCTGATCACAGCGCTGTGAAGCTTGGGAGGATAAAATGCTTGTACGCCAGATACTTGCCATGAAGGGGGGAGGCGGCGTCGTGACGATCCCAGCCGATACCTCGGTTCAAGACGCGGCACGGATACTGTCGGAAAAGAGAATCGGCGCAATTGTCGTCTCTTCGGGCGGTGACATAGCCGAGGGCATTGTGTCGGAACGCGACGTTGTGCGCGAATTGGGCCGGCGCGGTCCAAGCTGTCTTTCAGACACGGTCGCTGACTTGATGACCCGGGAATTGATCGGCACCACGCCCAACGAGACCACCGATCAGGTGTTGCAGAAAATGACCGACGGTCGTTTCCGCCACATGCCGGTGCTTGAAGGTGATCGGATGATCGGCCTTGTCTCGATTGGCGACGTCGTTAAGGCGCGGCTTTCGGAACTGTCTATGGAAAAGGACGCGCTGGAAGGTATGATCAAAGGCTTTTAGGGCTAACGACTTGATCACAAGGTCTTTTTGTGCCACCCAAGGCAAAAGCAGACCCTTGAAGAAGGCACGTCTTACCTATGCGCATCGGACTTTATCCCGGGACTTTTGATCCCGTAACGTTGGGGCATCTCGACATCATTCGCCGCGCCACGGCGTTGGTCGATCGCCTGGTGATCGGCGTTGCAATTAACCGCGACAAGGGACCGTTGTTTTCGCTCGACGAGCGCGTCGCGATGATCGAAGCCGAATGCGCAGATATCGCCGCCGAGCGCGGTGTCGAGATCGTTGCCCATCCGTTCGAAAACCTGCTGATCGACTGCGCCCGGGATGTCGGGGCAGGGGTGATCATCCGCGGACTGCGCGCGGTCGCCGATTTCGAATATGAATTTCAGATGGTCGGCATGAACCGCGTGCTCGATTCTACAATTGAAACCGTGTTCCTGATGGCCGAAGCCAAGCATCAGGCGATTGCGTCAAAGCTGGTGAAAGAGATTGCGCGGCTAGGCGGGGACGTGTCGAATTTCGTCACCCCCCCGGTCCGCGATGCCCTTATGCTGCGCCTGCAGCAAAACGGCCAATAGCCGATCTTTATTTGCCGTAAACGGCCTGCGAGGCAATCGCGTGTGCGTCGCCTTTGTAGATGCCAAGATCAAGAGCAATATCGTTCGGCAATTTGCTGATCTCGCGTACTGTGCGGTTGTAGAGTCGTAGATTTCTCAGGCTTGTAAAAAGATTTGTCATTTACGTTGTCCTTGGAACTATTTGTGTCTGTGTTGATGGGCATATGGTCGTGATTGCGGCGCTCGACAACCAACAGTTTTTAATAGCCGCGTTGCATGAACTGCATGGCTTAGGGTCTTGTTCACAAAGACTAAGGGCAGACCGAAGCCTGCCCTTAGTCGCCGTAAAACATGGGAATACGCGTTATCTGCCGTAGACGGCCTGACGTGCAATTTTTGGAATGTCGCCCTGATAGATATCAAGGTCCAGTTGCGTATTCAAAGTGGTCGCATTCAGCTCGGCCACGGTTTCGTTGTAGCGCGCACGCTTATGAGCGCGGTCGCGAAGTGTTTCAAAAAGCGAAGTCATAACAGATCTCCTTCATGACAATGTTGACGCTTACACTTCCTAACTTAGGGGAATGTTAGCGCTAAACAAGCGTCAATGCTGCAATGCAGCATTGCGCCCTATGCATGCCGGAAGTCGTTGAAGCGGACGCTTAACTTTCTTCCATCAGTTGCTTTTTAGCGACCGCCATCAGTTCGATCATTTTCGTACGGATCTGGGTCTCGGATGCTAGGTCACCAAGATCCCCTGAGACTTTGCGATAGACGTCCTCGTCACCGGCCTCTTCGAAGTCAGATTTGATGACTTCCTTGGCGTATTCCGCCGCCTCTTCCGTGGATTTTCCCATCAATTCGGACGCCCAAAGGCCAAGCAGTTTGTTGCGGCGCGCATCGGCTTTGAATTGCATTTCGGCGTCGTGGGCATACTTGTTTTCAAACGCGTTTTCGCGATCATCAAAGGTACTCATGAGGGTCTCTCCTGGCTCGGGTCAAAAGGTGTTGCCTCTGATATGCCCTCAGCGCCGCCGCATCACAAGTGCCCGCCGCTTGCCGCAAGGTCGCATCTGGCCTATAGCGGCTTCAAACAGCCTCGGGACATCCGCCCCGTATGGCGCGCAGTTAGGACATCTTAATATGGCACGGCGTAAAAAGGTCTACGAGGGCAAGGCCAAAATCCTCTATGAAGGCCCCGAGCCCGGCACGCTTGTTCAGTATTTCAAGGACGACACCACCGCGTTTAACGCGCAAAAGAAAGAAGTTATCGACGGCAAGGGTGTGTTGAACAACCGGCTGTCGGAATACTTCATGAAGGGGCTCGCGCAAATT
>RCMY010005129.1_pt1 | contig 12950 bp, 14 predicted proteins | sample 2041341 | NCBI WGS metagenome assembly RCMY01 (sample SAMN09708234, study PRJNA481090) | Marine sediment metagenome, whole genome shotgun sequencing project. | reverse complement strand
TTGTTGGTTTTTTATGTTAATGGTCTGTTTATAAACGAGAGTTAGTGTTTATTTGTAGTGAGCCAACAATTAACGGTGATATAGCCTTAGGATAATCCTGGAGGTTTCAATGATGACATATAAAGACTTATTACAGATCTTTTATCGAAGTTACACAAAACATAGGGTGTCAGGATTGACAGGAATTTTCAGTCTATTATTCATGCTCAGCGGTTGCCAGACGGTATTAAGCCCCGAACAAGCCACCACAACATTCTGGAAAGCGATGGCGAATGGCGATCTCGAATCCGCAAAAAAATACACGACCCGGGAGACTCAACATCTTGTGATTAAACAAGAAAATGTTGTGGGAGCGTCAATAGAGACCGGCGTGATTGTCATCAATGATCTCACTGCGAAGGTTGCAACTGTCATAACGTTGAAAAATCCAAAAAGCAACAAGCTCTTATCTTTTGATACTGTTTTATTAAAAGAAAACGATGTATGGAAAGTAGATTGTCGGCAAACGCTCAACAATCTCTCAATCCTGCCTTTCGGAGAGGTTATTAATAGCCTAGAGGCAATTGGTGATGTCATTAATAAGAAGTTAGAGCAGCAAATGCCGTTTTTTGAAAACCAAATCAGATCCTTTAGTGATCAACTTATACGGCAATTGGATGAATTTCGCCGTCAGTTGGAAAAAACAAACCCTGCTGAAAAACAATAGTCTTCTCCTCACAGAGGAGTACGGTGCGGAATACTAATTTATCTAAGTCGGACAACTATGCAACAGCTAAATTTAGTAAACTAAAACAATTTGTATCCATGGTTTATATACCAATTCTTTCCAGATGATTATTTACGGTAGCATCTTGTAAATATGACTGGTGGTTTAAAGTAGGCGTTTTTCTAAAAATATTCAAATCAAACTAGGAGATTGTATGCACTACGTTATTTCTACTACTTGGGGTCCAACGGATGTTACGCGCGCTGCACTACCGTTCATCTTTGGAGCCTCTGCTTTGCAAGCGGAGGACACAGTAATGATTATGCTATTTCATGATGCGGTAACTATTGCGCTTGATGGAGCCCATCAGAAAATGGTTCCTTTCGGACCACCTTCAAAATTTGCGGAATTATTTGCCAATCCAAATGCTCAGGTTATTGTGTGTAAACCATGTGCTGAAGTGCGTTCCATACAGGAAAGTATGCTGGTGAAAACTGCGACTTTTGGTGGCATGAATGATCTACATCAACAGGTATCTCGACCAGATGCAAAATTTATCAGTTTCTAATTAAAACCAACTCTCAGAGTAAATTGATTTATTTGTACGAGAAGTTGTCAGGTCTAACATTTCTAGAATTCTGGGAGCACAATATCGGCCAACCCCCATTTTTTCACAAATCCTTACGGTCACCCAAAATAGAAGAACATGCTTCTACCTTTACGATACCGTCTTATAACCGGCGTAACAATACCGTTAACCAAGGAGAAATAGAACGTATTAGATTTAGGGTATCTCTAACAATCCAGATTTCATCCCAATTGCTGTGTTGTAGAAAAAATTTCTTGCTACCATATAAGCCATATGATGCGCTGCAAAAATTTTCCCCACGCCTTGCTTTTGGGCGAACTCTGAATTTTTAAAGGTGCCCTATACTCAGTCCTTACCAATCAAAAAATCAGTAGAATTCTGGGACACTACTTAATTGTGTCTTTCCCCGCTTCAACAACTAAATGTCTTTAATTCTATCCGTGCAGCTTGATAGTCGGGATAGACGCTGTTCACTAAACACCAAAAATCCGGTGAGTGGTTCATTTCAACAAGATGAGATAATTCGTGAGCGACGACATAATCCACCAGATGAACCGGCATTTGCACCAACCGCCAGTTTAATCGGATAACGCCATGTGAATTACAGCTGCCCCAACGGGTTTTTGCGCGAGACAGACGGAGTGGCGGCACGGGTACGCCGAGCATATTGGCATACAGCTCAACACGTTCATTAAAACAGATGATGGCTTGTTTGTTGTACCAAGCCATGACGAATACCTCAATTTGATGGGGGGTTAGGGTGATGGATTTGTGTTCTTTGGTTGGCGATTTCCCTGGTGTCATTTGGATGGCATTCGATGAGGTTAGCGTCAGATGCCAGGGTTGGCCTAGCAGTGGAAAAGAGGATTCTTTTCCCCAGGCCAGTTGAGTGGATTGCTTGTTTTCGCGGTGGGTGAGGTGCTTGATTAACCAGTTGGTTTTCTTGACTAATAAAGACTCAATTCTTGTTAGCGGCTCGTTAAATGGTGCGCTAACCGTTAGGCCATGATCGTTGATTCTTAACCCAATGGATCGACGCTTACTGCGTTTGAATGCGTAGTCAATCTTTTGACCATTCAGAATAATGCAACGTGTTTCAATCACTTTCTTTTCGGTTACTGATACGCGCTGTTTCCTGTTCTATCCATGCTTCTACCTTGGCATTAAGTTCGCCAGCTTCTAGGCCGGTTTGGTCAATGGGTTTGCCAACACTCACGGTGATGGTACCTGGGTGTTTTACGAAAGCATTTCTCCCCCAAAACTCACCAGCATTATGCGCCACAGGCACAACGGGTACATCAGTATGTGTTGCAAGCCATGCACCGCCAATTTTATATTTACCTCTTTTGCCGGGTGCGATGCGTGTCCCTTCAGGAAAAATGACCACCCAGAAACCTTGCTTGAGTCGGTCTCTTCCTTGTTCAACCACCTGATCTAGCGCGGCTTTGCCTGAGCTGCGATCAATGGCTATCGGGCTTGTCATGGACAATCCCCAGCCGAAGAATGGAATGCGTAGCAATTCTTTCTTAAGTACCCAAACTTGTGGCGGAAATATTTTTTGGAAGGCCATTGTTTCCCATGCCGATTGGTGCTTAGATAGCACAATGCTCGGTGTTTTAGGGATGTTTTCTTCGCCCAATACGCGGTAATTGACACCACAAATCACCCGCAACAGAAATAACATGGTGCGTGTCCAGGTGGATGTCACAAGGTAACGATTATGGGCGGAGAGTGGGAAGCAAGCGAGTGTGAATATTGCGTAAGGTGCGGTGATGATAACTTGCAAGCCCATATAAATCGTAGAACGTATGGCTGCTAACATCATGCTTTTCCTATCAGAGAGTTAACGACGCCTGCTAAATCATCAAAAATTTTTGTGCCGTCTGGCAATGTATGCTTGGTTTTTGTTCTTTCACCTTTACCAGTTAATACCAATATCGGCAAAGCGCCTACTTTTGCAGCAGCTTGCATATCTCGCAATGAGTCACCGATGATCGGAATGCTCTTGAGATCAACGCCATATCGCTGAATAATTTCGCCGTACATTCCTATCTTGGGTTTGCAGCAATTGCGTTTATCGGCTTTGGCGTGAGGACAAAAAAATATGGCATCAATGCGACCACCAGCTTGGCTCACCGCTTTATACATTTTTTCATTAATGGCGTTAAATGTTTCCATGTCCATTAATCCACGTCCAACACCTGATTGGTTGGTGGCAATTATTACCCGGTAACCCGCTTGCGAGAGCCGAGCTAAAGCCGCCAGACTGCCTGGAATGGGTTTCCACTCGTCGGGGGTTTTAATAAACGTGTCACTACTGAAATTAATGACACCACTATTATCGAGAATGATCAGTTTCATATCAGGTAGCTAATCTTGAAATATCTGCAACACGATTCATGGTTTGCTGTAGCTGAGCTAATAATGCCAGCCGATTGTTACGTAAGGATTCATCCTCTGCATTGACCATCACATTATCAAAGAAAGTATCAACTGGTGTTTTCAGAGCAGCCAAGGTTTGCAATGACGTGGTGTAATCACCGGCCAAAAATGTTTTCTCCGTTTGCAGCAACACATCTGTTAACGCTTGATGCAGTGCTTGCTCAGCTGGCTCGTGCAGCAGGTTAACATCGACTTTACTATGAATGCCTTTTTTTACCTTCTTAAGAATATTGCCCACGCGTTTATTAGCGGCAGCTAGGCTGATGGCCTCTGGTAAATCCGCAAAAGCACGCACAGCCGCCAGTCGCTTAGGTATGTCGCTCAAATTTTGTGGGCGTAAACTGAGTACGGCATCCACTTCTTGCGGACTGTAGCCTTGGTCACGCAGGCTACCCGCCAAGCGTTCATAGATGAAAGTGAGTAACTGTTCACCGACCTCATCTGGAACATGACGATGACCAAAACCTACACCTTCTATTTTTTCTCCAGCAGCCCGTCTCGCATCTGTATTGTGTTGCAACCAACGTGTTGAAATATCTTGATCATTGAAGATTTGAATGACTAGCTGAACCAAATCCTGCAGCTCAAGCGGTAAATCTTTTTCAATGAGTAAACGAATAACACCCAGCGCATGGCGACGCAGTGCAAACGGATCTTTGTCGCCTGTCGGAATCTGGCCAATGCTGTACATACTCACCAGTGTTTGCAGTTTGTCAGCTAATGCGACACAGACACCTACTTGATTACGTGGTAGCTCATCACCCGCAAAGCGAGGTTTGTAATGGTCTTCGATCGCAAATGCAACTTCGTCATTAAGTCCCTCATGTTGCGCATAATAGCGCCCCATGATGCCTTGCAGCTCAGGAAACTCGCCCACCATGTCGGTGAGTAAATCGGCCTTCGCCAAGGTGGCGGCTTCATCTGCTTGCGCGGCTAATTTATCGTCACCCAAACGTTGAGCAATCGCACGGGCAATGGCACGAACATAATCAATGCGTAAACCTTGCGTGCCAATCTTGTTGTGGTACACAACCTTATCTAAACTTGGAATACGCGAGGCCAATGTTTTCTTGCGATCCTGGTCAAAGAAAAACTTAGCATCAGCCAAACGTGAACGAACCACGCGCTCATTGCCGCTCACCACATCGCTGGTATCTGCGGGACAAATATTAGAAACCAGCAGGAATTTGTTCGCAAGTTTTCCGTCATCATGAAACATCGGGAAATATTTCTGATTCGCCTTCATGGTCAGAATGAGACATTCTTGTGGCACATCAAGATATTCCAACTCAAATTTACCAACCAGTACGTTTGGATGCTCAACCAATGCGGTTACTTCATTCAGCAAATCGTCGTCATCAATGGGTTTAAGGTTTTCCTTACTGGCAGCAGCGGCCAATTGATGCGAGATTTTCTCTTGACGCGCAACAAAACTAGCGACAACCATGCCTTCAGTTGCTAATTGCTGTGCATAATCATCGGCGTTCTTCAACACAATGGGGTTCACTTTTGCCTCAAAACGATGCCCCCGTGTTTCACGGTCAGCGACTAGACCTAATATACTGACGGGTATCGTTTCCATGCCATGCAATGCAACGAGTGCATGGGCAGGGCGCACAAAGTTGACACTCTCCCAGCCATCGGCCAATTGGTAAGTCATCACTTTTGGAATCGGTAATTTCACAAGGATTTCATCCAGCGCCTTTTGCAAGCCATCCGCCAGCATCACACCCGTTTCAATACTGTCGAGAAACAATGATTCGGCTTTGCCGTCTTGTTTTTGTTTTAATTGCGTAACCACTGATGCATCAGCACCAAGGCTGGCGAGTCGCTTGAGTAAGGCAGGCGTTGCATGCCCATCTTTATCCAAACCAACCGTCACGGGCATTAATTTACGTGACACGGGTTTATCCTCGGACTGTGTCGCCACTTGCGTGATATGCACAGCAAGGCGTCGTGGCGTGGCGTAAGTTGTCACAACGCTGTCATTAGCCGTTAATCCCTGTGTTTTTAAGCTGCTTGCCAACACTTCCGCAAAACTGTTACCCAGCTTGTAAAGTGATTTTGGTGGTAATTCTTCAACCAATAATTCTACTAATAAATTTTTCATCGCCATGCTCAACCCACCTTCTTCGCCATTTGTTCAACCCATTCACGTGGTGCCATCGGAAAAGGTGGATCCAGGCGTTCACGACTCTCGTAATAAGCTTTAGCCACTAGCCGTGCCAATTTGCGAATGCGTCCAATATAGGCGGCGCGTTCTGTTACTGAAATGGCGTTACGTGCGTCGAGTAGGTTAAACGTATGTGCTGCTTTTAAAACTTGCTCATAAGCGGGTAATGCCAGTTGTTCCTTGATCAAGTAATTGGCCTCTTCCTCATGCTTGCCAAAGGCTAAGAATAAAAAATCGGTGTCGCTTTTTTCAAAGTTGTAGATTGATTGTTCCACTTCATTTTGGTGGAAAACATCACGATAAGTAACGCCCTCTGTCCAGACTAAATCGAAGACGTTTTCGACACCCTGTAAGTACATTGCCAAACGCTCTAGCCCATAAGTAATTTCGCCAGTGATCGGTTTGCAATCAATGCCGCCCACTTGCTGAAAATAAGTGAATTGCGTCACCTCCATACCATTAAGCCACACTTCCCAGCCCAGACCCCATGCGCCTAGCGTCGGGTTTTCCCAGTCGTCTTCAACAAAACGAATGTCGTTCTGTTTTAAATCAAAGCCCAGTTCTTTAAGCGAACCTAAATATAAGTCGAGAATATGCTTAGGTGACGGCTTAAGTATTACTTGGAATTGGTAATAATGTTGTAAGCGATTGGGGTTGTCGCCATAGCGGCCATCTTTTGGACGACGGGCAGGCTGAACATAGGCGGCTTTCCAGGGTTCTGGTCCCAATGCACGTAAGAAAGTCGCGGTATGGCTTGTTCCTGCGCCGACTTCCATATCATAGGGTTGAAGTAAGGTGCAGCCCTGCTTGTCCCAGTAGTGCTGCAGGGTGAGTATAATTTCTTGGAATGTAAGTGTTGGCATGAAGGGTTTTTGTTGAAACCGTGGTAATCGTAACAGACCGGATTTTACAGGGTTTTACGTGATCCGCGAATGGCTGTTAGTAAACCAACGAACAATAAAAATCCCGCGAGTATTAATATCGGCATATTTCCAAAGCGTACATAAGGTGTGGTGCCGGTAAAACCTTGTGCACTGCCGTGCAATGCATCGGTGGTGAATACTTCAATTTGATCCAGTATGACGCCGCGCTCATTAATGATGGCGGTGAGTCCTGTATTGGTGGAGCGCAGCATGTAGCGACCCGTCTCAATGGCACGCATTTGTGAAATCTGCAAGTGTTGATGTGGCCCGATGGAGCGTCCGAACCAGGCGTCGTTGCTGACATTAACCAGCATGGTTGCTTGTGGTAATTGGCGGATAATTTCTTCACCGAAGACATCTTCATAACAAATATTCACGGCCACGCGTTGTCCCGCTAGATCTAGCGGTTGTTGGTCTATACTGCCACGTCCGAAATCAGCGAGGGGGATGTCTAATGAATCAATAATCCAGCCAAGAATTGGCTTGAGCGGGACAAATTCACCAAATGGCACCAGATGACTTTTACGATAAAGCTGCTCAGGTGCTGTGCCAAAGCTAAACATGGTGTTGTAATATTCTTCGCCATCGGGGGAATTTTCGGCCATACCGATCAGTACATCACCATTATTTTCTCTTGCGTGGTTAGCGAGATACGAAAGGTAATCAGGCGGTACAACGTCGCTAAATAATGGGATGGAAATTTCAGGCGTGACAATCAGGCGGCTTTCACTTTCTAAAATAAGCTTGGCATAAGTATCCATGGTATTCATCAAGTAATCTTCCTGCCACTTTAGATCTTGAGCAATATTTCCCTGCAATAGACTGACGGAGACAGGCTCGCCTTGTGGTTGAACCCAAGGAACCTGCTGCAAGCCAAAACCACCGATCCAGATAGCACTCAGTAATAACAAAGGCTGTTTTACTGACGATTTCTTTTCAAATATTAAGAATAAAAACGCGGCACTGAGCACCAATATTACTGAAACGCCATAAACCCCCACGATCGGCGCATAACCAGCCAGTGGGCTAGACGGTACTTGTGTATATCCCATTGCCAGCCAGGGAAATCCGGTCAGCAAGGTGCCACGCAACCATTCACTCAACATCCATAACGCTGCAGCGATTAGTGCCCAAATCACGGGCGATACAAGTCGTAGTTTTGCCAGCATCAATCCGGCGATTGCGGGAAATAACGAGAGGTAAGTACACAATAACAATAGCGTAAATAACGCAACAGGTACCGGCATACCACCAAAGTCATGCAAGCTGACATAAACCCAAGTGACTCCTGCGCTAAATAGACCCAGGCCAAATGAAAAGCCCAGCGCGGCGGCTTGCAGTGATGAGGCGCATTGGTACCAGTAGCGTAACAAAATCGCTAAAGTAATGACTGGAACAACGAAAAAATAAAAAGGGGCAAAACCTAAAACCGTGAGTGCGCCTAAGATATAGGCAATAATTAATTTTAAAAGGGCACTATGCAACCTGGAAACCTCTACTAAACATAAAATATTTTAAAAAGTAAGCTCAACATCCTGGCACGAACCCTCACAATCACCTGATAGTTCATTATCAACTACCAACTCGAAAGTCCCGTTGTTGCCGCCATTAATACTATAGGTGTAGGTGTCAGCACTTAGTCCGTAAACAGGTAGTGAAATTGTTTTTCTAAAGGGAACGATTGCCGCCGTACATGCGACCAGTTCCGTAGGGCCATTGGAAGTAATTGCAATTTCAAATTGATTATCTTCCAAGCGGTGATTAATTTGTCCTATACTGGGGCAGCCATTAGAGAAATAACCGGTGACACGCAGTAAAACTTGCACGGGAATGACATCAGTTTTAACTAATTCAACCGCTTCAATCATGGCTTCTAACCCAAGTCCTTGTGTGCCGATTTCTTTAAAATCTAACAATTTCCAACCACTTTGAGCCGTAAACTCAAATGTGATGTCTTGATACTGCCCAACTTGAGAGGGCGTATTTGTAGTTGGAATTATCAGCAATCCATCTTGAAAAGTCGGCGTGTCTGATGAAAAGGAAAGACTTGTTTGTAGCAAAAAAATAATGCCGATAAACGAAAATGTGCGTATCAAACGCATAGCTGCCTCCTTAAATTAAAGTTATTTTTCAATTACTCGCCAATGTTAACTACCAATAAAAACTGCAAATAAAGTACTGCGCCAATAATCATTAAATAAAAGATAAATGATGCGGGTTTCTCTATCACCCAATCGAAAAAAGTTCTATTTTTCCCTTCGCTTTTGAGACGCGCATATTCTTCTCGAACCCTAATGACTCGCGCCTTCTGGTATTCGTCGATTAACGTCCGAGCATTCTCAAACGCATCTTTATCCCTTAGCCAAATGCCGGGCATAGATAATCCCCAGTTGCCGGGTGATGTTTCGTAAAAATCAATTTTGTTTTCGGTTAATAGCTCACGAATATCGTCGGCTTCATCTTCGGGTACGCCTCTAAGCTTGAATAATAGTTTGGACATATTGCCTGAAATAATTAGAATGTTGAGCTAATTTGAATTTTTCGAGGTTATGCTAAGCACATGAAAAAAGCAATACTCATCACCGGCTGTTCAACCGGCATCGGCTACTGCGTCGCCAAGGCGCTGCATGAACAAGGCTATCGTGTTTTTGCCACCGCGCGTAAACAAGAAAGTGTCGACGCGCTGTTAGCTGAAGGTTTGGAAAGCCTACAATTGGATCTTACCGATTCAGAATCCATTCAAAAAGCTTTTGACGAAGTCATACGCCGCACGGGTGGAGAACTATATGCATTGTTTAATAATGGTGCGTATGGCTTACCCGGTGCCGTTGAAGACTTGAGCCGAGATGCCCTACGTGTGCAATTTGAAACCAATGTGTTTGGCTGGCAAGAACTAACCAATCTGGCCATACCTATCATGCGTAAGCAAGGCTTTGGGCGCATTATTCAGAACAGTTCCGTGCTGGGCTTTGTTTCACTGTCTTTCCGTGGTTCTTATAATGCATCAAAATACGCCATTGAAGGCTTGAGCGACACCATGCGGTTGGAGCTAAGAGGCACCAACATTCATGTCAGCTTAATTGAGCCTGGCCCAATCGCCAGCCAGTTTCGTGCCAATTCCGTACGGGCATTGGCAGAATTTATTGATGTTGATAAAAGCGTTCATCGTGAAAAATACCGCAAAGTATTAGAACGCCTCAACAAAAAAGGTCCTGCCGTCCCGTTTACGCGCCCACCCGAGGACGTTCTCAAACGCGTCATTCATGCACTAGAATCACCAAAACCTCAGCCCCGTTACTACGTTACCTTTCCGACTTATTTGTTTGGTTTTCTGAAACGCATATTAAGTACGCGGGTGTTGGACTTTGTCTTGTTCAAGTCTGGGAAGAATGAGTAATTAAATCGACGATATTTTTGATATCAACATCTAACCTATGTAAATAACACGAAGAAAAGCTGGTTATGTGATTTTCAGTTACCCGACTATCGGCACTATGGGCATGACCGAGGCCGAAGCTCGTTTTCGTTATGGCGAAAAAACAAAAGTTGATACGTCAAGCTTTACTGTCATGTATACGGTGATTACCAGTCATCAGCAGCCTTATAAAATGAAGCTGGTATGCGCGGGCATGGAAGAAAAAACGATGGGCATTCATGGACTAGGCCATGACGTGGATGAGATTTTGCAGAGCTTTGCGGTGGCCATTAAAATGGGCGCTTCCAAAGCCGATTTTAATGCGGTAGTAGCCATTCACTCAACCAGTGCCGAAGAGTTTGTTGCCGTGCGCTGACAACTCTAATCCGAGCGGTGAAATAAGTGTAGAAAGAGAGGGTGAGAAAATCAGTTGGTGTTGGTTGCCCAATAAATAGTCTAATAAGGAAAAACAAATGAAGAAAGAAGATCCGACTTTTTACAAAAGAGCTGATGAGCATATACGGTTATCAAATAATCAGGTCAGCGAGGAAATTGGCAGGGGCATGGTTAGTGCATCGTTTTTGTATTCCGCTGCAAGGTTTAATGCATATGTTAGTGCAAGCAGCTTTAATAGTTCTAAAGAGTTAATTGAAGCGAAAGAAGCAACGATGAAGTTTTTTATGGAAGAATATAAAAAGATGCTTGAAGAAAATATGGATGACTATATCCTAAATTTCTCCAAATACTTGAAGCCCAGAAATTAATAGGATATAGGTCAAATCGACCCCACCTGATGAATAAAAAGGAGTAAAAAAGTATCAGGTCTTGTGCAACATTCATGCGACTGATTTTTTGTGTTTTCAGTTGTTGTTTGTTCGCCGATAGGGTCGCGCCTAGATAGGTAGGCTGCGAATCTAGGCCCGACCCCGCGATCAAATCCTTATCTAGACCCCGCGATCAAATCTGGACTAATACACAATTAATGCAATCCGACAGTCTGGGCAATAGCGGACGTTGAACTATAACGTTATTATTTCATTTCATTCGAAATATTCTGGCAACGTACAGAAGTGATCATTATAGTGTATTATAAGTAATGTACCTCTATTAGACTTTGTAACGTGCTGTAAATGTATTAGATTTTAGATATGATATCGAAGTAAGAAATTCCTTGGGAGGAAGTGAATGGTTTTTAAAATTGATATACCAGCCCCTGAATGGAATAGTGATTTAGCTCATATCATTCTTGATTTGGAAAAATTGAGAACAAGACGACTTGGTGGAGAGATACCAGCTTATATATTTTTTCAATTGAAAACAATTTTTCAGATTCTGGAAACAATCGGTTCAGCAAGAATTGAAGGTAACAATACAACTTTATCAGAGTATGTAGAAAAGATTATTGAAAAAAGTGCAACAGAAGATGAAAAGCGCCAAGAGCTTGATAATATAGAAAAAGCGATACATTTTATTGAGGAGCATACAGACGAAACGACAAAGATGGACCGTGCCTATATTTCAGAGTTACACAAAATAATTACATATAGACTCACACCCCCTTCCAGTGGAGAAGGTTCGCGATATCCGGGTGAATTAAGAAAGCATAACGTAAAAATTAAAAATGCATCACATGAGCCAACGCCTTGTGAATTATTACAAGAACATTTCGATAAATTTGTAGAGTTTATCAACCAGCCATTGCGTGAACAAAACCAACTTTTAATGGTTGCAATTGCCCACCATCGCTTTATGCATATCCACCCATTTGATAATGGTAATGGGCGTATGGGGCGGCTATTGAATTATGCTTTTTTAATCAAGCTAGGCTTTAATGTTAAAACAGGACGCATAGTAAACCCATCATCTGTTTTTTATACCGACAGAGACAAATATTACGAAATGCTGGCCAAGGCGGACTCTCTGATAGATAAGGATGTTTTGTCGTGGGCTGAATATTTCTTGATGGAGCTTAAAAATGAAATTGAAAAAATTGATAGTCTGACGCAACGGGAGTTTACTCGAGATAAGATTCTTTTACCGACGATAAAAATCGCTTTGGAAAGAGAGCATATTACAAAGCAAGAATTTGATATTTTATCTCATCTTATTAAGAATGAAGACATGACAATTAAATCAGCCGAACTTAGTAAGTTTGGCATAAAGAGCTCTCAACAAAAATCATATGCTATGCAAAAGCTCCGTGACAAGAAAATGGTTCAATCCTTGACAGAAGGCGGAAGAGTCTACACCATTAAATTCGCGAATAACTATTTACTGCGCGGTGTTATCCAAACGCTAAAAGAAAATGGTTTTGTTGCGGATTTTTTGAATAATAATACAAAGTCAAGTTAATTGACCCTTCCGGCCAAAACCAGCCAGTCGATTTCTTTCAATAAATCTCCGGTAATCTGACCAAATAATATAAGACAGCCAGTACTGTCTTGATCTTCATATCGTTTCATTTAGGATGATATATAGTTAGAAAACCTGACAAGCATAACGACTCAAGTAAAAACCATTCGCTCATAATGATCGAATGGCACTGTATGAACTACGGGGTCAAAACTACGGGGTCATATATGGTCCGCCCCGTATTGCAAGAAAAGAATTCGCTGTTTGACAAAAAGAATAATGCATCCATATATCCGGCCTTGGGATGAGGTTTAAAATAATACCTCTGGCCCTGATGGAATCCGCAACAT
>RCMY010003964.1_pt1 | contig 12952 bp, 13 predicted proteins | sample 2041341 | NCBI WGS metagenome assembly RCMY01 (sample SAMN09708234, study PRJNA481090) | Marine sediment metagenome, whole genome shotgun sequencing project. | reverse complement strand
AATTCCCGCGTGGCTGATGCCCTCGGCAAGAATGAGATGTTCAGCCGCACGGTGCAGACCGGATTTGATGACGATACCGGCGAGCCGGTATTCGAAACCGAGAAATTTGCACCAGAAAAGATGCCTTATATCGTCGTTATCGTCGACGAGATGGCCGACCTGATGATGGTCGCGGGCAAGGAAATCGAGGCTTGTATCCAGCGCCTTGCGCAGATGGCGCGCGCGTCGGGCATTCACATTATTATGGCCACGCAGCGCCCGTCGGTCGATGTCATCACCGGCACGATCAAGGCGAACTTTCCCACGCGCATCAGCTTTCAGGTGACGTCGAAAATCGACAGCCGCACCATTCTGGGTGAAATGGGCGCCGAGCAACTGTTGGGCATGGGAGACATGCTATACATGGCAGGCGGGGCCAAGATCACGCGCTGCCACGGCCCGTTCGTCAGCGACGAAGAGGTCGAAGAGGTCGTAAATCACCTCAAGGCGCAAGGCCCGCCCGTCTATGTCGGCAGCGTGCTGGAAGGCCCGGACGAGGACAAAGTCAGCAGTATCGACGCGGTTCTGGGCCTATCGACAGGATCGGAAGGCGAGGACGCGCTATATGATATGGCCGTGCAAATCGCGATTACTGACCGCAAATGTTCGACCTCCTATATCCAGCGCAAGCTGGCCATCGGCTATAACAAGGCCGCGCGCCTCGTTGAGCAGATGGAGGATCAGGGCGTCGTGTCGGCCGCGAACCACGTGGGCAAGCGCGATATACTCGTACCTGAGCAACAATAGGCCCATGGGCCACGGGCCGGGGTGTGCAGCCACGGAATTTTGAACCATAACGGCGCCCTGTCACAGGGCGCCGTTATCCTTTTCGCAGCGGCGTCGCCCTTGATAACCGGGCGTTGCCTGCTGATATGGGATTGCAGCACCGATGCTATCGCATAACAGGTGCCGTGCGGGCAGAGTCCAAACTCAGGCAACATCCCGCACCGAATCGAGGAGTCAGACCGCCATGAAATTATTTCCCGCCATTGCAGCCGCCGCGCTCAGTATCGCCATCGCGCTGCCCGCAGCCGCGCAAAAGCTGCCCCTGACCGAGTTGTCGCGCTACCTGAACAGCTTTCAGACTGCGACGGGCGCGTTCACCCAGATCAACGACGACGGCACCATCAGCGAGGGCCAATTGCTGATCAAGCGGCCGGGACGCGTGCGGTTTGAATATAAGCCACCCGAACAGATGCTGGTCGTCTCGAACGGCGATACAGTCGGCATTATCGACGGCAAGTCGAACGACGGCCCGCAGGGCTATCCGCTGCACCGCACGCCGCTGTCGATCATCCTCGCGCGCAACGTGGATCTGACCCGCGCGCGCATGGTCACCGGCCATTCCAGCGACGGCAAGACGACGACTGTGCGCGCACAGGATCCGGCGAACCCCGAGTATGGCAGCATTGATCTGGTGTTCACCTCGAACCCGACCGAGCTGCGCCAATGGGTCATCAACGACGGCGGCGGTAGCCGTACGACGGTGATTTTGGGTGATCTGAAAAAGGATGTGCGTCTGGGCAATGACAAGTTCGTCATTCCGGGGATCGGCGCGGGGGGCGGCAAGGTAAATCGCTGACACGGGGTGCAAGGGGCGACCAGCGCCGCCCCTTGTCCTGTTTAGCTACGCCCGTTCAATTGCAGCGTTGAAGCTGCGCCTGATAGTTTGCGGCGCGCGATTCGACCGTGCCTGCGACGCGTACCAGCCACGCCTTGCCGTTGTAACTGCCGCGCGAATAGCCTGTGCGACCCTCGTGATAGGCTAGGTAGTGATTGCGCGCGTCATACATCGGGATGTTCAGTGCCTCGCGCGACTTGGACATGTACCAGCCCATGAAATCGGTCGCATCGTGGATGTTGTCGCGCCGCGCGCGCCGCGATCCGGCCTCAGCGACGTATTCATCCCAGGTGCCATCCAGCGCCTGACTGTACCCGAAGGCCGAGCTTTGCCGGCCCATCGGAATTATCCCCAGCGTATAGCGATAGGGCGTGCGTGCGTCCGAGACGAACTTGCTCTCTTGATAGATGGTGGCCATCTGGACATGGGTGGGTACGCCCCACCGCCGCTCGGCGGCGCGAAAGGCGCGTCTGTATTCGGGACGTTCCCGCAAAATTGCGCAGGCATCCTCCATCTGGCCGGGGGATTCCCCATATCCGCCGCCACGCCCACAGGCTGCGACCAACACCAGTAGAAGGACCGCGCGAAGCTGTCTGCTCATAGCTGCCTCTGCTCTCATTTTTTTGGGCAGTCTGCGCTGCCTTTGTTTATCCGAACAGTGTAGCCAATTTTACGCAAATGGGAAATCACGATTTTTGTTTGCTTGCGGGCTGTTGCCGATGGGCAGGGCCGGGTGCCACCATATGCCGACAGACTGTTTCCAATCCGGGGGTGCATCAGCATTGGACAAAGCGCCCTTGTAACCTTTACCCTCAGCGTTTAGAGGCTGAATTTATGCTGAAAACTCGCGCGAAATATCATTTGGGGCAGGTCGTCCGCCACAAGAAGCACCCGTTTCGCGGTGTCGTCTTTGACGTGGATCCCGAATTTGCCAATACCGAGGAATGGTATTCGTCAATCCCTGAGGAAAGCCGCCCGGTCAAGGATCAGCCGTTCTATCACCTGCTGGCCGAAAACGATCAAAGCTATTACGTCGCCTATGTCAGCGAGCAGAATCTGATCGCGGACTACTCTGGCGAGCCAGTCGAGCATCCGGATATTGACGACCTCTTTGGCCCGTTCGAGGACGGGCATTATCCGGTGCATTTCCAACTGAACTGATACTTTGCACGCGGATTATTCTGCATCGGGGATGATGGGCTATGCCTACGCTGCGTCTGCGGTCAGTGAATATTCTCAGTACCCCAGTGCGCAGCCGTCCTTGCGCGGGTCTGATGCGCCCTCCAGCACGCCATCTGGCCTGATCTGGATCGCCTGCGCACCGCCGATCGCCTCATCCGGTATCACCACCTTGTGGCCCAGATCCGACAACTGCGCGCGCACCTCGTCCGGATAGCCACGCTCGACCTCCAGCGTGCCGCCATTGGCGAAGGCGCGGGGCGCGTCGATGGCCGTCTGCGGGTCCATGCCGAAATCAGCGAGGTTCGAGACGAAGCGCGCGTGCCCGCAGGGCTGATACGCCCCGCCCATCACGCCGAAGGGCATGATTGTCTGGCCATTTTCCCGCAACATTCCGGGGATAATCGTGTGAAACGGCCGCTTGCCGCCCGCCAACTCGTTCGGATGACCGGGCGCGAGGGAGAAGCCCGAACCGCGATTTTGCATCAGGATGCCGAACTTCTCGGATGCGATGCCTGAGCCGAAGCCGTGAAAGATCGAATAGATCAACGACACGGCCATGCGGTCCCGGTCGACGACGGTGATGTAGACGGTATCGCGGTGCATCGCCTCGGTCAGCGGGGCAGCGGGTCCGAGAGCGCGTTTGGGGTCGATCATGCCGGCCAGTGCGCGCGCGGTCTCATGGCTCAGCATGAAATCGGTGCGGGCAGTATGATCTGGATCGGCGATGATACGGCTGCGCGTGTCGTAGGCCAGCTTGGTCGCCTCGGCTTCGAAATGCACGCGCTCGGCACTGATCGGATCCATGGCGGCAACGTCGAACTGCGCCAGTATATTTAGGATCAGGATTGCAGTCGCGCCTTGGCCATTGGGCGGATGCTCGACCAGTTCGCGGCCCTTGTAGGTGCCGCTGATCGGCGTGGCGGGATCGCCGTGATGCGCGGCAAAATCGGCGGCGGCGTGTGTGCCGCCCGCAGCGGTAAGCGCAGCCAGCATGTCGTTTGCGACCTCGCCCTCGTAAAAGGCGCTGGCGCCTTGGGCGGCCACACGGCGCAGCACCTCGGCCTGGCCCGGCGCGCGAAACAGCGCGCCCATGACGAGCGGCGCGCCGCCGTGCAGGTAGTGCGTCCGCGCATGATCCTTCAGGACATGCGCGGATTCGATCCAGTCACGCGCGACGCGCGGCGCGACCGGTACGCCCTCATCCGCATAGCGGATGGCGGGGGCCAGAATTGCATCCAGCCCCAGTTTGCCGTGCCTTTCGCTGAGTTGGCAGAACGCGTCAATTGCACCAGGAATGGTAACCGCGTCCGCGGTGTAGAGCGGCACGGCGTCCAGCCCGCGGGCGCGCAGCGCGTTTGCGCTGGCGGCGGTTGGAGCGCGTCCCGAACCGTTGAAGGCCTGCACCCGGGTGTCGCCCGGCCCGCTGAACAGCACGAAGCAATCCCCGCCGATTCCGGTCATCTGCGGCTCGCAAATACCCAGAAGGACCGCGCCGGCGATGGCAGCGTCCATAGCGTTGCCGCCCCGTTCGAGGATGTCGATGGCCGTCTTGGCCGCAATGGGGTGTGACGTGGCGCACATGCCGCTGGACGCCAGAACGGGCGAACGACCGGGCAGATGAAAATCGCGCATCGCGAGGCTCCTAGTTTGGGGGCGCCTGCAAGGTAGATCGCGCCGCGAGGTTTGCCAAGCTTTCGGAAAAATGGGGTGGGGGACTCCGCAACGCACCGAGGCGTAAGGGGAGGAAGTCTCGGCACCGCACACTGGGTGGGGGCTGTTAAGTGCGGCGCCGAGAGAAGCTATTTACAGCTACAGTTCAAGATATGAACTTGCACTCTGGCGCCAATGAGATCAGATCTGGGCAAGTTTGCGGCGCAACCGATTTTTTGTGCTGTGGGCTTTGCTTGTCTGCGACGCGCCCGAAATTGCCTGACTGGGATCAGTGCTGATGGCCATTGTTGCACGCCATTACGTAGGACAATTACGGAGAAACTGACTCTGCACAATGCTGCGGCGGGGTCGGTTATGATCTCATGTTTTTGGCTGAGGTTTCGCGATCAAGGCATAGTCGCAAATGGTTGCGCCCACCCGCCCGCGTGTAGGAAAAGCCTTCCGTGAGGCTGCGAATCAGGAACCAGCCAAAGCCGCCTTCGGGTAGCGTGGCAAAAGGCCCGTTCAGTGCCGGAGGTTGTCCTGCCGGAGGCTGCAGGCCGGGCATCGGGGCGCCATTGTCGACGATGTGGATGCGAATCGTGCGATCAAGCAGCGCGATCTTCACCAGCACGTCACCAGCGCCGGTCAGGCCGTAGGCATGTTCGGCCACGTTGTTGAGCGCCTCAGCCAGGACGATTTCAACGGTTCCGCACGCGCCCTCACAAAGGTCGGAGGCGCACAGGAACGTGCGGATATCGGCCAGCGTCGCCTGCACGCCTTCGGGCGATGCGATCAAGGCAAAGTCCTTGACCAAGGGGCTGTCCGGTGCCGTCAAGAGAGATCCTTTCACCGTTGCCAGACCGGGCCCTGTGGCCGACCTTTCATCCGGCGCGACGGGGCGACGCAGATGCGATATCGACGTGGATCGTAAAGATCGTATTCATCCGCGTCAGACGAAACACCTTTTCGACGTCCGGCGTCAGGCACGCCAGGTCGAGGCGGCGCGCGGGGCCGACCAGCTTGAGTCCGGCGACGATGGCGCCGAGGCCGCTGGAATCGATGAACTTTACCTGTCCCAGATCCAGCAGCACGTCCTCGATGCCGTCGGCGGCCGCCGATCTTAGCGCCTCCTTGAATGCGATGGCCGCTGCCGCGTCGATGCGGGGGGCGTTGACTGTGATGATGTGATAGGCACCTTCGTGGGTGTTGGACAGATCCATGTTCGCCTCGCTGAAATACACTCGCTTGGCCTGACGTTAGGGCTAAATCCTTACCATCCCGTTTTCAAAACCTGAGAAATGCAGCGCTGAGCCTGAGCAATGAATTTAGCGGCGCAACCGTTTTTAGCGTGAAAAACGTGCCAAAAACTGCGTATTTCGCGGCGTTGAAGCCAAAGAAGGGCCATATGGACATGCGGATCGACTATGATGAGGTGGCCAAGGTGCTGGCCGCGCTGACCGAGGGCGAGGGGGATACTGTCGCCCTGATGGCCACGATGGTCTGCGAATTACACCATGCGGATCCGCGATTCGATTGGACCGGCTTCTACCGCGTCACTCAGCCGGAAACGTTGCGGATCGGCCCCTATCAGGGCGGGCATGGTTGCCTCGTGATTCCTTTTTCGCGCGGTGTCTGCGGCGCGGCGGCGCGCACTGGCGAGGTACAATTGGTCGACGATGTCGAAGCGTTCGAGGGGCATATCGCCTGCGCCAGCAGCACCCGTTCCGAGATCGTGCTGCCTGTGCGCGACGCTGCTGGCGTCCTGATCGGTGTGCTGGATATCGATAGTGACCAGGTCGCGGCCTTCGATACCCGTGATGCCGAGGGGCTGACGCGCCTCTTGCGGCAGACGTTCGGCGGCTGATCCAGTCGCGCTATGAAAATTTCCTTGCAAATTTCATAGGTCGCCTGCACCATGAAATTACCACGAGTAATTTCATGGGTGATCCTGTCGTGCTTCATTCTGATATCTCCACGCCACACTCTCTGGGTGTTGATCTGCGCGCCCTGCGCAAGGCGCGCGGTGTCACGCTGGCCGATCTGGCGGGACGGCTGGGCCGGTCGGTCGGCTGGCTTAGTCAGGTCGAGCGGGATCTGTCGCAGCCTTCAGTCGCCGATCTGCGCGCTGTGGCGGCGGCGCTGGACGTGCCTCTGTCGTTGCTCTTCGCCCATTCGAGCGCGCCTGAAAATGAGGCGGGATATATTGTGCGCCAGGGTGCGCGCCGCCCAATCGGCGCCGGCAAACCGGGCCTGACCGAAGAGCTTCTGTCGCCCGACCTCACCGACGATTTCGAGATGGTGCATTCCACGTTCGACCCCGGCACCCGCGCCCCCGGCCCGGTCACGCGTCCCACGCAGGAGGTGGGCTATATCGCCGCGGGACGGCTGGACTTGACCATCGCGGGGCGCGATTTCACCGTTGGGCCGGGCGACAGTTTCCGCATCCGGGGCGAGCCGTTCGAGTGGCGCAACCCCTATGATCAACCCGCCGTCGCGATCTGGGTCATCGCGCCGCCGGTCTATTGAGGGGCGCGCGATGAGCTGGGAGGGATGGACCATCTTTGCGATTTTCTGGGCGGTGTTCGTCACCACGCCGGGACCGAACGCGGTTAATTGCATCGCCAATGGCATGAATCTGGGGTTTCGCCGCGCCTTGCCGGGGGTGGCGGCCATCCTGACACAGGCGGCGCTGTTCCTGACGCTATCGGCGCTGGGGATTACCGCGCTGATCGCCGCATCCCCGACGGCGTTCGAGACGGCGAAGCTGCTCGGCGCGGGTGTGCTGATCTGGCTGGGCATCCGCACATGGCGACAGGCGAACAAGCCGGTCCGGGCGGCGCAGCAATCCGGCGGGTCCGTCTATGGCCGCGCGTTCCTGATCGCCACAATCAACCCGAAAAGCGTCGCGGGCTACCTCGCCGCGTTCAGCCAGTTTGTGCAGCCGGACATTGCCATCGCGGCGCAGATGTGGGTGATCTTTCCCACAGCGCTGACGCTGACCGCGCTTAGCTATTCGGGCTATACTGCGCTGGGCGCGGGCCTTGGCCGCTCGGCGCTGGGCGCGGTGATGAGCCGCCCGCTGCGCCGTGCGCTGGGCTTGTGCTTCATGGCCTACGGCGCGCTACTCGGCACCAGTGCGCTGCCGCAATTTCGGGAGGGATGATTATGCTTCAAGGTCAATGTTTGTGCGGAGATGTGAGTTTTCAGGTCGAGAGAACGCCAAGAGATATCTCGGCCTGCCATTGCGGGCAGTGCCGCAGGCAGTCGGGCCACGTGTGGGCGTCCGCTGTGATCCCCGAGACCGATCTGACCATCACCGGCACACCCGCCTGGTTCGAGGCGAGCGAGACAGCCAAGCGCGGATTCTGCCCCCGCTGCGGCAGTTTTCTGTTCTGGAAGGCGCATGACGAGGACAGCATCAGCTTTGCCCTCGGTGCGCTGGACAGCCCAACAGGCCTGCGGCTGGAGAAGCATATCTTTGTCGTCGACAAGGGCGATTATTACGACATCGAAGGCGATCTGCCCCAGCGGGCCTGATCCTGACACATCCACGGGAGACGAAACCATGAGCACATTCCCCAGCACGGCCCGCGTGGTCATCATCGGCGGCGGCGCGGTGGGTGCCTCTTGCCTCTATCACTTGGCACGCGCCGGTTGGACCGACTGCGTCCTTTTGGAAAAGAACGAGCTGACGGCGGGCAGCACATGGCACGCGGCAGGCAACGTGCCGACCTTCTCGACCTCTTGGGCGATCATGAACATGCAGCGCTATTCAACCGAGCTGTATCGAGGGCTATCCGAGGCGGTGGATTATCCGATGAACTACCACGTCACCGGATCGGTCCGGCTGGGTCATTCCGCCGAACGTGTGCAGGAATTCCAGCGTGCCTGCGGGATGGGCCGCTATCAGGGCATGAATATGCAGATGCTTTCGCCCGATGAGGCGAAGGAACGCTACCCCTTCATGGAAACGCATGACCTAAAGGGTGTGCTGTATGATCCCAGCGATGGCGATATCGACCCCAGCCAGCTAACTCAGGCGCTGGCCAAGGGCGCGCGCGACCTCGGCGCACGGATCGAGCGGTTTTGCCCTGCCACCGGCGTGACACGCGATGGCGATGAGTGGATTGTTCACACCGACAAGGGCGATATCCGCTGCGAATTCGTTGTAAATGCCGCTGGTTACTACGCCCAGAAGGTCGGCGAGTGGTTCAAGCCCTACGGCGGGCGCACCGTGCCGATGATGGTGATGAGCCATCAATATCTGCTGACCGACGAAATCCCCGAGATTGAGGAATATACCGCCGCCCATGGCAAGCTGCCGCTGATGCGCGACGTCGATAGCTCTTACTATCTGCGGCAGGAAAAAACCGGCCTGAACCTTGGCCCCTACGAGCGGAACTGCAAAGCGCACTGGATTACGCCCGACGATCCCTTCCCCGAGGATTTCAGTTTCCAGCTATATCCCGACGATCTGGAGCGGCTGGAGTGGTACATTGAGGATGCGATGGCGCGCGTGCCATTGCTGGGGCAGGTGGGGATTAACAAGGTCATCAACGGCCCCATCCCCTATGCGCCCGACGGTCTGCCCCTGCTTGGCCCCATGCCGGGCGTGCCGAATGCGTTTGAGGCGTGTGTCTTTACCTTTGGCATCGCGCAGGCGGGTGGCGCGGGCAAGGTGCTGGCCGAATGGATCACCGAAGGGCAAACCGAGTGGGATATGTGGTCCGTCGATCCGCGCCGCTATACCGACTACACCGATAACGACTACTGCATCGCCAAGGGGCAGGAGGTCTACGGCTATGAATACGCCATGCATTTCCCATGGCATGAATGGCCCGCAGGCCGCGATCAAAAGCGTGGCCCGAACGACGATATCGTGCGCGAACTGGGCGGCGTCATGGGCGCCTATAACGGGTGGGAGCGGGCGAACTGGTTTGCCCATCCCGGCGACGATGTAAGCGAAGAAGCGACCCAGACGTGGAACCGCGCAGGCCCGTGGGCGCAGCGCATCCGCGAGGAATGCGAGGCGGTCCGCGATCATTGCGGCGTGCTGGACCTACCCGGATTTTCCCGGTTCTGGGTGCGCGGCGAGGGCGCGGATGAGTGGCTGCGCGGCTTTGTCACCGGCGGACTGCCCAAGGTGGGGCGCATGAACCTCGTCTATGTCGCCGATAGCCGTGGCCGCATTCTGACCGAGCTTTCGTGCATCCGGCTGGCCGAGGACAGCCTTGTGCTGATTACTGCCGCAACGGCGCAATGGCATGATGGCGATCTGATCCGGCGCAATGTGCCCGAAGGTGTGAGCGTCGCGGAAACCACGACCTCGCGTTCTGCCTTGATCGTTACCGGACCTGAGAGCCGCGCGATCCTTGGCCCCCTCACCGACGCCGATCTGACCCTGTCATGGCTCAGCCACCAGCATTGCATCGTGGCCGGGCACAAGGCGTTCCTGATCCGCGTCAGCTTTGCTGGCGAGTTGGGCTGGGAGGTCCACGCGGCGAACGAGGACATGCCCGATATCTACCGCGCGATCCTCGACGCGGGCGCGAAACCGTTTGGCATGTATGCGCTGAACTCACTTCGCATCGAAAAGGGGTATCGCGCTTGGAAGGGTGATCTGACCACGGATTATTCGATGCTGGAGGGCGGGCTTGACCGTTTTGTCAAACTTGACAAGCCGCAGGATTTCACTGGCAAGGCGGCGCTGCTCTCTGAGAAACAGCAGGGCAGCAAGAAACGCTTTGTCACCCTGATCGTGGATGCGGACGAGGCCGACGCGCCGTTCATGTCGACGCTGTGGCATAGCGGCGAGGTGGTCGGCGAAACCACGTCGGGCGCGTGGGGCTACCGCGTGAATGCCTCTATCGCGCTTGCCATGATCCGCGCCGATCTGGCGCAGCCGGGAACCGAGCTGGAGGTGGAAATCTACGGCGAGAAATACAAGGCTGTGGTTCAGCCGGATGCACCCCTTTGGGACGCTGAAAACGAAAGGATACGCGCATGATACTGAGCGATACCGCCACAGATCTGATCGCGACCTTTCCACTGGGGTTCGTGGCTACGGTGACAAAGGAGGGCCGCCCCGCAGTCAGCCCCAAGGGCACGTTTCTGGTGCTGGACCACGCGACTGTCGGCTTTGGCAACATCCGCTCGCCCGGCACGCTGGCGAACCTTGCGCACCACCCAGAGGTCGAGGTCAACTTTATCGACCAATGGAAGCGTAAGGGCCTGCGCCTGCGCGGCCCTGTCCGCATCGTCGCCGATGGCACCGCCGAGTTCACCTCGCTGATCGGGCAATGGCAGGAAAAATGGGGTGATCTGGCGGATCGCATCACTGATCTGGTGTTGATCGACGTCGAAAGAGCCAGTGAGGTCACGACACCGCCCTATGACGACGGCGCTACCGAGGCCCAGATGATCGCCGCCTACAAGGTCAAGTTCGCCGAGATTTACCCATGAGTGATATCACCCTGCTGGACGGCTCCATCGGGCAAGAGATCGTCAAGCGCGCGGGTAGCGCGCCGACGAACCTGTGGTCGACCAGCGTGATGATGGACCGTCCCGGCCTGACCGCCGACGTGCACCGCGACTATTTCGACGCGGGCGCAACCATCGCCAGCACCAACAGCTATGCGCTGCACCGCGACCGTCTGGAGCGCGCCGGGATCGAGGATCGCTTTGCCGCGCTGGTAGAGTGCGCGCTGGCCGAGGCCGAGACAGCGCGCACCGCTCATGGCAGCGCCGATGACAAGGGCCGCATCGCGGGCACGCTGGGGCCACTGGGCGCGTCCTACCGCCCCGATATCTGTCCCGCGCCAGAGGTCGCCGCGCCGGCCTATGCGGAAATTGTCGGAATGATGCAGGGCCGCGTCGATCTGCTGCTGATCGAAAGCGCGGCGTCGGTCGAGCAGGCCGAGGGCGCGTTGCTGGGCTGCGCGGGCGCAGATTGCCCCGTCTGGCTGGCCGTGACCACGATGGACGATGACGGCACGCGACTGCGCTCTGGCGAGGCTCTGGGCGATCTGGCGGGCATCATAGCGCGCCATGCGCCGGACGCCCTGCTGATCAACTGCACCCGGCCCGAAGCCGTGGCCGCCGGGCTGGCGATCCTGCGCGGTTTCGGCCTGCCCATCGGCGCCTATGCCAACGGGTTTGACCACATCAGCGCGGCGTTCCTCGAGGATGCGCCGACCGTCGACGCGCTGGAGGTCCGCCGCGATCTGACACCCGCGCTCTACGCCGATTTCGCCATGAGCTGGGTCGCACAGGGCGCCACCATCATCGGCGGCTGCTGCGAGGTCGGCCCCGCCCACATCACCGAACTGGCCACGCGTCTGCGCGCGGCGGGTCATACCATCGTCTGAAATTTTTGCGCCAAGGAACTGGAAACATGGATCTGCCTACATCGGCCCGCGTGGTCATCATCGGCGGCGGCGTCGTCGGCTGTTCGGTCGCCTACCATCTCGCAAAACTTGGCTGGAGCGATGTGGTTCTGCTGGAGCGCAAGCAACTCACCTCCGGTACCACATGGCACGCGGCGGGCCTGATCGGACAGCTGCGGGCCTCAAGCAATATGACCAAGCTCGCGCGCTACTCGGCTGAGCTTTACACCGGGCTAGAGGCCGAAACGGGCGTCGCCACCGGGTTCCGTCAGGTCGGCTCGATCTCGGCCGCGCTGACGGGCGAGCGGCTGGAGGAGTTGCACAGGCAAGCCGCCATGGCCCGCGCCTTTGGCGTCCCGGTCGATGAGCTGTCGCCCGATGACATCAAGACCCGCTATCCGCATCTGAGCATCGACGGCGTGACCGGCGGCGTCTGGCTGCCCACCGATGGTCAGGCCGACCCGGCAAACATCGCTTTGGCGCTGGCCAAGGGCGCGCGCCAGCACGGCGCACGCATTCAAGAGCGGGTGCGCGTGAGCGGCATCGCACACACGGATCGCCGCGTTACCGGCGTCGACTGGGCCAGTGACGACGGCACCGCGCAGGGCCATATCGAGGCCGATATGATCGTCAACTGCGCCGGGATGTGGGGCCACGCCGTGGGCCGCATGGCGGGCATCAACGTGCCACTGCACGCCTGCGAGCATTTCTACATCGTGACCGAACCTATCAAGGGCCTGACGCGAATGCCCGTGCTGCGCGTGCCGGACGAGTGCGCCTATTACAAAGAAGACGCTGGCAAGATGTTGCTCGGCGCGTTCGAGCCAAACTCGAAGCCGTGGGGCATGGACGGCATCCCCGAGACGTTTGAATTCGACCAGCTGCCCGAGGATTTCGACCATTTCGAGCCGATCCTTGAGGCCGCGTGCAACCGCCTGCCGATGTTGGCTGATGCGGGGATACACACGTTCTTTAACGGGCCAGAATCCTTTACCCCCGATGATGCTTACCACCTCGGCCTTGCGCCCGAGATGGATAACGTCTGGGTCGCCTGTGGCTTTAACTCGATCGG
>RCMY010011797.1_pt1 | contig 12956 bp, 11 predicted proteins | sample 2041341 | NCBI WGS metagenome assembly RCMY01 (sample SAMN09708234, study PRJNA481090) | Marine sediment metagenome, whole genome shotgun sequencing project. | reverse complement strand
GTCTCTATCATGGCAAACCAAGAAGTGACCCGTAATGGTTACGATGAAGCCATTTTGATGGATCCACAAGGCTATGTTTGTCAAGGCGCTGGCGAGAACTTGTTTTTAGTGAAAGACGGTGTACTGCATACACCAGATTTGGGCGGCGGCGCACTCGATGGCATCACCCGTCGTACGATCATTCAATTTGCTGACGATTTAGGCATCAAAGTTGTTGAGCGCCGTATCACTCGTGACGAATTTTATTTAGCGGACGAGATTTTTATGACAGGTACTGCTGCTGAAGTGACACCGATTCGTGAATACGATGACCGTACTATCGGCAATGGTGGTCGTGGTCCATTGACTGAGCAGCTACAAACCTTGTACTTCGACGTGGTACATGGTCGCAATGAGCAGTATATGGATTGGTTAAGTTTTATTGATTAATCCTAAGCGTAGAATAGTTAGAAGTTTTTATATAAAAAAAGCTAAGATTTAAATAGTCTTAGCTTTTTTATAAATGAATAGTATTATCGAGATAAAAACCAAGAAGTGCTCATCGATAACTCCTGTTTTAATATGATGTGTTAATTGAATAAATTCAAATTTTTGTAATGTTTTTAAGGAAGTAACTTAATGTTAACTAATAGCACAATTCTTATCACTGGCGGAACAGGCTCGTTCGGGAATACTTTTTTGCCAATGACTCTCGAAAAATACAATCCTAAGAAGGTTATTGTTTTTTCACGTGATGAGATGAAACAATGGGATATGGCCAAGAAGTTCCAAGGTGATGATCGTGTTCGCTTTTTTATTGGAGATGTGCGTGATAAAGAGCGTTTGTATCGTGCGCTAGATGGTGTAGATTACGTAGTACATGCTGCCGCTACCAAAATTGTCCCTACTGCTGAATATAACCCATTTGAGTGTGTAAAAACTAATATCAATGGTGCAATGAATCTTATAGATGCTTGTATTGATAAAGGCGTCAAAGGTGTTGTTGCCCTATCTACAGATAAAGCAAGTAGCCCAATTAACCTATATGGCGCTACCAAGCTCGCTTCTGACAAGTTGTTTGTAGCGGGTAATTCATACTCTGGTGAACACGGCACTAAGTTTTCAGTAGTACGTTACGGTAACGTGATGGGCTCACGTGGATCAGTGATTCCTTTCTTTATGTCGATTAAAGACAGTGGCGTACTACCTATTACAGATGATCGTATGACCCGCTTTATGATTTCGTTAGAAGATGGCGTTAAATTAGTTTGGCATGCATTTGAAGATATGGTTGGTGGTGAGATCTATGTTAAAAAGATACCATCAATGAAGATGACTGATTTGGCTCGTGTGGTTGCTCCAGAAGCTAAGCAAGAAACCATTGGTATCCGTCCTGGTGAAAAGCTTCATGAACAAATGATCAGTGCTGAAGACGCCTATTACACCTACGAATATCCTGAACACTTCAAGATTCTGCCTACTATTAATCATTGGGCAACTGATCCTAAACGTATTAAAGACGGTAAACGTGTACCAGAAGGTTTCGTCTATGCCAGTGACAATAACTCGGAATGGATGAGTGATGATGATTTGCGTGAATGGATTGAAACCAATCGTGAAAAAATTGGGAGCATTTAAATGATTCCCTATGGTCGTCAAGACATTAGTCAGCAAGATATTGATGCTGTCGTAAATGTGCTTAAATCAGACTTTTTAACGCAGGGTCCCCAAGTACCTGCGTTTGAGCAGTCTGTTATGAATGCTTGTAACGTAGACTATGCTGTAGCCGTGAATAGTGCAACTTCGGCATTACATATTGCTTGTCTTGCATTAGGGCTTGGGCAAGGTGATTGGCTTTGGACGACCCCTAACACTTTTGTGGCCTCAGCTAACTGTGGTTTGTATTGTGATGCGAAAGTTGACTTTGTTGATATTGATCCCCGCACCTACAATCTATGTGCTGTAGAGCTGGAAAATAAGCTTATCGCTGCAGAGCAGACAGGTAAGCTGCCTAGAGTAGTCATTCCTGTTCATTTTAGTGGCCAGCCTTGCGATATGCAGGCTATACATGCTTTATCACAGAAGTATGGATTTAAGGTAATCGAAGATGCCTCTCATGCGATAGGTGGCAAATACCAAGGTGAGCCTATCGGTAATTGTCGCTATAGTGATATCACTGTATTTAGCTTTCACCCAGTAAAGATAGTCACCACCGCTGAAGGTGGTGTGGCCGTGACTAATAACGCAGAGTTAGCAGAAAAGCTGAACTTACTACGAAGTCATGGCATTACCCGCGATGAGCACTTAATGACTAAGCCTATGGATGGCCCTTGGTATTATCAACAAGTTGATTTGGGTTTCAACTATCGAATGACCGATATGCAAGCCGCTCTAGGTGTTTCTCAAATGCAGCGTCTAGATGAATATGTTGCTAAGCGTCATGAGCTTGCTGAACGTTATAATGAGTTGCTTAAAAATTTGCCAGTGACTTTACCTTGGCAGATTGAGGATAGCTACTCAGGCCTGCATCTATATGTGATTCGTTTACAGGTGGATAAGATATCTAAAACGCACCTTGAAATCTTCAATGGAATGCGTAATGCAGGTATCTTGGTAAACCTTCACTACATTCCTGTGCATTTGCAACCTTATTATCAAGAGATGGGCTTTAAAGAAGGTCAGTTCCCCGAAGCTGAGCAATATTATAAAGAAGCTATTAGCTTGCCTATGTTTCCAACATTGTCATATGAACAGCAGCAAGAAGTAGTGGCGAATCTTAAGAAGTTGCTTTTAAAAAACTAAAATCCGTAAAATCACCTTACATAGAGGTGGTCTTATATTTTATAAAAGAGATATAGGCTTCATACATGTTTAAAAACAATCCTATCTCAAAGGTAGCTTTAGGGACAGTACAGTTTGGTCTACCTTATGGAATATCTAATACAAATGGGCAAGTAAGTAGTTCAGAAGTAAGTAAGATTTTAGATCTAGCTAAAGCGGAAGGTGTCCATACATTAGATACAGCAATTGCATATGGTAGTAGCGAAAAAGTGCTGGGTGAGCATAATCTTGATGGATTTGATATCGTTACTAAGCTACCATCAATTCCAGAGGATGTCTTAGATATTACAGGCTGGGTTGAAGAGCAAATAATAGGCTCTTTGAATAGGTTGAAAACTTCCAAGGTTAATGCTGTACTTCTTCATCGTCCTGAGCAACTACATTTAGAAACTGGAGCGGAAATATATACTGCTCTGACATCCTTAAAGAATAGAGGTTTAACAGAACGCATAGGGGTTTCAATTTATTCTCCTAATGAACTTTTAAACCTTAGTAGAGACTTTCACTTTGATTTGATTCAAGCCCCATTTAATGTTTTAGATACAAGATTACAAGACTCTGGTGCTTTAGATGCATTGAAAAATCAAGAAACACGTTTGCATGTAAGGTCCATTTTTCTTCAAGGCCTATTGTTGATGGATAAAAAACAGCGTCCTAACAATTTTAATCAGTGGTCACAGCTTTGGACAAAATGGGAGGAGTGGTTAAAGGAAAATAATTTAACACCTTTAGAAGCATGTATACGTCACGCTTTATCTATGCCTCAGATTGAAAGGGTTGTTGTAGGGGTAGATAGTGCCAACCAGCTACAAGAAATTGTAGAGGCAGCTGATGGTAGTTTGCCTATGATACCTCCAGGTATTTCTTGTCATGATGCAAAATTATTAAGTCCCCATTTATGGAGTCAACTATGAAAACTGTCGCTATTGTTCAGGCTAGGATGGGATCCACAAGACTTCCAAATAAAGTGATGAAAAAAATTAATGGAACTCCTATGATTGAGGTTCTATTAAAACGTTTAGCAAAAGCTAAGGAAGTTGATCAGATAGTTGTAGCTACGTCAGTTGACCCAAAAAACGATTTGTTAGTAAAACATGTAGAAAGTTTAGGTTATGTCTGTGAAAGAGGTAGTGAGAATGATGTTTTAGAACGCTATTATCAAGTTGCTAAAGCTCATAATGCTGATATAGTTTTACGGATAACGGGAGACTGTCCACTTATTGATGCTAATCTAATAAATACTGCAATTATTGACTTTAAGCATGGTGAGGTTGATTACTTAAGTAATACCAGCCCAGCAACTTATCCAGATGGGCTGGATATTGAAGTATTCACGATGAAAGCGTTAGAACGTGCACTTGAAGAGACTATCTCATTATTCGATCATGAGCATGTAACACCTTATATTAGAAATAGCGGAAAGTTTAAAACTAATTCTATTGTTCATAACGAAGATCTGTCGGACTTACGGTGGACAGTAGACGAACCCAGCGATTTTGAAGTAGTTTCAAATATATTTGAACATTTCTCACCCAATATATATTTTAGTTGGAACGAGGTTTACGAACTTCAAAAACACCAACCTATTTTATTTGAGAACAATAAAACCATTCAGCGCAATGAAGGAGCTAATATGGGCACAGGTCAGAAACTTTGGAAAAGAGCGAAGTCAGTCATTCCTGGCGGTAACATGCTGCTCTCCAAACGTGCAGAGATGTTTTTACCAGAACATTGGCCTGCATACTTTAGTAAGGCGAAAGGGTGTCAAGTTTGGGACTTAGATGGCAACCAGCTTACTGATATGTGTATTATGGGCATAGGAACTAATACATTAGGCTATGGTAATGATGAAGTAGATGATGCTGTCCGTTCAGTAATAGATCAAGGTAACATGTCAACATTGAATGCACCAGAAGAGGTCTACTTAGCAGAGAAATTAATTGAACTTCATCCTTGGGCTGATATGGTACGCTTTGCACGTACGGGTGGGGAGGCTAATGCAGTTGCTATACGTATTGCTAGAGCAGCGTCAGGTAAAGAAAAGGTAGCTGTCTGTGGTTACCATGGTTGGCATGACTGGTATTTATCAGCGAACCTTGGAGACTCAGAAAACTTAGCAGGTCACTTATTACCTGGTCTAAGTCCAAAAGGCGTACCTCAGAACCTTAGAGGTACAGTATTTCCATTCAACTATAACAATTTCGAAGAGTTAGAGACGCTAGTCAATGAATATGATATTGGTGTCATAAAAATGGAAGTAGTACGCAATATGGGTCCTGAAGATAACTTCTTACATAAAGTGCGTAAGCTTGCTACTGACAGAAATATAGTGCTTATATTTGATGAGTGTACCTCAGGGTTCCGTGAGACCTTTGGTGGGATTCATAAGAAATATGGTGTTGAGCCTGATATGGCCATGTTTGGTAAAGCTTTGGGTAACGGATATGCTGTAACTGCCACCATTGGTAAGAGAGAAATTATGGAGGCAGCACAGTCATCATTCATAAGTAGTACGTTCTGGACTGAGCGAATAGGCTCTGTAGCCGCACTTAATTAGAAGTTATGGAAAGACTCCAATCATGGGATACCATCACTCAAACGGGTCTTAATATTCGGGAAAGCTGGCAAAAGCTTGCTGATAAATATGAGCTCGATATTAACCACTTTGGACTTCCTGCACTAACTGGGTTCTCATTTACAAGTGAACAAAACTTGTTTTACAAAACTTTAATTACTCAAGAAATGTTAAATAAAGGTTATCTGGCCAGTAATGTTGTCTATGTATGTACTGAGCATACAGAGTCTGTTGTCGAAGGCTATATAGAAGCGCTTGACCCTGTATTTTCTTTAATTAAAGAGTGTGAAGAAGGACGATCTGTAGAAGACCTATTAAATGGTCCAGTTTGCCACAGTGGTTTCAAAAGATTAAACTAAATATGAATATTGTTTTCCGCTGTGATGCCTCTATTCAGATAGGCACTGGTCATGTTATGCGTTGCTTAACGCTTGCCGATGAGTTAACTCGTCAGGGAGCCAAGTGTTATTTTATATGTCGTGAGCATGAAGGTAATCTTATAGATTTTATCGCTCAAAAAGGTTATGAGACCTACAAGCTTGAGGTAGTTTCTCTAGATAGCAACGAGAACGATGAGAATGAGCCTACCCTATTTCATTCAGAATGGTTAGGCGCTACCCAAGAAACAGATGCTAGACAAACCGTAGACATCGTTAGCTCAATACAGCTTGAATGGTTGATTATTGATCACTATGCATTAGACAGTTACTGGGAACAAAAACTTAGACCTCATTGTGGCAATATTTTAGTGATTGATGATTTAGGCAGATAGAAAGCACGACTGTAATGTATTGCTTGATCAAACCTTTGGTCGTGATAAGCAAGAATATCAAGACTTAGTTCCAAGCGACTGTGAAGTGTTATGCGGTACAACTCATGCACTGTTGCGCCCAGAGTTTTCTAAATGGCGTCCGTACAGTCTAGAACGCCGAAAAGGTAATGCCTTAGAGCATATTTTAGTTAATTTAGGTGGCGTAGATAAAGACAATCTAACTTCACAGATATTAGATGCCTTAAAACAAGCACATTTATCTGAGTCATGTAAGATTACTGTAGTCATGGGCTCTACTTCTCCCTGGATTGATGCTGTCACAAAGAAAGCTAAAGAACTACCTTGGTCTACAGAAGTAAAATCTGGTGTTTCTAATATGGCTGAACTAATGGCTAATAGTGATTTAGCTATTGGTGCTGCAGGCTCAACCTCCTGGGAGCGATGCTGTTTAGGCTTACCTACTATTAAGCTAGTTATTGCAGAAAACCAAATGAATATTGCAAATAACTTGGAATCTATAAATGCAGTAAAGATTGTGCTAAATAATCATGACCTTGTTAAAACCATCAATGAATGTTTACGTGAGCTCATACAAATACCAGAAAAACTAAAATCTATGAGTCAGTCTAGTGCAGATGTACTAGATGGCTATGGCACGTACAAAGTCATAGAGAAAATGAAGAGTTTTTAATAATGAATAAGCCTCAGTTTAAACTACGCCCTATGCATACAGCTGACCTAGAACTAGTGCTTAGTTGGAGGAATTATATTGATATCCGTAGATATATGTATACTCAGCATGAAATCTCTTTAACTGAGCACACAAACTGGTTTAATAAGGTATCTAAAGATAATAACTATAACCTTTTAATCTTTGAAATTGACAGTAAACCCTTAGGCTTTGTGAATATTCATCAAATCGCTCAAGGTGGTATTGCTGACTGGGGCTTCTATACCTCACCAGATGCTCCTAAAGGTACAGGCTCAAAGCTTGGTGAGCATGCTTTAGATTATGCTTTTAACACGCTACAGTTGCATAAGCTATGTGGTCAAGCTTTAGACTTTAATGAAGCTTCTAGAAAGTTTCATAAAAGATTAGGTTTTAAAGAAGAGGGTGTCTTAGAACAACATCACTTCGATGGTCAAAAATATCATAATGTCATAAGCTTTGGCTTACTTGCTCACGACTATCGTCTAATAATTAATAACGAGATTTAAATTATGTCTAGTATCCCTAGTATAAATATTGCAGGACGTCGAATCGCAACTGACGCTGCGCCATATATTATCGCAGAACTCTCTGCTAATCATAACGGCAATATTGAGACAGCATTCAAAATTATTGAAGAGGCCAAACGCGCAGGTGCAGATGCTATTAAGTTACAGACATATACTGCTGATACTATTACGTTAAATAGTAACGCAGAAGAGTTTAAAATACATGGGGGGCTATGGGATGGTCGTACGCTGTATGAGCTTTACCAAGAAGCCCATACACCATGGGAATGGCACAAACCTTTATTTGATTATGCTCGTGAGTTAGGCATCACTATGTTTAGCTCACCATTTGATAACACAGCTGTGGATCTGTTAGAAGACCTAAATGCTCCAGCGTATAAAATCGCCTCTTTTGAAGCCATTGACTTACCTCTTATACGATATGTGGCAAGCACTGGTAAGCCAATGATTATATCGACTGGAATGGCCGATGATAAAGAGATACAAGAGGCGATCGATGCAGCACGCGCTGGTGGCTGTAAAGAACTGGCTATCCTACATTGTGTGAGTGGTTATCCTGCTCCGGCTGAAGACTATAACTTGCGTACTATTTTAGATATGAGAGAGCGTTTTGGATTAGTGACAGGTCTTTCTGATCATACTATAGATAATACGACAGCTATTACCAGTGTGGCCTTAGGTGCTTCTATTATTGAAAAGCACTTCACCTTAGATCGTAATGGTGGTGGTCCAGACGATAGTTTTTCTTTAGAGCCTAAGGATCTAGTTGCACTTTGTCGTAATAGCAAAATAGCATGGCAGGCACTTGGTGAAGTTGATTACGGCCGAAAAGCCAGTGAGCAAGGAAATGTGAAGTTTCGTCGCTCACTATACTTTGTAAAAGATTTAAAAGCGGGCGATATTATTACTGAAGATGCGATTCGTAGTGTACGCCCTGGTTTTGGTCTAGCCCCTAAGTTTTATGATGAAGTTATTGGTAAGGTTGTTGTAGGCGATATAACTAAGAATACACCAGTTAATTTGGTAAACTTTCGATAGCTGGTATCTAAATCCGATTAGGACTGATTTTTATCTTAATTATTCAAGCTCATCTTCTATTAGAAGATGAGCTATTTATAAAATTGGATTTGAGACTTTATTTTACGCTCAACCTTTCTAATGTTTCGTGTATTAATGATTTTGCTCATAGACCTGAAAGGTATTATGAGTTTATCGCCAATACCATCAATGATAACAAACTCAGGCATATTTCTTCTATCTTCAGTGTACATAATGCCCGCAATATTAACTTCTCCAAAAACAATATGAAGATGGCAACAGTCATCAAAAAAATCATCCAAAGCTTTGGCATGTTTTGATGTAAACTCATCATTACTAGATAAGTAAGATAAGGTTTTAGGAGTACCTGATGGGCTGATTATTTTCTCAGTTACTAGACCTAAACCCAAGTCTGTACCTACAAAACCATGAACAGTTTCAATGGGAAATATATAGTTTTTATCATAAAAATTGGATTTACAGAGTTGTAAATACTGGATTAACTCTCTACGAAACTGTCTGTAAATCCCTTGTGACCTATGTGCTCGTAAGTAGTGTTGACCAATAACAGCACCATCTGCGGTGGATTTCTCTGGTCTCATTATTTTAATTACTTTATCAGCACTTTCAGGGTGTTCAAAGACAAGCTTTTGAGTTCCTTCTCCTAAAAGGTTTAAGTTTTTAATAGAATACATATATCTAATGCCTTTCGGTTATTTAAAAAATATAATAAATAAGAGGATTATTTGCCCCAATAGTACTCTACACACTCAAGCTGTAGGTTGGAGATACTTTCATTGAACTCTGAAAACACGGTTTTGATATGTTCAATATCATTTAAATGTGTATCCAAGTCAGCGCCTTTCCGTTGGCTCAGTTCTCTTATAGCTTTATCTTCATTTCCTGAAATAGGTAAGTATTCTACTTTACTACCATTCCAGATCTGGATAGGCTTATTTAATGACACAGAGTAGCCAACATGAGTACCTACAGAGTTTGTTAATGCTGCATCTGAAACTAATAATATGGTTTTCAACCTTGAGAGAAAGTTGGCGTCATAAGAGTGCCCAGCGGTTACAACTCTAAAGCCTGAAAGCTCATATTGTTTTTGAGTATTCAACTCGACATCTTTCCAATACATGCAGACTAATACTGAATCAAAATTGTATTCTTCTTTAAAGTCTTTGATGTATTTAATGAACTCTTTAATATCATAATTAGCATATACACTATCAATAGAATGCGAGGGAAAAATGACTAAGGTTTTTCCTAATTTATCTTTTTCTGATTTTAGTTTTTTTGAGTTATATAGAGGTTTTGCATACTTAATGTAAGGGCCAACAGCAATAATATTTTGATCGGTTTTAGCGCTAATGAAATTTTTTCTATACTCTGAGAAGGTAATGATGTTCTTGTATCGACTATCAAGATGGCGAGAAGGAACAAGACTTCCAATGTATAGTCCATGTTCAATCGTAGTTTCGCTAAAATCAAGATTTGGCAGGTGGCTTCGGATTACTCTCCCATTTCCATACAGATTATTTTCTTTATGCGGTACAAAAGGATAAAATTTTAAAGGTTTCACTAATTTATCATAATTAAAAATACTAAGTTCAGCACGGTCATTAATGTCATTAATTGATTGCCAGCCACCTTTCATACCATATTTGATTTTTTTTAGGTTTTCAGCAGAGTTAGATATGATCGACATAAATATTCCTAAGAAATATAAATTAAGCAAAAAAATAATTTAAAAAATTATTCTTGAACAAATCGCTTTTACTCAAACTTTAGAATGGACTGCTAACTAAAAGGAACCTCTTTAGCAAGTATGGCTTTTTTAAGTTGAAGTAAAACTCTATTAGATTCTCTTCTAATTTTAGAAAGCCCAACCATCTTCTCTGAGTCCATGCGATTCCTACGATCCTTTAAGAGAGCGCTTGGAAGTGATGGGTTGTCTTTATTTAAAAGCATTTCTTGAATACACAGAGCTGGTATCATTTGATACACAGGTTCAGGGTTACAGTTTATAAAGTCATCAAATATTAGCTCATCGAGCGGTAGCAATTTATTTATAAATAAGTATTCTAAATATATTTGAGCTCCTTGAAGTGAGATGATATAACCTGCAGTTCCTAAGTTTTTTCCCTTTAACTTGGCAACTTGCCGATTGTTAGCATGTATCTGAGTAGTATCAGAAGATAAAAATACTTTTTTATTGAAAGCCTCAATTTTAATAATATGCCATTCAGGGCTAATCCAGTCATCGCTATTGAGTAAACCTTCAGCATCTTGGCCTAGATAGACATCATCTTCAAAAACAGTGATGTAAGGAATATCATTATCAATTACCTTTTTCCATATTGCTACGTGACTCATCATACAAGCCAACTCTCCTGGTGTCAGGCTTGCATTATTTAGGTTTAATCCTAGAGATTTAGCATAGTCTTGGGCAGTATCTGGCGTTAAAGCATCAAAAAAATCAAAATTAACATTATGTTTTCCAAATTCACTGATTATATGTTTTCTACGCTCGTGAGCTGATGCTAAGCTGATAACGAAATTTTTCATAATATAGATAGGCCTTGAATACTTATATATTGATTTAGTTGACAGGTTTTATCTTGCTGAACTAATTTCTTGTATTTATGTGCCACAGCATTATATATTTATCCATGGTATATCCGAGTGATGCAGATGCTAGTATAAACCCATAAGCTCCACTAAATAACTCTCCTCGAATGATATATTCACGGATAAAAGAGAACCAAGAGCGTGTAATTAATCCAATTAAACTAATATTTTTACCATCTCGAAATTTTTGATTAGACCAATCATGACTATAACGAATATTTTTTTGTAAAAAATGATGTAAGTTATCATTGGTTATATGTGGTAAATAACCATCTAGTACAGTAACTGAAATATCTTGGTGGTCCAACGACTCATGTACCTCAGAATTTGAGTATTTAAAGACTTTATTAGCATAAAATCTAACAAGTTTATCTGTATACCATTTGCGATTTTGTACTTCGACCCCACAAAAGAAATCTACCCTAGCAAGACTGAAAACTTTATCCTTTTGTACTGGTTGATTGAGTATTTTAACTATTGATTCCCGAAGCTTCTGTTCTAAGCGTTCATCTGCATCTAAAAATAAAATGTAATCACCTGTAGCATAGGATTGCGCGATCTGGCGCTGTTTTCCAAAGCCTTTCCATTCTTTATTAACATGCCATTTTGCATTGTATTGTTGAGCGATTTGTGGAGTTGAATCTGTACTACCGGAATCTAAAATTACGATTTCATCGACAATATCATATACTGTATCTAAACATACTTTTAAATGCTTAGCTTCATTTTTTACAATCATAACTAAAGACAAAGTAGATTGCTTATCTGATAAGTCTATAGGCTCTAGTTTCTTACTAGCATTCACTGAATCAAAAAATATTTTCTCAGCTTTATTATGAGTCAGGTCATACAAAATTGCATATTTATTAAAAGTATATTGTGTAAATAGTAATGAATAAATTAAACCGTACTTACCTTTTAAAAAACGCCCATCAATCAAATACTGTTTGATGAAGGACCAAAATGTATGACTGATAACCGAGCTCATCGATACTCTTTTTCCAAGATTATGACGGTCATCTGCCCATGCTTTGGCATAATTCAGGCGCTTTTGAAGCCAAAACAAGGGCGTATCTGCAGTATGGTGAAGTAAAAACCCGTTTATAGTGCCAGTGTTAGCACCATCTAAAATGACTGATTCATGTACTAAATTGTCATTATATGAGAAACGACTTGGATATAATCGCCAGTGAGCTTTTAATGACCAATAACGATTATCTATTTCATGTCCAAAAATACAGTCAATTCTCTTAATGCCATATACAGTATCATTTGGTTTTTGTGAGATAATTTTGAGAATACTGTCTTTAAGCTGAGGAGTTACTTCTTCATCAGCATCTAATGCTAGAATCCAATCACCTGTTGCATAAGATTGTGCTAATTGGCGCTGTTTACCAAATCCTTGCCAATTGGTATTGATATGCCATTGACCACCGTACTGCTCTACAACTGCTTGGCTATGATCTGTACTCCCTGAATCCAATACAATGATTTCGTCCGCTAACCCCTGTAAAGCAGGTAATGATATAGCAAGGTTTTTGGCTTCGTTTTTAACTATCATAACGATAGAGAGGCGATACTGTTTGGTAACTTTATGATGTTTCATACCCAATGCTCCTTAAGCCAAGGACTCGGCTTCACATGACGATACCATTTGCCGCCACCACCTTCGATGGCATCGGGTGGATTGATCTCACCATGAAAGATAACAATTTTGGCGCCCTCAGGCAGCGTTGGCGCTCGCACGAAGTTAAAGGGAATAGGGGCAATGCACTGATATTTAAAGCTGACACACCATGTTTTATCCCAGTATTCTAAGTGATGATGCTCACGCAAGTAGTTAGAGAGATAGGCTTGCTCATGGCGAACTTGCTGGCG
>RCMY010003961.1_pt1 | contig 12958 bp, 12 predicted proteins | sample 2041341 | NCBI WGS metagenome assembly RCMY01 (sample SAMN09708234, study PRJNA481090) | Marine sediment metagenome, whole genome shotgun sequencing project. | reverse complement strand
TTGTCCGACGGCCCAAAGGGGTTTTCGTTTGAAGACAGTTTCAGCACATTGGCCTGCCCCTCAACCGTTGAAGCACCGCCTTGATACAAGGTGATGTTCATAATGCCCGGCTGCGGCTTTATTCTTGAGACCATATAAGTAAACCCCCCAAAGGTTTGCGTCGTTTTAGCGGCCCTTTTCACGCATGACCAGTGTCAACAGCGCGCACCAGTTCTTGTGGCGAAAACAGTGCGAAACTGCCACGGGTTTGCATGGCAGATCACAATAGAATAGCAGGTTTACCTTGGATCAGACCCAAATTCCGGTGGGCATTACGATGCGCGAAACGATTGCCTGCGCCAGCCGATTACACCAAATACACCCAGTCCGGCCATAAGCATGGGCAAAGCTGCGGGCACTGGCACTGTGCTGGGGGCCGGTGACGCCAGCGACAACGACCCGATCATGAATTCCTCGTTATTTCCCGACACATATCCGGCAGCAACAAAGTCACCATGAATCAAACTGAACCCGGACAGGTCCGTATCGGATGCAAAGCCAAGAAAAACAGGCCCCTTCGCCTTTTCTTTCTTTACGTTCCGACCATCCGTCGAATCAGTCAACCCAAGCAGGTCCGACAATAAATAGGACTGTCCGGCAACAACGATGCCGATTTCTTGCAACATCAGGCCCTTGCCCTTGCCAAAATCGATGCTGCGAAAATCATTCAATGCAAAACCGCCGACAGCGGTGGCAAAGCTGAAATCAAGGCCAAGCCCGTCACTTAAAAACTTGGAACTACTGTCAACTTCACCGCGGAAATAGCCGTTACCGGTCAAACCGGTTGGCCCCGCATCAAGAAATCCCCCGTCAAGTGCCACAGTCGTTTGTGCACCAATCACATTCCCGCTGGAATTCGCGCTGAAACTTGATGCCGGACCATTGAAATCTTCGGTTGTGATCGAACCATTGCCGCTCACTGCGGTCTGCCACGCTGAAAAATCGGTATAGGCCACAACGGCCGCTGACGCAGGGTTTGCGATCAACAGCGCCATCATCGCCGCAAGAGTTCTCACACTGGCCAACACGATCGAAGCCTCCTTAGGCAAGAAATGGGTCCCGCAGCATGATGCTACGGGCCTGTTTCAGCCCCTGCTTTTCGCAAAGAAACAAGGCATAACCTTGCTGCAAATAAGGAGATTCGGTGAAACCCTGTCGAGCGGCCGCCATGTTCTAGCACGACTCCGCTGGCCTGCTTTCGGTTATTCAAAGAATGGGAAAACCGCGATCACGGTCGCCTTACCCAAACGTAAAAGGGGCCTTGCTTTTGCAAGACCCCTTTCAAGAAACATCTGACTTGCCAGATTAGTTCTTGGCGTAGAATTCTACCACCAGATTTGGTTCCATCGCAACCGGATACGGCACATCACCCAGAGCGGGCTGGCGCGTGAATGTCGCGGTCATCTTGTTGTGGTCAACTTCCATGTAGTCAGGCACGTCACGCTCGGCCAGTTGAACGGCGACCAGAACCAGTTCGAGCTGCTTGGACTTCTGACGGACTTCGATCACATCGCCCTCTTTGACGCGGTAGGACGGGATGTTTACCCGCTTGCCGTTCACGGTCACGTGGCCGTGGTTCACGAACTGGCGTGCCGCGAACACGGTTGGCACGAACTTGGCACGGTAGACAACAGCGTCGAGACGACGCTCAAGCAAACCAATCAGGTTCTCACCGGTGTCGCCCTTCAGGCGTTCGGCTTCGGCATAGATGCGGCGGAACTGCTTTTCGGTCACATCGCCATAGTAGCCTTTCAGCTTCTGCTTGGCACGCAGCTGGATACCGTAGTCGGACAGTTTGCCCTTGCGGCGCTGGCCGTGCTGGCCGGGGCCATATTCACGGCGGTTCACAGGGGATTTAGGGCGGCCCCAGATGTTTTCGCCCATGCGACGGTCAATTTTGTATTTGGCAGCTGTACGTTTAGTCATACGCTGATCTCCTTCGTTGTCGTTTGCCTTGCGGCGTGAAGGGCGTTGTCCTTTGCCTTGGCAGGCCGACAGGGTCCCTCTTGCGAGGGCCACCAACACCAATGAATTCGGGGGCAATAGGTGGGGACGTGGGCAGAGTCAACACACCAGTTGCTTGCATGACGGTGAAAACCGTTTGCCCGTTGCGTCGCGTGCGATCCAAGGGCAAACCGCAACCATGAATACAGCATCCCACCCCATATATTTTCTGGCCGCTTTTGCAACCGGCGGCCTGTTGTCCTTTATGATACTGTTCAATGGCACGCTCGCGAATTACGGCTCGCTGTATTTTTCAAGTTTCGTGCCGCACCTGACCGGCACAGCGGCCGCCCTGCTTTTGCTGATGGTGTTGCGCCCCGCAAAAGCCAGCACCCGACGACCACCGTTATGGGCCTATCTGGGCGGCGTATCGGGGGCAATAACCGTGATGCTTACTTCTGCGGCGCTGAATTCCGCGTTAGCGCTGTCGGGCACGATCGCGCTGGGACTGGCCGGGCAGGTCGTGTTCAGTCTGGTTGCGGATAAATGGGGGATGATGGGATTGCCGCAGCGCGACCCCGTGCGCCGCGACTTTGCCGCCCTTGCCCTGATCATCAGCGGGTCGCTGATCCTGATATTCTTCGGGCGCGGCTGATGGCGTGGTTTGTCAGTCTTGCCTTGCTGGCCGGCGTGCTGGTCAGCTTAAGCCGCCAGATCAACGGGCGGTTGGCGCTGTCCACCTCGGCGCTCCATTCGTCGTTGTGGAATCACGTTGTCGGGCTGGTGTTTATAACAGGCGTCGGGTTGTTGGCCGGAGGCCTTTTTGCCGGTGAGCCAACCTCTGCCCCGTGGTGGGCCTATCTGGGTGGTGTCGTCGGAGTTGTCTTCATTGCGGCTGGCAGCTGGCTGATTGCGCGCATTGGTGCTGCGCAAACAGCGATGCTGATCATCGCAGGACAGATGATTTCAGGTGTGGTGCTGGATATTGTGATGGGCACTGCGGGCAACCCTGTTGCCCGCGTGACCGGTGTTACTTTGATCCTTGCGGGAATGTGGGTGGCCCGCACAAAACCCGCAAAACCCGTTTTGCGAAGCTAGCCCTTGGGCTTGTCCTTGATCCCGAGCGAAGCAACACCGGAATTTCCCAGTTCAACGACCGCGAACGGTCCGCCGATGCAAAGGTTTGCCAAGTCCTTGTTGTCCAGATGCGGCGTCTTGGCGAGGATCTCTTTCGCGAACCGTTCGGCATTATCCTTGGGTTTATAGCCAAGATGGGCCGCACCGCTGTTGTCCACGACGGCGCGGTCATTGTTGGAAATGCCCCAGACCTTGGTGAAGCCCACAACAGTGGTCGTCACTGATTGTTCGACCAAGTGGATCAGGTCGTCATAAGACAGCCATGTGCCAAGGCTGCGCGCATTACTGACCGAAGCCGCCGAGAATATCCGCATACACACCGATTCAACCCCGCGCTTGTCCCAATAAAGGCTGGCAAGGTCTTCGCAGAAACACTTGGCCAGACCATAATAGGTGTCGGGCTTGTGTGGCGCATCAAGCCCGATGACATCGGTGCTTTTGTGCATCCCGACAGCGTGGACCGAACTGGCGTAGACAACGCGTTTGACCCCGTTTCGATGTGCGGCCTCCCAGACGTTGTAGGCGCCGACGATGTTGGCTTGCAGTATATCGTCCCACGGCGCTTCGTCGCCAATGGCACCAAAGTGCACCACCATGTCGGCACCCTTCAGCAGGTCCACCATCGCGCCCAGATCGGACAGGTCAGCCTGCACATAGCTTTCACCGGAATAAAGCGTGTCAGGTGCCGCCAGCATATCGGTCGAGACAAGCGCGTCAGCCAGCTTTGTCAGCGGTTCGCGCAGGTATGACCCAAGGCGGCCACGCGCGCCGGTCAGTACTATCTTTTTCATCGGTCTTTCCTTCTATTCTGTATTTTCGCATGGAGCGTGCAGATAAGGGCCTGCGTGCATCGCCTTATTCCGATTTGCCTGCTGCCTGTTCCGGTCTTTGGAAAACGCGGGGAAGGCGCAATTTCATATCACTGCCGTTTCGGTGAATTTCTCGGCCTTCGATATCCGGTCGAATTCAAAGGCCGCAAGGTCAAGCGTCTGAAATCTGCCGGATGTCAGCAATTCCGAAACACCGCGCCCCATCGCGGGCGATTGCTGAAATCCGTGGCCCGAAAAGCCGTTCACGAAGATAAAGTTCGTCACCTCGGGATGCGGCCCGACAATCGCATTCTGGTCCAGCGTGTTGTAGGCGTAATGGCCAACCCAGGAATTACGCAACTTGATTGCTTCGAATTGCGGAATGCGGGTGGCGAGAACGGGCCAGACCTTATCCTCCCACAAAGAATGATCGGCCATAAAATCGTCATAGCCCACGGCGGGATCGTCGTCGGGCGGACAACCGGCCATGTAGTACTTTCCATCCGTGCGCATATGCACTCCTGACGGATCAATGGTCAGCGGCAAATCACGATCAAGCGGCTTTTCCGCTTCAAAAATAAAGGTATATCGCTTGCGCGGCTCAACCGGAATTTCAATTCCTGCCATGCGCGATGTGGACACCGCACGTGGGCCGGACGCATTCACAACGGCCCCGCAAGCAATCACTTCGCCCGTTTTCAACGTCACACTGTCGACACGCGTACCGCTGGCATATTTGGTCATCGCGACAACTTCGTTGGTGACATATTCGGCGCCATGTTCCCGGGCAGAGCGTTTCCACCAGTCAAAGACCGTTCCGCCGTCGAAATAGCCTTCGTCGATCAGGTTGTGGTTTCCGGCGATAATATCATCCAGTTGGTAGAACGGATAGGCTGCCGCAATTTCGTCGCGGGTCATGTGTTTTGTTCCGGCCCCAGCCGCTGCCTGCACCGCCTGTGCATTCTTCAGTTCCGCGGCAAAGGCGGGCGTATCAGCCAGATACATATAGCCAAAGCTATGCAGCAGAATATCCGGCACACGCGGATCGCCACCCATGTACTGGCGGAAGTTCTTCACAAAATCCGCCGCAAACTGTGACACCTTCACGTTGATCGGATTGGAAAACTGCTGCCGCATACACGAATTGGTATGCGCGGTTGATGACCACTCATAGGTCGGGTCCCGCTCAACCACGAGGAGTTTTCCGTTGAAATCGGGATTCATCATCGTAAACCACGCGACCGACGACCCCAGCATCGCCCCGCCGACGATCACAACGTCATAGCTTTGATGTTCCGGTGTTGTATGCATCCCGTTTTCTTTCCAAATCCGGCATGATCGGGGCACGCTTCCAACGCCGCCACTTCCTGCCACTTCGTATTGCCGCCACTTTGGCTGAATCGCCGCGCCACGCAAGACCGGTTTGTCTTAAAACGGCGGCATGCGTTCTTGTAATTGCGCGTTGATGCCCCTCGATGGTTGTTACATTTTCTACGGGAGGCCGATGCCATCCGGTTTTCAAATCACGGCAAATGACAGGGTGTCCTATCGCCTGCACGGGTCAAATTGCGTCCGGACCGAAACACCTGCACACTATACCAATCCGGCCAATGTCTTTAATCAGCTTTGTTGCAATCCAAGTTATTCCAAAGCCGGATGCATCAAAAGGAGCCTTCTCTTGAAACCGATCCACCGATTGCCCTCGCTGAAATCGCTTGTCGCGTTCGAAGTCGTGATGCGGCAACGCAGCTTTTCGCGGGCGGCGCAGGTGCTTGGTATCAGCCAAAGCGGGGTCAGCCGGCAGATTGCGCAGCTTGAAACCCATGTGGGCACCGCGTTGTTCGTCCGCGACTCGATCGGAATCGACCTGACCGAGGCCGGCGAACACTATGCCAGAGACATATCCCGCGTCGTCGCAGCGCTCACTGACCTTGGCGACGGAAACCGGACATGGATGGGGCGTGACAGCGTGACCTTGGCCTGCACGCATGGCGTCGGAGAATTATGGGTGATGCCCCGCTTGTCCGGGCTTCGGGCGGCTTTTCCCGACCTCGAAATCGAGTTGCATATTTACCAAAGCTTTAGCCTCTTGCGCGCGGACGAATACGATCTGGCAATTTCGTTTCACGAAACCGCGCCCGACCTTGAATCGCTGGGCCCCCTTGGGATCGAGGATATTGTCCCGGTGATGGCCCCCTCGCTGCCCGCGTTGACAGAGCAAACGACGCCGGTGCTATTGACAATGGAAAGGTCATTGAACGGGTGGACAGACTGGGAAAACTGGCTTGAAATGGCTGCGCTCGAGTTGCCTGAAACCACGATGCGCTGGAGGATGGGCAATTATTGTCTGTGTATTGACGCCGCTGCCCGGGGTCTGGGCGTCGCTATGGGGTGGGTCTGGCTGTTGCAGGACGATCTTGATTCCGGTCGCTTGGTCAGGGCGGATCCAAGACATTTTCGCGGCAAAGGGCGGTATTACCTGACCCAGTCAACCTACCGCAGACAGAGGCAAATTACGCACCGCCTGGCACAATGGCTGCTCGATAGCGACAAAACCAGCTAGCGTGCATTTCCACCTGTTTGACGCGGGAAAACCGCATCTAACACTATGACTATTGCGCATTGACTCATGCGAAAACGGCATTGGACCGGTCGAAGAGGCCCCTTTAGGCTTTGCTTAATTTCATTCTGACCCCGGGTGCGGAACCACGATCCCGCAAGACCAGGGGTGACCTTTATAAGGAATTGCAAGATGACAAACGCGTTCACACTCAACCGTCGCGGCATGATGGCCGGAATGGCCGGTGCCGGTCTTATCGGTCTTTCGGGCTTGCCGCTTGCGGCGCAGGAAACACCGGTACGCGGCGGCGTTCTGGTTCTCGGGATCGGCGGCGGATCGACGACTGATGATGTCGATGTGCGCAAGTTGCAGGACTGGGTGCCGGTGAATCAGGCCTATATGCTGATGAACGGCCTGATCGAGATTGACGCCAACAACGAAGCAATCCCCGAATTGTTCGAAAGCTGGGAAGCTGCCGAAGGGGCCGCCGACTGGGTTTTCAAGGTCCGTCAGGGCGTGACATTCCACGATGGCAAAACGCTGACAGCTGACGACATTATCTATTCGTTGAACCTGCACCGGGGCGATACCACCTCAGGCGCGCGCTCTATCGCGGAAGCCTTCAAGACAGTCGAAAAAGTCTCGGACAACGAAGTCCGTATCACCCTTGCCGACGGAAACGCCGACCTGCCCTACGTTCTGTCGGACTATCATTTTCTGGTCGTGCCTGACGGCTTTACCGACTGGTCAAAGCCTGTAGGCACCGGCCCGTTCGTTTTCGAAAGCTACGAGCCCGGTGTCCGGTCCCGCTTTACCCGTAACGAATCGTACTGGAAGCCGAACTGCGCCAACGTCGACGCCGTCGAAGTAATTGTTATCAACGATATCGCGGCGCGCACAAACGCGCTGATGTCCGGTCAGGTCCACGCGATCAACAGCCTAGATTTCAAAACCGTTGACCTGCTGCGGCGCAACCCGAACCTGCAAATCGTGCAGTCCGAAAGCGGCCAGCACTTTACCTTCCTGATGGATTGCACACAGGCACCCTATACCGACAACAATGTGCGGCTTGCGGTGAAATATGCCATCGACCGGCAGCAACTGCTTGATACGGCATTGCTTGGTTACGGGCGCCTTGGCAACGATCACCCGATCCCGAGCACCGACCGTTTCTATAACTCGGAATTGCCGCAGCGGCCCTACGATCCCGATCAGGCAAAGTTCCACCTGCGCGAGGCCGGTTTGGACTCACTTGACATCACGCTGTCGTCTTCGGATGCGGCCTTTGCCGGTGCAGTTGATGCCGCTGCGATCTATCGCACCTCGGCAGCAGGTGCCGGCGTGAATGTCACCGTCGACCGGCAGCCAACGGACGGCTATTGGGACAACGTCTGGATGAAGAAACCCTTTGCCATGTCTTATTGGGGCGGGCGTCCGACAGCGGACCAGATGCTGACCATCGCTTATCAATCCACCTCGGCGCAGAACGACACCCACTGGTATCGCGACGATTTCGACGCACTTCTGATCGAGGCCCGCGGCCTGCTGGATCAGGACAAGCGCCGCGATATCTATTGGACGTTGCAGGAAATGATCCACAATGATGGCGGGGCCATGATCCCGATGTTCGGCGATTACCTTGACGGTGTATCGAACGAAGTACAGGGCGTCACGCCGCACCCGATGTTCAACCTGATGGGTGCGCGGATGGCTGAAAAAGTCTGGTTCAACGCCTGATGGGGCGACTGATCCTCGGGCGGCTGGTGCAGGGCATTGTGACGCTCTGGCTCGTGTCGGTGCTGGTGTTCGTGGGAACCCAGCTGCTGCCGGGCGATGTGGCCGCTTCGATCCTCGGGCAGAACGCGACCCCCGGCGCGCTTGAGGCAATCCGGCGTGACCTTGGCCTGAACGACCCTGCCCCGCTGCGTTATTTCCAGTGGCTGGCAGGCTTCGTGCAGGGCGATCTGGGCATGTCGCTTGCCAACCGGCAACCGGTGTCCGATCTGTTGTGGCCGCGCTTCTGGAACACGATGTCTCTGGCAGCTTACGCGGCAGTCATCGGCGTTCCGCTGGCGACGGGTCTTGGCGTGCTGACCGCAATGCTGCGCGGGACCGTGTTTGACCGCGTGTCCAATATCGTGGCGCTGGCAATGGTGTCCCTGCCCGAATACTTCCTCGGATTGCTTTTGATCCTGTTCTTTTCGGTCAAATGGAACATCCTGCCCAGCCTTGCCAATGTCTATCCCGGCATGGGGTTCTGGGCCTGGATACAGGCGACTACGCTGCCCATGCTCGTGCTGCTTTTGGTAACGGCGGCGCAAATCATGCGGATGACGCGGACGGCGGTGCTGTCGGTCATGGACGCACCCTATATTGAAACGGCATGGCTGAAAGGTTTGCGCACCGGGCGTGTCGTGCTGCGCCATGCGGCACCGAACGCGGTCGCGCCGGTCATCAATGTGGTCGCGTTCAACGTGGCCTACCTTATCACCGGCGTGGTGCTGGTTGAAGTCGTGTTCAACTACAACGGTCTGGGCCGGTTCATGGTCGATGCGGTGTCCAAGCGTGACCTGCCGATGGTGCAGGCCGCCGCGATGGTCTTTGGCGCGGTCTATGTGCTGCTAAACATGATCGCTGATATCGGTGCTATTGCCGCCAATCCCCGCCTGCGCAAACCGCGCCAAACGGGAGCATAATATGCGTCGTCCCACCTTCACCGCATGGATCGGCATGATCATCATCGCCGCCTTCACTTTCGTCTTTTTCTTTGCGCAGTGGCTCGCTCCTTACGGACTTGAGGCGACAGTCGGCGTTCCCTTCGCTGAAAGCTCTGCCGATCACCTGCTTGGCCTCGACCAGAACGGGCGCGATCTTCTGAGCCGGATGCTTTACGGTGCGCAAATCTCGATCGGTGTATCACTTGCCGCTGTGTTGCTTTCGTTTTCAATCGGCATCCCGCTGGGGTTCTTCGCTGCGATCCGCGGCGGCTGGACAGACATTATTCTGTCGCGCGGCGTCGACACGTTGATGAGCGTGCCTGTGCTGATCTCGGCCCTTGTGGTGCTTCAGGCGCTTGGATCTTCAATTCCGGTCCTGATCGTCACTATCGCTGTCCTTGATTCCACCCGCGTGTTCCGCCTGTCACGGGTGCTGGCACAGGGGATCAACGTAATGGAATACGCCGAAGTCGCGCGCCTGCGTGGTGAACGCCTGCCCTGGATGATCCGGCGTGAAATCCTTCCCAACGTCAGCGGTCCGCTGATGGCAGAGTTCGGACTGCGGTTCTGTTTCAGCTTTCTGTTCGTGGCCGGGCTGTCATATCTCGGGCTTGGTATTCAACCACCCTATGCGGATTGGGGCGGCATGGTCCGCGATAACCAGCAGGGTATTCTTTATGGCCTTTACACGCCGCTGTGGCCAGCGGGCGCAATCGCGGTGCTGACCATCGGCGTCAACCTCGTGGTGGACTGGCTGCTGGCGGGACAACCCAACAGGCAGGCGAACCGATGACCAGCACCAGCAATAACACGCCCCCGCGCGAGAATATCCTGACGATCCGCGATCTTGAGGTATCGGCACCTGACGGCAACGTCATCGTTGACGGTGTCTCACTGGAACTGGCCAAAGGCGAAATCCTCGGGTTGATTGGTGAATCCGGCGCGGGCAAATCGACAATCGGCCTTGCGGGCATGGGCTATGGGCGGGGTGGATGTGCCATCACCGGCGGCACGGTCGATCTGCTGGGCACAAACCTGATGCAATCATCGCGCCGCGTGCGCGAAAATATCCGCGCGGTCCGCATCGCCTATGTCGCGCAAAGTGCTGCGGCTGCCTTCAACCCCGCAATCTCGCTGGCCGAGCAGATCATCGAAGCGCCGCTCGCCCATGGGATCATGTCGCGCAGCGAAGCGCGCGACTGGATGCTATATCTGTTCAAGGCCCTGCAACTGCCCGATCCGGACACCTTCGGCGGCCGCTATCCGCATCAGGTTTCGGGCGGACAATTGCAACGCGCCATGGTCGCCATGGCAATGGCCTGCAAGCCCGACATCCTTGTTCTGGACGAGCCGACAACCGCGCTGGATGTCACCACCCAGATCGAGGTTCTGGCCCTGCTGCGCGCCCTGATCCGCAGTGAAGGCACCGCGGCGCTTTATATCACACACGACCTTGCTGTGATTGCACAGATTGCCGACCGCCTGATGGTTTTACAACACGGTCGCGAGGTCGAGACCGGCCCGACCGCACAGATTCTCGAAGCTCCGAAAGAAGAGTACACCCGCAAACTTGTCTCCGAGAGGCACAAATCGCTGATGTCTGCGGACGTCAATCACGACACCTCGGATATGCTGCTTAAGGTAAACGGGATCAATGCAGGCTACGGGAAAAAGCTCGTTTTGAGTGATGTGTCCCTGACACTCCGGCGGGGCGAGACACTGGCAATAGTCGGCGAATCCGGGTCGGGGAAATCAACACTCGCCCGCGTGGTCGCCGGGCTTTTGCCGCCGCGAGACGGCAGCGTCGAATTCAATGGCGCGGCCTTGCCGGACGACTACCGCAAACGCAGCAAGGACGAACTGCGCCGGATTCAGTTGATCTATCAATTGCCCGATGTGGCCCTGAACCCGAACCAGACTGTCGCCGAGGCCATCGGTCGCCCGATGACGCGCTTCTTTGGCACCCGTGGTGCCGAACGCCGCCGCGAGGTCGAGCGGATGCTCGAACTGACCGGCCTTGAGCCAGAATTGGCCGACCGCCTGCCCGGTGCACTGTCTGGCGGCCAGAAACAAAGGGTCTGCATCGCCCGCGCGTTGGTGGCGAAACCCGATCTTCTGATCTGTGACGAGGTGACATCGGCGCTTGATCCGCTGGTTGCCGAAGGGATCCTGCGGATTTTGCGTGAACTACAGGACCGGCTGGGCGTGACTTATCTGTTTATCACGCACGATCTGTCGGTCGTGCGCCGGCTTGCCGATCGTACGATGGTTATGCAATTCGGCCGCGTCGTGGAAGAAGGCCCGACCGAACAGGTATTCGAGGCCCCGCGCGAGGATTATACCAAGCTGCTGGCGGGGTCCGTTCCCGAATTGCGTGTCGGCTGGCTGGATGAAGTGCAGGCCGAACGCCGTCTGGCAAAAACACCTTAAATATACATCTTAGATCGAAGAAGGCGCACTGCAATGGGCATCGAAGTTCATGAACATGTCTGGATCACTCTGTCGGACGGCTGCCGTCTTGGCGCGCGCATCTGGCTTCCAGACGGCGCGCGCGACACTGCCGTTCCAGCGGTGCTGGAGTATATCCCCTACCGCAAGCGTGACGGCACCCGCACTAGGGACGAGCCGATGCACGGCTATTTTGCGCAGCACGGCTATGCTTCGGTTCGCGTCGATATTCGTGGATCGGCAGATTCCGACGGGCAACTGGCCGACGAATATCTCAAGCAGGAACAAGACGACGCATTAGAGGTCCTGACGTGGATCGCCGCACAGGATTGGTGCGACGGCAATATCGGGATGATGGGCAAAAGCTGGGGCGGATTTAACTGCTTGCAGGTCGCGGCCCGCAGACCACCTGAATTGAAGGCTGTGATCCCCGTCTATTTCACCGATGACAGATTCCGCGACGACATCCATTTCATGGGCGGGTGCCTGCTGAATGACAATCTGTGGTGGGGGTCGATTATGCTGGCCTACCAGTCACGACCGCTAAGCCCTGAAATTGTCGGTGAAAGCTGGCGCGAGGACTGGCTGGCGCGGATCGACGCGTTGCCGTTCTTTCCAGCGCTTTGGGCCGAACACCAGCGGTATGACCGCTATTGGAAACACGGATCGGTTCAAGAGGACTATTCTGCGATTACATGTCCGGTTCTGGCCTTCGGGGGCTGGGCCGACAGCTATACCAATTCGGTGCCGCGCCTGCTTGAAAACCTCTCTGTGCCGTGCCGTGGTGTCATTGGTCCATGGGGCCATGTCTATCCCCACGATGGCGTCCCCGGACCGGCAATCGGCTGGCTACAAGAAGCAGTCCGTTGGTGGGATCACTGGCTGAAAGGGATCGATACAGGCGTCATGGACGAGCCGCAAATGCGCGCCTACATCAATGACGCCCTTCTTCCTGACGGAAGCAGACCCGAACAACCCGGTCGCTGGGTCGCTGAAACCCAATGGCCTTCAGATGACATTAAGCCAATGCCGTTTTGGCTGACCAATACGGGGTTGTCAGAAACGCGTGGCACCGGAGAAATGTCAGTGCGGTCCCCGCAAAGCCACGGCAAAGCGTCCGGTGAATGGATGTCTGCCGGCGTTCCCGGAGAAATGCCGACGGACCAGCGCCTTGATGACGGTGGATCGCTCAACTTTGATACCGGCATCCTGAGCGAAGATCTGGAAATCCTCGGACGGCCACACGTTGACCTGACACTGACCTCCGACAGCGCTGTGGCACAAGTCGTCGTGCGCCTGAGCGA
>RCMY010003960.1_pt1 | contig 12958 bp, 14 predicted proteins | sample 2041341 | NCBI WGS metagenome assembly RCMY01 (sample SAMN09708234, study PRJNA481090) | Marine sediment metagenome, whole genome shotgun sequencing project. | reverse complement strand
GATTTAGCACATCCCGAAGGACCGACAAAAACCATAAATTCACCGTCTTTAATATCAAGATTTATCCCGTGTACTGCTTTAAATCCGTTCGGATACTGTTTCTCCACTCCTTTTAGTGTTACCTTTGCCATATTTCCTCCTCCATAATTCGTTTTTTTATAATATTACAGTGTTACGCCTGACTTAAAAATAGCCAGTTCTTTAAATTCATTTATTTCATTTCTTGTTTTTTCACCATTTGCTACTTTTACTATATAATCTATAAATTCTTCAAGAAGTTTCTCCATCTCCATGTTACGGCTTATCAGCTTTCCTGCATCAAAATCTATCCATTTAGGCTTATTCTCCGCCAGCTCTGTATTAGTGGAAATTTTTACCGTAGGTACGAAGCCTCCGTAAGGTGTTCCCCTTCCAGTAGTAAAAAATACCATATGACAGCCTGCTGCTGCAAGTGCCGTAGTCGCCACAAGGTCATTTCCCGGTGCAGAAAGAAGATTCAGCCCGTTCTTTTTTATTTTTTCCCCGTATTTTAAAACATCTCTTATTTTTGCAGTTCCTGATTTTTGTGTACATCCCAGAGATTTATCTTCAAGAGTGGTTATTCCGCCTTTCTTATTTCCCGGTGAGGGATTTTCATATATTACCTGGTCATGCTTTATAAAATAATCTTTAAAATCATTTATCAGATTTACTGTTTTTTCAAATATTTCCCTGTTTTCACATCTTTCCATCAAAAGTGTTTCCGCTCCGAACATTTCCGGAACCTCTGTTAAAAGGGTTGTCCCGCCGTAATTAGCCATGTAATCGGAAAATTCCCCGAGCATAGGGTTAGCTGTTATTCCGGAAAAACCGTCCGATCCCCCGCATTCCAGCCCGACTTTTAATTCGGCAATACTTGTTTCTTCCCTTTTGTCATTTTTCATTATATCAAAAAGCTCTTTCAAAAGCTTCTTTGCTTCCTCTATCTCGTCGCTTACCTGCTGGACAGCCAGAAATCTCACTCTTTCCTTATCATAATCCCCCAGTGTATCCATGAATACATCTATCTGATTATTTTCGCACCCGAGTCCCATTACCAGAACACCGCCTGCATTTGGGTGCTTTACTGCATCCTGCAGTATTATTTTAGTATTCTCATGATCATCGCCAAGCTGTGAACATCCGTAATTATGTGATAGTATATTTATTCCGTCTATCATGGATATATCGTTTTCCTTTAGAAATTCATTTATTGCTATTTTCGCTATCCCGTTTACACAGCCCACAGTGGGGACAATCCACAATTCATTTCTTACAGCTATTTCACCATTTTTTCTTCTGTATACATTGATCTTTTTTTCCGGAATCTTAATGCTGTGTTCCTGAAACTTCGGATTATATTCATAATTATTCAGATCCGAAAGATTTGTTTTTACATTATGCGTATGAATCCATTCTCCGGCCGCGATATCTTTTACTGCCTTTCCTATAGGCATTCCGTATTTTATAATATTTTCCCCTTCTTTTATGTCTGTCAGAGCTGTTTTATGTCCCTTATCTATATCTTCTGCAAGTATTGTGTCTTCATCCCCGTCTGTAATTATTTCTCCTTTTTTCATCGGCTCCAATACTATTGCTACATTATCGTTCTTATTGATTTTAATATATTTTTTCATGTCTTCACCTTCCGTTATGACTATTTTTTACAAAAATATATTTTGTAATATATTACTAAATATATACCCCATTTTTTATTAATTGTCAATAATATACTTTATATATAAAATAAAATTTTCTTATTAATTGACATTTTTAGTGAAAAAGAGTATTATTTTGTACATACACGAAAAGGATGTGATAAAATGACAGAAACTATAAAAATTATGGAAAATCATAGATCCATAAGAAGCTTTACAGATGAACCAGTATCTGAAGAAATGATAAGTGCAGTAATAAGTGCCGCTCAGCATGCTCCTACTTCCATAAACGGACAGGGAATAAGCATAATTGTCATAAAGGATAAGGATACAAGAGAAAAAATGGCTGAGCTTACAGGCGGTCAGACTTGGGTAGCACAGGCCCCGGTATTCTTAATTTTTATTGCTGATTTATATAAAACAAGCCTTGGAGTAAAAAATGCAGGATATGAACAGATTATCCATGAAAGTGTGGAAGGTATGATGGTAGCGTCAGTAGATGCAGGAATAGCTCTCGGTACTGCTATAACTGCCGCTGAATCACTTGGTCTCGGAATAGTTCCTATAGGTGCAGTAAGAAAAAATCCCGAGACTGTAATAGACCTTCTTGAGCTCCCTGAATATACTTTCCCTATGGTCGGTCTGGCTGTCGGTCATCCCAAGGATCATTCAAGACAGAAACCAAGAATGGATATCAAGACATTTCGTTTTGATGAAAAATATGATAAAGACAGACTTCCCGAGTTAATAAATAACTACGACAGACAAATAGCGAAATATCTGGACGAAATCGGAAGAGAACAGGAAAAATCATGGAGTAATTTTGTTGCTAATGCATACAAAACTGTTTATTTCCCTGATGTATACCCGACAGCTTTAAAACAGGGCTTCAAATTTGATAAATAAACTATCGGAATACTAAAAGATAATAAATAACGGATCTGTAACAGTACAGATCCGTTTATTTATTACACCCTTATTCTAATAGTATCTGAACAGCATTTCATAATTTTACTATGCCAGCTCACAATCTACAAATTGAATTTTTTTGCCATTTTCGTCAATATATGATAAAGCCAGATAATCGAAGCCGTTCAGAACCACATCATCCCATGACATTTTATTTCCATTCACCAAAATTACTTCCCCGTTTTCATCAAAATCATAATCGTCTTTTTCATCTTCATAGTCAATACTGTAGCCTAATTCCAAAATAAGCTGCGATGCGGGAATATCAAGTTTTTTTAATTCTCTGTCATTAATCTGTTCTTCTGTGTATACATCGCAAAACATATTATCATAACCGTGCACCGTACCATCAAAAATTAGAATTTCTTCATTTGTTTCAGGATCTTTAGCTACGATTTTTTCAGGTGCAGAATCTGTTCCTACTATATAGTTCCGCTCCTCGCCAGAGACCATAAAAAAATCTCCGTAATACCATACTTCAAGCAGGTCATTTCCTGTTTGCGAACAAATCGTCATTATTGCAAAGTCTTTTTCCTCATAATTTTTTACATTATTTTTTAAATATACCGGAATTTTCATTTTTACCTCTCCTCTGTCATACTTTCTTCCTTTACCTTTATCCATTTCCCAAATTCTCTTACACTGCTGATATTTTCATAAATCATATCAGCTGTAAAAGTCAGGTTATTATCTTTAAACATAAATATTTTATTCCCTGATTCTATGCTGCAGCCATCTCCTTTTATTTCCACAGGAATATTTATAATTGTATAATTTTTATCTTCAAAAATATTTATGCTGTTAATCCCGGAAATACTTGTATCCGGGACAAATTCGCTTAATACAGGATTTTTTTCATTATTGATGTTTATTTTTTTATATTTCAGTCCGCTTATATAAATATCATAATCTTCAGTAAGTCTTAATTCCGGACCGTTATTAATTTTCAGTATATAGATGTATTCTTCCTCAGAATCTCTTTTTACTGAATAACTGCTTTTTTTATTTCTTTCATAATTATTGGCATTATTTTGTACATAATCAGCCAGAACACTAAAATCATCGTAATCCATTTTATTTTTCAATACTAATTTTGTCAGTGTGGTATTATCACACTCTGTGCTTGAGCTTACATAAATTAAAGGTCCGAATTCATATGAAAGTTTATCCTTCATTACATAACCGTCTGCATTTTCTGTATATTTTGAATTTTTAATATATTCTGTTCTCGCAGAAATCTTTATCCATTGCCCTTTTGACTCATTGATCTCCTCAATTCGAACAAGTGTGTTATTTTTTAATTTTGCCCTTACTTTTGCACCAGTATTACTATTCTCCATCACTTCTGTATAACCTCTTGCATCTTTTATCACTGCATATTCATATACTTTTGAAAAAACACAAAAAGAAAATAAAAATATCAGTAAAACAACTATTTTTTTCATTATAAACTCCTTCTTCAAATAAAATCCTTTATTAATTCTATACTATTTACTGATTTAAGTCAATTTTCTATATGTCAGATAATAGTTAAAAACTTCTATTAAAAAAGCAGAAAAGGTTCAATATAACTTCTCTGCTTTTTTAGTGTTTATTTTACAGTTCCCCCTACTATCTCTATTTTCCCTGTATCTGTATTCATTTTAGCCTTTGCTCCGATTGGCACAGTAATAAACGGTCTCATATGTCCCGAACTGAAATTACTCACTACAGGCTTTTTCAAACTGCCGAAACTGTCATAAAATACTTCCTGAAGCGGCATATCTTCCGGTGCCTCCTGATTAGCCTTAGTAAAACTTCCCAGTATTATTCCGCTTGCATCATCAAATTTTCCTGCGAGCTTTAGCTGCTGAAACATTCTGTCTACTCTGTAGGTATATTCCCCTACTTCTTCAATAAATAAAATTTTCCCTTTTGTGTCTATTTCATATTTTGTCCCGAGAGAAGCTACTATCAGCGAAAGATTACCGCCTACTATTTCTCCTTCTGCTTTCCCGCTGCTTATTACTCTGAGATCGGCTCCCAGATAATCAGACAGAACATATGAATCCTTATCTGTCATTATTGTGTCAAAAAAAGAAATTCTTGTTATATCATCAAAATTCGTATAATTAGAACTCATCGGACCATGAAATGTCACAAGTCCGGTTTTCTGGCTTATTGCCATAAGTAAAGTGGTAATATCACTGTAGCCCACGAATATTTTAGGATTTTTTCTTATTGTATCGAAATCTATCAAATCCAGAAGACGTATGCTTCCATATCCGCCGCGTACACAAAATATCGCTTTTACTTCCTTATTTTTAAACATGTTGTTTATATCTTTTGCTCTTATTTCATCAGAACCGCCAAAATTATACCATTTTGAATAGAAAGAATCCCCGAGTACGACTTTAAAACCTCTTGCCTCAAGATCTTTTACCATTGTATCGGCAGAAGCACCTGAATAATTCGCCGGGGCAATTATACCGATAGTATCCCCATATTTTAACGCCTGCGGCTTTACCATTCCGTCTCCTAAAATAATTGAAGTAAATAAAACTAATAAAATTAAAATCTGTCTTTTCATATTTACGGCACCTTTTCCCTTTATCTGTATTATTTTCACATTGCATTTATATATATTTTATCACAATCCCTGTATAAAAGGAAATTGATATTTTATATTATTATTTATGGCATAAACTTTGATTCTAATACTAGAGTTTTTAACTGAATTCTATTACAAAATATTAATATTCTTCCCAGCTATTTACCCAAAAGAAAATCTTATCTCTAAGCGGCCAAAATAAGGCAATAACAGGACGAAAAAAAGCCCATATTTTTAAACGTATCATCATACTTTCCTGTTTCTTTTTTTTCTCATCAAAATCATCTATAAAATAAGTATAAATATCAAGACCTTTTGAGTAAAGCTCTTTACCAAGAATCTTCTGCAGACCTGATCCAAATTCATCATCAAGTCCATATTTTTCAACATCTATAATTAATTCATAATCATTCCTTTTTACATTATAATATAAAAGTATTTTCAAATCCTTGTATTTATTTTGTAACTCAATTATAGCAGTTTCAGTTGCTTTTATTAATTTTCTCTTCACAGTAAATCACCCTTTTCCTTTTTTAAAATTCCACAAATTTCTAAAATATCCTCATAAATATCATTGAACATCAAAAGAGTTTTTTTTAAATAATTAACATTATTTATTGTTAATTCTCCCTCTTTATAATCTGCAATATTTCTATATCTACAACATAACTCCAGCCTTACAAACACCTCTTTCGTTGCTTTTTCCATTTCCGAATTTGGAGAATATTTTTTAATAATAAAAACAAGAATCTGATTTTTTAACAGTTTTATTACAGATTGATGTGAGTCCTTATTAGTATTCATATTTCCCATAATCCCTTTATAAATATAAGAAACCCTTATAAACATTGAATAATAATATCTGCTGACAGCAGAATTATTATATTCCTTCTCATGAGAATACCACCCTACTTTTTCAAATTCTTTTGACTTATTTTCCAGACACAGCCTTGTACTTTTATATAATCTCATTTCCCACTAACCCCCGATAGTTTGATTAAATTATTTTTAAATATACCATATAGTATAATGCTTGTCAATTCATAAATTACAATTTAAAAAACCTGATATATTTAAATGATATCAGGATTTAAACACTATTTTATTTTCATATGATTTTCCACAAAAAACACTCTATATTTCAGACGAAATATATAAAAATAAATTAAATTGTCTGTTTCAAACTTTCAACAGTTATTTCAAGTACTCTGCTTAGAAATGGAAACTTTTCCTTCATCATATCGAATTCTTCTCCCGAAGTAAGGTACTTTGCTGTCCCTTCTATAACAAATCCTGTTCCCTGATAATCTTTATAACCCAGAACCTCTTTACTTCCCAGTGTTAATATTACTCTGCTGTTAGCTTCTACATTTTTCTGTGTTTTTCTCATACCCGCAGCAGGAATAAGCAGTTTATTTTCACCGCTCTTCACCAGATAACTGTTCCATGTATTCACCACATGAACATTTTCTGCTGACCATGATGTAATAGAAACTACACCTTCTTTAGTAAGTACCTCATTGAATTTTTCATTAAACATATTTATTCCTCCTTATTTTCTATTATCGATAACTTTTATCCGTAATTATTTTCAAAAAAATAAGATTTACATTTTAAGACTGAAAATCATTAAAAAGTATAGCATTTCATATACTAATCAAATACTATACTAACCGTTAAACCAATCCGCAGTTAAATCCTGATATTCTTTTGTAAGCTTTTTTTCAAGCTTTTCCGTAAGCCATTTCAGATTTTTTTCTTTCAGATATAATTCCATCTGCTTTTCTGCATCAAGCATTACATCATTTATAAGGCAGTCTACCTTACCCGGACATTCTTCTGCTTCAGTTTTTTTATCATGCAGAGCACATGTCCCTATTATATTTTTACAGCGGAATATCTGTTTTTCTCCCTCTACCGCCTGAACCACATCCCAGAATGTTATAATAGAAGGATCCTTTTTCAGCTGATAACCTCCGGTAACTCCCGGTGTTGCTTTTACTATGCCGTTTTTAGAAAGCTTAGTAAAAATCTTAGACAGATATGTTTCAGATATACCCTGAAATTCAGCCAGCTCTTTTACTGTCAGTACCGGCTTAACAGACGGCGTTGCCAGATAAATCAGACAATGCAGCGCATATTCCACACCTACACTGTAATGCATATTACCACTCCCAATTACAGATAATTATTATCTGTAATTACTTTAACATAATTATATTGCATGTGTCAAGACTTTTTTATTATTCTCCATTTTATAATTAAATATTCTCAAAAAACATTTGTATATTCAAAAAAAATCTTGAAAAAATGAAAAAAATATTCTATACTACAGATAGATTTCAATAACGTGAATAAATATATTTTTATGAAGGAGGATTCTTTATGGATTTCAAACTGATAATAAACATTATCGGATTAATAGCTTTAATCTTTGTATTATATAAAATGCAAAAAAAACATCTTTCGTTTACTAAAAGAGTCTTCACAGCACTCGGGCTGGGGATAGTTTACGGACTTATACTGCATTATGTCTACGGACCTAATTCTGATACAATCAGTGTAACCAAAGACTGGTTTAACATCATCGGATCGGGATATGTGAGACTGCTTCAAATGATAGTAATGCCTCTTATAATGGTTTCCATTACTTCGGCAATCATTAATCTTAAAGACAGTAAACAGCTTGGTAAAATGGGCGGAAATATTATAGCAATTCTGTTAATTACAGCTGCTATTGCAGGTTTGGTAGGAATTATGGTTTCACTTTTCTATAAGCTTGATGCTACAGGTATGCTTCAGGGAAGTGCCGAAATGACCAGAGCCGAATACTTACAGAATAAACTCGGAGAAGCGAATTCTTCCTTCCCGCAGAAAGTTCTGGATTTTATCCCGACAAATCCGTTTCTGGATATGACAGGCGCAAGAAATACATCCACAATAGCCGTGGTTATTTTCTCAGCATTCGTAGGTATAGCAGCTCTTGGTATACAAAAGAAAAAACCTGAATCTCTTGAAACTTTCAGAAACATTGTTAACTCTGCACACGACATAGTTATGAGAATGGTTACACTTGTTTTGAGACTTACTCCTTACGGTATACTTGCTCTTATTACCAATGTACTGGCAAGCAGTGATTTCCTGCAGATTGCAAAGCTTATTAAGTTTATACTGGCATCTTACACCGCAATAATTATCATGTTCATAATACATATGATTATACTTGCATTGTTTAAGCTGAACCCTGTTATTTATCTGAAAAAGGTATTTCCGGTTCTTACATTCGCCTTTACCTCAAGAACAAGTATGGGTGCAATACCTCTGAATATAGAAACACAGACTAAAAAACTGGGTGTATCACAGGGAATTGCCAATCTTTCTGCTACATTCGGAGCCTCTATCGGGCAAAACGGCTGTGCAGCCATTTATCCTGCAATGCTTGCAGTTATGATTGCACCTACTGTGGGAGTAAATCCTTACAGTATAGGCTTTATCGCAAAATTAATCGTTATTATTACCATAAGCTCTTTCGGAGTGGCAGGCGTAGGAGGAGGAGCCACATTTGCGGCACTTATAGTACTCTCATCTTTAGGCTTTCCTGTAGGACTGGCAGGACTTCTGATCTCTGTAGAACCTTTGATCGACATGGGGAGAACTGCACTAAATGTCAATGACTCTATCCTTTCCGGAGTTGTTACCGGAAAAATGTTAAACGAGCTGAATACTGATATGTATAACGACCCTGCTCTCATCTCTGTAGAAAGTGATGAAATGCACTCATAAATCCATATCATAATAAGTTCCCTGTATCTTAATGTATACAGGGAATTTTATTTTTCTTTGTTTAAATAAACGTTTTACTATAATTGAAGAATTTGGTATAATATCAGGTACAAAGTTTTATATTTTCACGGAAAGGAGATGCCCCGTGGCTAATTATTACGATAATGAAAAATTTTTTAACGGGTACATGAGCATACGCAGTCAGAAAATGAATTATAACAACTGCATTGAAGAACCCCTTATGCTAAAGCTTATCGGAAATACAGAAAGCAAAGATATCCTCGATATCGGATGCGGTTCCGGTGATTTATCGTCAATACTTGCAAAAACAGCCAATTCTGTACTCGGAATAGATATTTCCCAAAAAATGCTTAATACCGCCAGAGAAAAAAACATAAGTAATAATATCCGGTATCAGGAATTATCTATGGAGAATATCGGCAGTCTCAGTGAAAAATTTGATATAGCTGTCAGCTCACTGGCATTTCACTATGTTGAAAATTTTGAAAAACTGATTTTGGATATTTCAAAATTATTGAGAAAAAGAGGAAGTCTGATTTTTTCACAGGAGCACCCCATGGTCACGGCTAACAGACAATTAAAGGACTGGATCTGCGACCCGGAAACCAAAAGCCGTTACTGGCCTGTCAGTAATTATAATGAAGAGGGTGAACGATTTGAGAAATGGTTTATAGATAATGTAAAAAAGTATCATAGAACTTTGTCTACCATAATAAATACCATAATCAAAAATAATTTTGAAATTCTGGAAATTGCCGAAAGCCGTGCAGATGATGAGCTTATTTCCAAAGAACCAAAATTTTTAAACGGAAAAAATTTAGCACATTTTTTATTTATAAAAGCAAGAAAATTATAAAAAGAGAGGAAAAATATATGAGATTATCAAAAGCATTCGTAAAAACATACAAAGAAGCTCCGAAAGAAGCAGAAGTAATCAGTCATAAGCTTATGCTGAGAGCTTCTATGATAAAAAGACTTGCAAGTGGTGTATATTCTTATCTGCCGCTTGGTAACAGAGTATTAAAAAAAGTAGAAAACATCGTAAGGGAAGAAATGGACAAATCAGGTGCACAGGAAGTTTTTATGCCTGTTCTGCAGCCTGCTGATCTTTGGAAGGAAAGCGGAAGATGGGTTGCTTACGGTCCTGAACTTATGAGAATGAAAGACAGACATGAAAGAGAATTTGCTCTTGGTCCTACACATGAAGAAGTTGTTACTGATATTGTCAGAAATGAAATAAATTCATATAAAGATCTTCCTATGAATCTGTATCAGATCCAGACAAAATTCAGAGACGAGATAAGACCAAGATTCGGACTTATGAGAGGCCGGGAGTTCATTATGAAGGACGCTTACAGCTTTCATACTACTCATGAATCTCTTGATGAAGAATATCTGAATATGAAAACTACCTATGAAAATATCTTTACAAGATGCGGACTTGATTTTAGGGCTGTAGAAGCTGATTCCGGATCTATAGGCGGAGATGTTACTCATGAATTTATGGTATTGGCCGAAAGCGGCGAAGATGACGTTCTTTACTGTGATTCATGCGATTATGCAGCTAATAAGGAAAAAGCCACAAGCAAAGCTGATTTCAAAGAATCAGACGAGGAAGCAAAAAGTATAGAGCTTGTAGAAACTCCTAATACATGGACTATAGAAGATGTAGCTGCATTCTTTAATATTCCCACAAGCAAAACTGTAAAGGCCATTGTTTTAAAGGAAGCCTTCGGTGAAAATGATAAATATTACATGGCTTTGATAAGAGGGGACTACGAAGTAAATACAATAAAAGTAAAAAATCTTGTTAATGCTGCTGTAGAGCTGGAAATGATAAATGATTCTGATATGGAAAAACTTAATCTTGTTAAAGGATTTATAGGTCCTGTGGGATTAAATAACGAAAACATAAAAATAGTAATGGATGAAAGTGTAAAATTCATGAAAAACTTTACACTGGGACCTAATAAAAAGGATCATCATTATATAAATTCAAATATCAGTGATTTTAAATATGATATGACTGGTGATATAAGAGAAGCAAAAGAAGGAGAAAAATGTCCGAGATGCGGCGGAACTCTGAAAATAGCAAGAGGTATCGAGGTAGGTCATATATTTGAGCTTGGAACAAAGTATTCAGAAGCTATGAAGGCAAATGTTCTTGATGAAAACGGAAAACAGGCTACTCTTAAAATGGGATGCTACGGAATAGGGGTTTCCAGAATAATGTCCGCTGCAATTGAGCAAAACTACGATGAAAACGGAATTATCTGGCCTGTAAACATCGCTCCGTATGAAGTAGATGTCATAATTCCTAATATCAAAGATAAAGATCAGGTAAGAGTGGCAGAAGATGTTTATCAGCTTCTAAAAGATCACAATATTGATGTTATTCTTGACGACAGAGATGAAAGAGCAGGGTTCAAATTTAAAGATGCTGATCTTATAGGTTTCCCGCTGAAAATAATCACTGGAAAATCTATAGCCGAAGGAAAAGTAGAAGTAAAGGACAGAAAGACAGGAAATACAGAAATTGTTGAAATAGGTACACTGCTTGATTATGTAAAAAATCATCTTGGAAAATAAATCTTCTGTTTTTTCAGACTATCATTATATCAATGCTCACTGCTTCATTACCGGTAATTAATTTTATAATCAAGAAATCAGGAGTAATTTATGGGCATATTTAAAAAGTTTTTTTCAAAAATAAAAATTTCAGATTCAGAAACGGATTTTGCCGCTTCTGAATTAAAAAGAGAAAAAGAAGCAGATTTTCAAAAAGAAAATTCAAATTCCCAGGAATTTTTTTCCAATGACAGTGATAATATAAGCAGGGAAACTATAAATGAACTTTTAGGTCCTGTAATAGATGTTCTTGGTGATATTACCTCGGATAAATATGTACATAATGTTAAGCTTACAGAAGATGACATTAAAAAAATTTATGCAAAATATACCAAGACAGTTATTACAAAAGACGGAAAACAGATTTACGAATCTGTTTCCGATGTTGATAGTGAAACTACTGAATTTGTAAATGAACTTTTTGACAAAATTTTTAATAAAAAATAAAAATAAAGCCGGAAATTGAAATTGTTCCGGCTTTATTAATTTTTATCTTTTCGTATACTTTCACTAAAAATTTTCATCAGTATCTGCCTCCTTTTTTCTAAATTTTTCTGATTTATGTACATATCTTCTGCTAAATAGGAAAGCAGTACTTCAGGATTGTTTTTTATAATAAAAGCATAAATTAAAGCATCAAATACAATACCGATATCATAGCTTCCTTCTGCACTGTATTCCAAATATTCTTCTTCTGACATGCCTGTATCCTGCAAAAAATCAGATAATTCATCCTCATCAAATTCTTCTTTTGATATCCCATTTATCCATTTCGCAGTAAAATCGGATAAAAAAACCACATCTGACATTAAAAATTCATATAAATACTCTATAACTTCCTGATATGACTTTTCAAAAATTTTTGCTACATTCTTTACACAATAAGTCAGTTCATCAATTATCCATTCACTTCTCTCCCTGTTATCAGCCAGCTTTTTGTAATAATCCTCTCTCGGCAGTTTTATTTGGACTTCTTCCCATATATTATAAAATTTTTCTCCGAATAAGATATCTTTCAGCTCCATCAGACTCCTCACCTCATATTCAGTTTTTTTTATATTTGTATCATTATTTTTTATTATTTTCAAATTCTTTTATATTCCGAATCATTTAAAATAAAAAAAGTCCGGATTAATTCCATATTCCGAACTTCAATATTTATATTACACCAGCTTTTTTATGATTTCATAGAGTTTTTTTACATCTTCCACTCTTGTAAGTCCTGTTTCCTTATCTATTATTGATCCGTATATATGCGGCATTATTCTTGGTATACTGCTTTCCACACACA
>RCMY010003959.1_pt1 | contig 12959 bp, 12 predicted proteins | sample 2041341 | NCBI WGS metagenome assembly RCMY01 (sample SAMN09708234, study PRJNA481090) | Marine sediment metagenome, whole genome shotgun sequencing project. | reverse complement strand
GGGCGCCACCGAGCCCCACGATCATTCGGCAGATGGAAGACCTCGGTGCCACGATGGTTCACGTCTATGGCCTCACTGAGACCTACGGGCCGCACACTGTCTGCGAGTACCAGCCTGCCTGGAACGGTTCGAACCAACGGTCAACGCTTCTCGCCCGACAGGGAGTCTCCTTCATTGGGGTTGATCCGATCAGAGTCGTCGACGATGAGATGGTTGATGTGCCCCGGGACGGAGCGACGATGGGGGAGGTGGTCATGCGAGGCAACAATGTAATGGCCGGCTATTACAACGACCCGGAAGCCACCGCGACAGCCTTTCGGGGAGGCTGGTTCCACTCGGGTGATGTCGCCGTCTGGCATCCCGACGGGTATATCGAGCTGCGGGACCGGTCAAAAGACATCATCATTTCGGGTGGCGAGAATATCTCGACGATCGAAGTCGAGCAGGCGATCATGGCGCATCCCAGCATTCTGGAAGCGGCGGTTGTTGCCGTGCCCGATGACAAGTGGGGGGAACGACCCAAAGCGTTTGTGGTCGCCAAGTCGGGTGAGCAGGTTGATCCGACTGCTCTGATCGATTTTGTAAAGTCTCGAATCGCCCGTTTCAAAGCGCCGGACGTCATCGAAGTGGTCGATCAACTACCGAAGACCTCGACCGGGAAGATCCAAAAGTACGTCCTGCGTGACAAGGAGTGGGGCAGCCAGGATCGCAGAATCAACTGATTGTTAGGGTCCTTTGGTGCGGTGCGGACAGTCTGTGACCAAATACGCAGTACGGACGAGACGCCGATTTCCGCGCCCCCACGATTGTGCAATGACTAGTTCTGAGACACGTTTTAGTACCTTCGTCGAAGCATCATCCGCTAGGTTCGAAAAAAGTGAGTCTCGACGACTCACGTGACACCTAGGCGACCACTGAGGATCGGGCCTGGCAAAGGTGGCTTCACAATCGGGGAGGCGAGATTGAAATGAGTTCGAAAGGTTCGCGATCGAAGCTGGTGATGGCGATCATGCTGATGATCGTTACTGCCTGCAGTGGGGGTGGTGAGTCGTCATCGACGATTGTGGCCTCGTCGGGTGACGACCAGGCCAGTGGAACCACCGCAGACCGCGACCAGGACCCCGCTCCTGAACAAGCAGAAGTCGACGACCAGAGAGGCCAGGGGCTGCCGGCTGGCGGCGCAGAAGGGTCATTTACTGTCGACGGTGAGACTTTTGAGGCGAGTGTATACCGGTGCGAGCCGTTCTCAGCCAGTGGACCCGCCAATCCCGAAGATCTCGATCTCCGTGCCTTTTTTAGCCTGAGCCATGGGGTCGAGCTGGAGATCGCTCACAGCACCAGGCCAGGATCGTCGGGCCGAGCGTTCGAAGCGACGATCCTTTTTGTGTTCTACAGCCGTCCAAGTGCCGATGGCCCAGTGCAGTTCGAGGGGGCTGCGAGCACAGACGCTGATGGTGTCTGGTATCCCGGCAACCTGATCGACCTTGCTACGGCCACTCCGTTAGAGCAGCCCGCGTTCGAGATCTCAGGAGACCGTATCAAGGGCGGGCTGACGAACGTGGAGCAGAGTTGGCCAGAAGGAGGCGGGGCCACAGTGGATATCACGTTCGACCTCGAAGTTCCAAACGATTTCCTGGATGGCTGCTGAGATTTTCACAGAACCTGCAGTGTGAGCGCCAGAAGAGGAGGCAATGGGCAGTTTGAGGAATCGGTACTATTCAGAGCGGTGGCGTCAAATTGCTCGGTCGCCAAGCCGGGTGAGGGGTTGACCCGTCTGCTCCGATCGGTTTGTGAGTCTCGAATCGCCCGTTTTAAAGCGCCGGACGTCATCGAAGTTGTCGATCAACTACCGAAGACTTCGACCGGGAAGATCCAAAAGTACGTCCTGCGTGACAAGGAGTGGGGCAGCCAGGATCGCAGAATCAACTGGTTGTTTGGGCGGGCGTTCTTTGGTGCTACGCTGACATTCCGTGACCAAATATATCTTTGTGACTGGCGGCGTTGTCTCCAGCTTGGGTAAAGGAATCACGGCAGCTTCCCTCGGGCGCCTGCTGAAAGAACGCGGCCTCAAGGTCGTGCTTCAGAAGCTCGATCCGTATATCAACGTTGACCCAGGGACCATGAATCCGTTCCAGCATGGGGAAGTGTTCGTGACCGATGACGGTGGCGAGACTGATCTCGATCTCGGCCATTACGAACGATTCACCGGCGTGAACCTCCGACGCGACGCCTCTATCTCGGCCGGTGCCGTTTACCTGTCTGTCATTCAGAAGGAACGGCGAGGCGACTACCTCGGTGGGACCGTTCAAGTGATCCCCCATATCACCAACGAGATCAAGGCCCGGATCAAACGGATGGGCGATAACGATGACGTCGATGTTGTCATCTCCGAGGTCGGCGGAACCGTGGGCGACATCGAGGGCCTGCCATTTCTTGAAGCAATCCGACAATTTGCCAAGGATGTCGGCCGAGAGAATGTCGCCTATATTCACGTCACGCTGGTGCCGTACATCCCAGCCTCGGAAGAGCTTAAGTCCAAGCCCACCCAGCATTCGGTGGCCGAACTGCGCAGCCGCGGTATCCACCCCGACGTGATTGTGGTTCGGTCTGACCGACCGATCGACGATGCGGTCCGACGAAAGATCAGCCTCTTCTGCGACGTGGACCCCGAAGCTGTCATCAACGCCCTCGATGCCCCGGACATCTATGAGGTGCCGCTGGCGCTGCACGAAGACGGTCTCGATCGGGTCATCCTCAAACGTCTCCACATCGAAGCACCCGAACCGGACCTGGCGAACTGGGCGCGCATGGTTGACCGGGCCAGGAACGCCACAGAGACTGTGACGGTTGGATTGGTCGGTAAGTACGTCGATCTGCCTGACGCTTATCTGTCAGTCGTCGAAGCCCTTCGACACGGTGGCCTCGCCAACGATGTGAAAGTTGAGCTGCGTTGGATTCCTGCCGAAGACATGACCGGCCTCTATGCGTCCAGTCACATGGAGGGCCTCGACGGGATTCTCATCCCCGGCGGGTTTGGCCCACGAGGTATTGAAGGCAAGATTGAGGCGATCCGCTTTGCGAGAGAGCAGCGAATTCCGTTTCTGGGATTGTGTCTCGGACTGCAATGCGCTGTGATCGAATACGCCCGCAACGTTGCCGGTCTCGCCAACGCCCATTCCGCCGAGTTCGAGCCGATGGCTCCCTATCGGGTGATCGATCTTATGGAGAGCCAGCAGGACGTTTCCGAAAAAGGCGGCACCATGCGTCTCGGACTGTATGCAGCCAAACTGGCTGAAGGGTCCCTGGTCGAGTCGTTGTACAAGGACGAAGTGATCTACGAACGGCACCGGCATCGATACGAAGTGAACAACAAGTATCGTGCTCAGCTCGAAACAGCCGGCCTTCGCCTGTCCGGCGTATCTCCTGATGATCGGCTGGTCGAGGTCATTGAACTACCAGGGCATCCGTTCTTCGTTGCGAGTCAGTTCCACCCGGAGTTCAAATCGAGACCCGATCAACCCCACCCGCTCTTTGAGGGGTTTGTGCGAGCCTCGAAGGAACGGTTGCGGCAACCCGACGAAGTCGGACTCTCAACCGGCGTGGTTACCGAGACGATTTAGTGCCCTTCCGCAGGGTCAGCACACAGGTTCTTGCCACCGGCGCCTTTTTGTCGTTCGACCAGATTGAGATCGAAAGTCCTGACGGACAGCGCGCCACACGGTTCATGTTGTCGCATCCCGGAGCAGTCGCTTTCTTGCCGGTCGATGGTTCTGATGCCGTGCTGGTACGCCAGTATCGAGGCCCGGTCGACCAGGAGCTGCTTGAGGTTCCCGCCGGGAAGCTAGAGCCCGGTGAGTCTGATCTACATGCGGCGGTCATTCGGGAGTGTGTTGAAGAGGTAGGGATGTACCCGGCCACGATCACGCCGCTCGGGCATATGTTCACGAGCGGCGGAATCACCGATGAACGGATCGACTTGTTCTTGGTCACGGACCTCAAGCCCGTGGAGACGCAACCAGACGGGATCGAGGAGGAACACGCCACGGTCGTGAGGGTGCCAGTTGTTGATCTGGCCCGGCTGGCGGCTTCGGGGGAGCTAACCGACGGCAAGTCCATCGCCACAATCACAAGATTCCTGCTGCGCGATGGTGCTTGAGCGGGCGATCGACGACTACCTCTCGTTCCTGGCGATCGAGCGGGGCTTGGCCACGAACACGGTGGCGGCGTATCGGCGGGATCTTCGCCAATACCACCTCTCTGCGGGCGATAACCCGCAACTCGCCGATATCGAAGGTTTCCTGGACACCCTGGCCGAACTGGAACTAGCCCCATCAAGCATTGCCCGGAAGGTAGCGGCGGTGCGCGGCCTCCACCGGTTCATGGTGGCTGAGGGAATTCGCGACGATGATCCATCGACTCTCATCGAGGCGCCGTCTCCGCCTGACTCGCTACCAAAGGCCCTCGACGTTGATCAGATGATCGCCCTGTTGGAAGCAACCTCGACGCCCGATGTAGCAAGCTCACGCAATCGGGCGCTCGTCGAGTTTATGTACGGGTGCGGTGCCCGCGTAAGCGAAGCAGTCGGTCTTGATGTCCATGACCTTGATCTGGTCGACCGCACCGCGCTTATCACCGGTAAGGGCGACAAACAGCGAATGGTCCCGATGGGGTCGTACGCGGTTGAACACCTCGAACGGTGGCTCTACGACCGCCTGCAGTGGGTCGGACCTGACCAGCCAGCGGTCTTCATCAACAGGCGGGGTGGACGGCTTTCTCGTCAGAGCATCTTTTCGGTTGTCCGGCAAGCCGGTGAACGCGCCGGACTTGGATCCTCGGTGTCGCCCCACACGCTTCGCCACTCGGCCGCCACTCACATGGTTGAGGGAGGAGCGGACCTCAGGAGCGTCCAGGAGATGCTCGGGCACGCCAGCATCTCGACTACCCAGATCTATACGAGAGTTTCCCCGGACCATTTACGGGAGATCTACATCGAAGCTCACCCACGGAGTCGGCTACGAAACTCCTGACCGTTGGGGGATTGTCGGGCTAGGCTGGGTTAAGGCCGCGATCTGCGGTGGGGTAGAACGTTCCGATTGGTGGTGCATGTTGAATTTCGATGAAGCGCGGGTTGCATTGGCTCAGGAGCGGGCCAAAACCGTGCACCAACTCGAAGAATTAGGAGCCACCGAAACCGGCGAGTTGCGGTCAGATCTTAACCTTGGTGAGGGTTTCGCCGATGCCGGAGCTATCACTGCTGAACGTACCGAACTGCTTGGGCTCGCCGATGCGCTCGCCAAACAGGTTGCCGAGATCGACTCGGCCGTAGAGGCCATCGACGACGGCACGTACGGCGTCTGCGAATCATGCGGTCAGGATATCCCCGCAGCTCGACTCGAAGCGCGTCCTTCCTCCACCCTCTGTGTGACGTGTAAGTCGAAGCGCTGAGGTTGGAGCTTCTCCACCTGGGCCGGAGGTTCTTTTCTTTCGGTCGGGCTGTTCCATTGACGAGCCACGAGCTGGATACAGCCCGCGGTTGGCTCGAAAACGATGACTGTGTCGACCTCTTCCTCTCTCAACCGCCAGCCGACCAGCGCCACGGCTTCGATGCGGGGGCCTGGCTCGACGGGCGCGGATGTCCTGGATGGATGGTGCAGGCCGGGATGTTGCATGATGTCGGGAAACGGTACGCCAATCTGGGGCGATGGGGGAGAGCGCTGACGACATCGCTTGGGTGGGTCAGGGTCGTTCCGCCCGGACGTATGTCCCTCTACACTGCCCACGGTTCAACCGGTGCCAACGAACTGGCGCTGTTAGGCGTCGACGATCGAGTAGTTGCCTACACAGCCCACCATCATGGGCGCCGCCCTGTCGAACTTACCCATGACGAATGGGCACAGCTCGGCGAGGCGGACCGGCGAAACTGAAGCGGAGCAGAGAATTATGATGCTTGAGGACGTAAAATCGTGACGTACGAGGTGAAGACAGCCGTATTCGAGGGTCCGCTCGATTTGCTCCTTCAACTCATCACCCGACACCAGGTTGACATCACCCAGGTCAGCCTTGCATCCATCGTGACGGAGTACCTCTCCTACCTGGATGAGATTCGTGGAATGGACCTCGAAGTCACATCCGAGTTCCTCCTCATTGCTGCGACGTTGGTGCAACTCAAAGCACGCCACCTCCTCCCAGACGACGGCCCGATTGATCTCGATGAGGAACTGGCGCTCATGGAAGAACGTGACCGCCTTCTCGCCAGGCTGCTGGCTTGTGTGACCTTCAAGGATGTCGCAGCGGTGCTCCGCTATCGCCTTCTGGATGGCAATAGGTATGTCGGTCGGGCCGGTGGGTTGCCGCCCGAAATTAAGATTCCACAGCCGGACATTCGAATTCCGGTCGATGCGAGCGGCCTGGCGGCTATCGCTCAGACAGTGTTCACACGCCTGCCCCCCGAACCGGACCTCGATCATTTGGAGCTTGATCTGCCTTCTGTGCAAGACGCCATGCACGATCTTCGGGCCAGGGTCGAACTTCTCGCCGAAGTCACTTTTGAGGACCTGGTGGAACACTGTTCCCGAAAGGTCGAGGTGGTGGCGTATTTCCTGGCACTCCTGGAGTTGGCTCGATGGGGGATGGTGGAAATTGCCCAGTCGGACTGGCTAGATGAGATCCAGGTGAAGCACATCGGGAACGTTGCTCCTATGACGAGCGAATGGGGCGGATAGTGGAAACGAAAGCGCTTTTGGAAGCCATTCTGTTTGTGGCAGAGAACCCGGTCCCCACGACCGAACTAGCCGAAGTCACTGAGGAGACTCAGGTTCGAATCGTTGAGCTCCTCAATGAACTGGCTTCTGAGCTCTCCGATGGTCAGCGCGGCATCACGCTTCGGGAGGTCGGAGGAGGTTGGCGACTCTACGCCCATCCGGATTCGTTTGCTTATCTGGAGCGTTACGCGGCGTCACCAACCGCGTCGAAACTGTCGGGGGCGGCCCTCGAAACCCTGGCCGTCGTTGCGTATCGTCAGCCGGTGTCTCGTGGGCAGATCGCAGAGATCCGGGGCGTGGATTCCGATTCCGCACTACGCACGCTGGAACGGCGAGGTCTGGTCCGTGAGGTGGACCGACTGCCTCTTCCGGGGAACCCGGCCACCTACGGAACGAGTGAACTCTTTCTCGAAAAGCTCGGATTGCGCAGCCTGGCCGATCTCCCACCGCTCGCCGATCATGTTCCTCCACGTGAAATCGTTGAGACTCTTGAAGAAACCTTTCGCCCCGACAGTGTCTGAACCCGGACAGCCCGACACGGGAGATCGTGAGCGCCCACCTTCCGCTAGCGGTGAGTCTGACACCGAAAAGCTTCAGAAAGTAATCGCTCGATCAGGTGTCGCGTCGCGGCGGCGGGCCGAAATCCTTATCGCAGATCGACGGGTGAAAGTTGACGGTGTTGTCGCCCACGTTGGGATGCGGGTGGATCCGTCGGTGGCTACGGTTGAGGTTGACGGGGCCACAATCCCGGTCGACCCAACGTTCGTGTACTACCTGCTCAACAAACCGATCGGGGTTGTGTCGACGGCATCCGACCCACAGGGTCGGGAGACGGTCGTGAACCTGATTCCAACCGATGTTCGGGTGTATCCGGTCGGGCGCCTCGATCAGGACTCGGCTGGACTTCTCCTTCTCACGAACGACGGGGCGCTCACCGCCCGACTCACCCACCCCCGTTACAACGTTGAGAAGGTCTACAACGTGCTGGTCGAAGGCTCGATCTCGAGTGCCACCCTCAAACAACTCACCTCAGGTATCGACCTAGAGGACGGAGTCGCCACAGCACAGTCGGCTCGCGTCATCGATCGATCTGAAGGCCAGACAATGATCGAACTCGTCTTGACCGAGGGACGCAATCGTGAGGTCCGAAGGATGGCCGATGCGGTCGGACACCCGGTGATCTCGCTGTTTCGGATCGCGATTGGCCCAATTCGCGACGGAGGGTTACGGTCGGGGATGTGGCGGGTACTGACCTCGGATGAAGTGCGATCCCTATATGACGCAACCGATGACTGAAACCCGGTCGATTCGTCCGGGTGGGCCGGTAGCAATCCGGGTCCGTCCGCCTGGATCCAAGAGCATTACCAACCGGGCACTCGTGATAGCCGCGCTTGCGAGCGGCGAAAGCCGGATTGTTCGCCCGCTCCTCTCCGATGACACTGCCGCGATGCGGTCTAGCCTCGGCCAACTTGGAATTCATTCCACCGACTTTGACGGAGATCTAGTTGTACATGGAGGGCAGTTGCACGGGTCCACCGGTGCGCTCGATGTCAACCTTTCCGGTACCGCCCTCCGTTTCCTCGTCGCCGCTGCCACCCTGGTCCCGGGAGAGACGATCATCGATGGTCGTCCCCGAATCCGAGAGAGGCCGATCGCCGCGCTCACCGATGCCCTAGGAGCGCTTGGCGTAGACGTGTCGACGGACCCGTCAACGGGTGGTGCCCCGGTCCGAGTTATCGGCGGCCGACTGCGAGGTGGGCTCGTGCGGATGGATGCTTCGCTCAGCTCCCAGCCGATTTCGGCCCTGATGATGGTCGCCCCCTATGCGGATGCACCGTTGACTATCGAATTCGATGGTGGCGCCAGCATTTCGGCATCGTATCTGCAGACCACAGCTGAGGTCATGGCCGGGTTTGGTATTGATCCAGCGCTGACCCCCGATCGGGTGACTGTCCCGACCGGCCGGTACCGACCGGCGGTATTTGTGGTGGAAGCCGATGCTTCGGCGGCAGTGTATCCGTGGTGTGCGGCGGCGATCACCGGGGGATCGGCATCGGTACTCGGTATAGCGCCGGACTCGACCCAATCTGACATGGGAGTTCTCGGTGCCCTGGAGTCAATGGGCTGTCAGGTTGAGCGGTCGGCCAACGGCATCACGGTTCGCGGTCCCGGTCGGCTAGCCGGTGTCACAATGGACCTCGGGCATTGTCCTGACGGCGCCATGGCCGTTGCCGTGTGTGCCGCGTTCGCGAACAGCCCATCGACACTCACCGGGCTGTCGTCGTGGTCGGTGAAAGAGACCGATCGTCTGGCGGCGGTAGCCGCTGAGCTGTCAAAGCTGGGCGTAGCGGTTCAAACCACCAGCGATTCCCTATCGATCGACCCGCCGCATGTCCTGAATTCGGCGGCGGTCGCAACGTATGATGATCATCGAATGGCGATGGCTTTTTCGCTGGCCGGGCTCAGAGTCCCGGGCATACAGATACTCGACCCAGCCGTGGTGTCGAAGACGTGGCCGGACTACTGGGCTGAGATGGACCGATGGACATGATGGACTATGTGATTGCCATAGACGGCCCGGGCGGGAGTGGGAAAACGACCGTGGCCCGGTCGATTGCCATGCAGCTTGGGCTTCCGCACCTAGATACTGGTGCCTATTACCGCGCCGCCACCGTCGCTGCGCTCCGACACGAATTGGATCCACACGATGTGGCAGGGGTAGCGGCGGTGGTCGAGGGACTCAGCTTGGACTACCAACGTGGACGGATGACGCTGAGCGGCGAAGATGTAAGCGACGAGATCCGCACCGATGTCATCACCGCGGCGGTGTCGGCTGTTTCGGCAATTTCGGCCGTCCGAGACGCGTTGGTTCGATTACAGCGTCAATGGGTTGACGAACAGGGCGGGTCGGCGGTGGTTGAAGGTCGCGACATCGGCACAGTGGTGTTTCCCGATGCCAGATTTAAGTTCTACATCACAGCCCGGCCAGAGGTCAGGGCAGCCCGTCGAGCGGGGGAGGTGGCCGGAGACCGTCAGGCGATCGAAGCAGACCTGGCCAGGCGTGACACCTTTGACTCTTCGCGTACGGTCGCTCCGCTGCAGCGGGCCGGTGACGCGGTCGAGATCGACACGAGTGATCTGTCTATCGATGAGGTCATCGCAGCGGTTCTACGACTGGTTTCGACCGACGGTGATCGTCCTTAGGTCTGGGCGATGAGGTCGAGTGCTTCGGTGGCCGTCCAGGCACGGTCGTTCTCAAGGAGGCCTTTCTCGCCTCGATCGGCAGCGCTGAAACCGGCTTCGACGGTGGCCTGAAGCGCAGTGAGAAATCCTCGCAGTTGGGGCGGGAGCGGGAAGTACTCGCCTTCTTTGGTGACCTGGACGAGTTCGACGCCCTGGCGGGGATTCAGGCGGTCGATTACTTCTGACACCAGATGATCGGGGGCCGAAGCACCTGCAGTTACGCCGACTGTGTCGATGCCCTCCAACCACTCGGCTTTTATGGCAGCCGCGCTATCGATGCGATGGGCCGGTATCCCGGCCTGATGGGCAACCCGGACGAGGGCCCGGGTATTGGACGACGAGTCGCTGCCCACAACCAGGATGAGGTCGGCCGTTTCAGACAGTCTCTGAACCGCCTCCTGGCGATTGGTGGTCGCGTAGCAAAGGTCTGATTTGCGAGCCGTCTTCAGCTCCGGATAGGCCGCCTGGGACTGTTCGAGCACATCTTCCCATTCGAACAACCCGAGCGTGGTCTGGGCAAGGAGCGCAACTTTGGACGGATCTTTCGCAGTGAAGGACTCGAGACCGCGCTCTGGTTCGATGAGCGTGATGTGGCCGGGCGCTTCTGCGACAGTGCCGGTGGCTTCGTCGTGCCCTTCATGTCCGATATAGAGGATTTCAAAGCCCTTGTCGGACAGGTTCTTCACCTCATGATGGACTTTGGTGACGAGGGGACATACCGCATCGACGACGACTCCAGCAGTTGCCTGGGCGGCCGCCACCACTTCCGGAGCCGATCCGTGGGCAGAGAGCATCACCGGGGCACCGGGAGGCACTTCGTCCATCGAATCGACGAATATCACGCCTACACGTTCAAACGCATCGACCACCCAGCGGTTGTGAACGATTTCGTGATAGCAGTACACGGGTGCTTCAAAGACCCGAACCATCCAGGTCAACGCCTTGATGGCCATCTCGACACCGGCGCAGAAACCGCGCGGCTCGGCAAGTTGAACACGTTCGACCATGGCGCCATGCTAGGCCCGAGTATCGGGTACTTCGATTCCAGGCGATCCTTGATGCGCCCTAGAGTTCAGCGCATGCGCAAGCTCCCCATCATCGCGGTCGTCGGCCGACCCAATATCGGCAAATCAACTTTGGTTAACCGTGTCATCGGGAAACGTGAAGCGGTCGTCGAGGAGCAGCCGGGCGTCACCCGCGATCGTCGCGAGTTCGTCGCGGATTGGGCTGGGCGCCAGTTTCTCCTGATAGATACGGGTGGATGGCAGGTGGATGAGCTAGAGCATCTCGCCGCCGATATTTCCGCCCAGGCCGAAGCGGCTGTTGCCGTCGCGGACGTGGTCCTGTTCGTCGTTGATGCAACCACTTCGTTAACCGACGATGACCTCGGAATCGCCAAGCTGGTGCGAGGGGCACGCAACGTCGTCCTGGCCGCCAACAAGGTCGACTCGACCAACCAGCTTGATATGGTTCCGGACCTGTGGGGTTTGGGGTTAGGCGAGCCGTCCCCGGTAAGTGCGTTGCACGGCAGGGGAGTGGGTGACCTACTCGACCGCCTCGTCGACTATCTCCCGGACTCCACGGACGAACTCGTCGAGGATGAGGTGCCGAAGCTGGCCATTATCGGTCGTCCCAATGTTGGCAAGTCCACACTGCTTAATCACTTGGCCGGGGAGCAACGAGTTTTGGTTTCTCCCGTTCCAGGAACCACTCGTGACCCGATCGATGTGCGGGTCACCCTGGAAGGACAGGAATACCTTGTTATCGACACGGCGGGGATGCGGCGCCAACCCAAGATCAAAGAGAGCGCTGATTTCTATTCGGTCCAGCGCGCCAAGCGGGTCGCGGCCGAGGCAGATGTTGCCCTGCTCGTCGTTGACGCGGTGGATGGTGTCACTGCCCAAGATCAGCGGATAGCCGAAGAAGTCAGGCTGTCAGGGACCGGCATGATCATCGTGGCCAACAAGTGGGATGTAGCCGACACCGACGAACGAGAAGTCACCGAAGACGGCATCGCCGATCGGCTCGGGTTCTGCTCGTGGGCTCCAGTACTGCGTATGTCTGCCAAGACCGGCGCTCGCACCCACCGACTCCCCAAAACGATCGTCCAAGTGCTCGATTCGAGTCAGCGTCGCTTGTCGACCGGGAAACTGAACCGCCTGATCACCGAGTGGACCCAAGCCCACCCGCCACCAGTTCGCAAGGGGCGCCGCCCCAAAGTCCTCTACGCCGTTCAGGCGGGCACCCGACCCCCGACGTTCATCCTGTTCGTTGCCGGTGGTGAACTGGGCGACGACTACTTGCGATTTATCGAAAACCGGCTTCGCGAAGCGATCGACTTTACGGGCACGCCAGTTCATGTGGTCGCTCGCAAGCGAGCCACCCGTGAGCGTTGAACCAGGAGACGAGACACCACCTCCGGTGCCCTGGCACTTCAAACTGATGGTCGTCCTTGCCGCCCTCTATGTGGGGTGGCGGATCGTGCAAATGATCGGTTGGCTGATCGATCGGATCGCCACATGACCGAAGCTGGCGTGCTGCCTACCCCTTGGGGTTGGCCCGGAACCAGGCAACGGTGGCCGGGATGGCGTCGTCGAGATTCGTAGCCGAGTCGCCGAACGTCGTGTTGTAAGCGGCTGAGTCCACAACGAACGGCTCTTCGAACTCGAACAACGTCTCCTTGAGCTCGCGAACGGTGCCGTTGAACAACCCGATGAGATTGACCATCTGCCGGGACATGGCCGAAACGCCGCCTTCGGTGCCGGCGGCCCCGTAGATCTTCGTAATGAACTGCCGGGTCGTGACCGTTGGCGCGTTCGGCAAGTGCCAGGCCTTCCCATCAGCGCGATCGTCGGCACCCAAGGTGGCTAGGCCTGCAGCGATATCGGGGATGTAACTGAAGGTGTGGAGCTGGTCAGGGTCGCCCATCACCTGCGCCTTCTTGCCAGCGATCAC